>OLFS01000911.1_pt1 | contig 25797 bp, 17 predicted proteins | sample 1605491 | NCBI WGS metagenome assembly OLFS01 (sample SAMEA3888921, study PRJEB22519) | human gut metagenome | biome: human gut; feature: human-associated habitat; material: faeces | place: Denmark | collected 2011 | reverse complement strand
AGAGCGACACAGATAGTAGCTTTTTCATTGTTTATTATATTGTTATATTAATATTTTCTATTTCGTACCTTATTAAAAGACGGCCAAGAATGCAGATACCACTAAAAGAGAATCAGTAATTTTCTGTCAAATAGCATTAAATAAAAAAGGAATAATCAATTTACAGACATTTTTGCTAGCTTTGCAGAGATTTAGCATCTAAAAGGGAATAATATGCACCGAACTATTTTCATTCTTTCACTTTTGTTTCTTATCCTTCCGGCCAAGGCGCAACCCAAGCACGAAGTTCGTGCAGCATGGATTACGGCTGTATATGGTCTGGACTGGCCCCGTACACGGGCTACGACTCCTCAGGGCATCCGCAAGCAAAAGGAAGAATTGGTGAATATCCTTGACAAACTGAAAGCTGCCAACTTCAATACCGTTCTGTTTCAGACCCGTACACGCGGAGATGTGCTGTATCCTTCTTCCATCGAACCGTTCAATTCTATCCTGACCGGAAAAGTCGGAGGAAATCCGGGATATGATCCGTTGGCTTTTGCGATTGAGGAATGCCACAAGCGGGGGATGGAATGTCATGCGTGGATGGTGACTATTCCGCTAGGCAACAAAAAGCACGTCGCTTCTCTCGGCAAACAATCTGTCACCAAGCGAGTGAAAGATATATGCGTGCCTTATAAAAATGAATATTTCCTTAATCCGGGGCATCCTGCTACGAAAGAGTATCTCATGAGACTCGTTCGGGAAGTGGTGGAGCGCTATGATATAGACGGAGTGCATTTCGACTACCTGCGCTATCCGGAGAATGCTCCTCTATTCCCCGACAAATACGATTTCCGCCGTTACAGCAAAGGACGTACTTTGGATCAATGGCGACGGGATAACATTTCCGAAATCGTCCGGTACATATATAAAGGTGTGAAAGCAATGAAGCCGTGGGTAAAGGTAAGTACTTGCCCTGTAGGAAAATACAGAGATACTTCCCGCTATTCTTCCCGTGGTTGGAATGCGTTCTATACCGTTTATCAAGACCCGCAAGGATGGCTCGGAGAAGGTATTCAGGATCAGATATATCCCATGATGTATTTTCAGGGAAACAGTTTCTATCCTTTCGCGCTCGACTGGCAGGAACAGAGCAACGGACGACAGGTTATTCCGGGGCTCGGCATCTATTTCCTCCATCCCGACGAAGGGAAGTGGACACGCGATGAAGTGGATCGTCAGATTAATTTCATTCGTAATCAGAAAATGGCAGGAGAAGGACATTACCGTGTCAAGTATCTGATGGACAATACTCAGGGAATTTATGACGAATTGATTGAGAACTTCTATGCCTATCCGGCATTACAGCCCCCGATGACATGGTTGGATAACGTTCCGCCGTCTGCCCCCTCAGCACTCAAAGTTACGTCCATCGACAACGGATATACCGAATTGAACTGGCAACCAGCGACGGATAATGACCAACGGAATAAACCGATGTACGTGATTTATGCTTCCAATGAATATCCGGTAGATACAAAGAAAGCGGAAAATATTGTCGCACAAAGTATTCGTGAAACAAGTTACATTTATGCACCCATCCAGCCTTGGAATGCCAAGAAGTATTTTGCAGTAACGGCTATCGACCGTTGCGGGAATGAAAGTACGCCCGCATATGGAAACAATCTGTAGCACCCAAGCAACGGCTTTGTACACCAAGCAACGGTTTCATGCGGTGAAACAAAAAGTTTCAAGCGTATGAAACTTCCTGAAACTACTGTCGATCTGATTGACTTGACCGCATGTTCCAATCACATTGACTGCATCAACTACTTCAATAGTCCTGTTCTCTCAGAAAGCATTAAATCATCTATCAGTCAATAATACATGGATTATCAGTCCTTAATACTTGATTTCTCAATTATTAATGTCTGATAAATCAAACGTTAACAGTTGAGATATCAGATATTAACATCCTGTAAATCAAAGAATAATACAGTAAAAACGGTATTTATTAGGACGATGCAGAGTGAGAGCAAGTCCTTGCTCTCACTCTGCTGCCATTAGATCTCTAACAGCTAAAACATCGATGAATAAAGGGATACAGACGAACTGTTAGAGCATGAGAGCAAAAGCACTATCTTTTTCACTGGGGAAGCCTAAGTTCAAGTTATAAATGCAATAATCAATCAAGAGTCAAATTAAGTACCAAACTTCTCTTATTTATTCCCGTTTTTCCATACTATTTCAAGAAAATATTAATGAAAACTTGCTAAATAAGCACATTACATTATACATTTTAACTAATTTAACCTAGTAAAACACAGAATATCCCTTTTTATTCGTAACATTGTAAACAAAGAATCTTATTCAAGAGATAATACTATGACCAAATTAAAACACACAAAAATAGAAGACTCATTAACACTACGTGAATATCCATTAGCAGTTCTATTAAATCATGAGAATAGCTCATATATCTATGATGCTAGAACTAAATTACTGACTCAACTTGAATATAGAGTAAATGATATATCTACACTCAAAAAGGTATTAGAGGAAAATTCAACTGTATTTCTTCCTAATGGATTACTAAAAATAGTCCCAGACGAGAATGAATTAGTAAATAAAATATTACCTAGTTTCAAAAATTATATTCCAAGGAAATTTATCTTGGAAATCACAGAAGAATGTACTCTAAGATGCAAATATTGCTTCTATACGAATGAAAAATCTCTCAGAAAACATTCTAATAATCACATATCTTTAGACATAGCATTTAAAGCCATTGATTATTATTATAAAATGTATACCAACCTCTTTAAAAGAGTTTCTATCAGAAATCGAAAACTCGTTTTAAAAATAGCTCCTCCTGGTATCTCTTGGTGGGGAGGAGAGCCTTTTACTGCTTTTGATATAATGAAAAAGAGTCTTGACTACTTTGAATCTTTAGATTGGAAGGCTTTTGGAATATCAAAGTCGGACTTCAAACATTCTGTTGCCACAAATTTTACAATATTAAACAATGAAATAACAACATTCATTACAAAAAATAAAATCCTTTTATATATAAGTTTAGATGGGATGAGAAACGAAAATGATGCAAATCGTATTTTCATTAATGGAAGAGGTTCGTATAATACAATCTCTAAGAATTTAAAATTATTAATTGATACATACCCTGAGTACTCTAAGAAACACATTATCATTCAATCAGTATTGACTAATGATGTTGACAACACAAAGAGTATTAATCAATTAAGAAAAAAATACAATATTGGCACAAATTCTCAAAAAATTCACAGCTTAGTCATCAATGAAGAACGAACACTAGGACAGTATTTAACAAGATTTGAGACTACATATACTGATTATAATTCAGAATTATCCACTTTCAAGGCAGTTCTTGATTGCATGAGAGAATTACCACCGAGCGAAATAGCCAACTTTATTGACAAGAATAGCATTAGAATAGAATTTGATAATTTATTCAGTTTAGAAAGCAATATCGTAACGGACCTACCTAAGCAAAGAAATCAATATAGTTTACTACATAGTTGTCCTATTGGTAATGACGTTGTATTTGTTTCAGTTTCTGGAGATTTCCACATCTGTAACAGAGTTGATTATTCACATAGCTTGGGCAATGTAAATTACGGCATTGACAACTCTAAAATTCACAACTTCTTTTCAGAATATCATGATGGAATTAAGAATTTGAAATGCAAAAATTGTTGGGCAATACATTTTTGCAATATGTGTCCAGGAAAGATTTTAACTGATGCTAGATTTATTTACCCTAATGATAATGACTGCACAATCATTAAAATGCGCATATTAATCCAATTGAAAAAATACATAATTTTATCATCTGATAGAATATTATATAGGAAACTAGAGAAAATACTATACAAAAATATAAAAGAAAGACATACATCTAACAAACCTGTAAATATATTAGATTATGAAAAAGATTAAGAAAATTACGCTATTAAAACTCGATTCTTCAGATAGACTCGATTCTTCACAAATGAAAGAACTAATAGGGGGGGGATTCAGTATGTTACATAGACACTCTTGGACCAGCAGATCCCGCTTGTGATTATTTTAAATATTTCAACTTAAATGGTCGACCTGCTTATCATGGTAGTGATACTGGCGACTACGGTGGCAATGGCGGTAGTAATAGTTATAGTGGATGTGGATGTTCGTATTGTTCCGCAGAAGAAGGAGGCTTTGGTTTTAGTGTTGGAATGATGATAAGAGGACGAAATGATATGGGATGAATATCGTCATTATTAAAGATTAGCAATTAGAAAACATTATATTACAAAAATCCCATTCATACAAGCATATTAAAATGCTTATGTGGAGACTATTTGAGAATATTCTCTAAATGAATAACCTTAGTTTTAGCATATTCTTTGTTCTCAACATAAATAAAAGGATAATATTGAAGTTTACGGACATGTAGACAATATACCGGAAAGCAATACAAATTAACTAGAATCCGAGGTGGTTCTATAATCATTTTCACATGAAAAATATAATAAGCATATTAATAGTAAGTTTGGCTATTTATAGTTGCCATAGCAAGAAAAAAACATGCAAAGAACTTTTTGATGAATATTATGATATTAACATAAAGAGGTGCATAACTACTATGAATGGAGTTGATTCATTAACGGCAGCTGAAGTATGCGCATGCATGTTTGACAAATTATATAAATTAGATTCTACATTTGTTTATTTAAAGCCCAAAGATATGGAAGAGTATGTGAATAAAAACGCAACATATATTAGTGCATGTGACAGCCTATTGAATAAAAAAACTAATGATTGAGAACAATTATGGACATCTTATTTAAAATAGGCAAAAAGAGACTTCCAGGATTGAAATAGCGATAGTCAATCACAACGCAGAAACACACGATACCGGCTTTGAGACGTCACCGGCACTAACGGCAAATACCCAGCACACACCCGATTATTCTCTACGGACAAAGGGAACGAAGCCGACATCTGCCGATGCTCCTCCAAAGCCTGACCGGCTAAAGGATAATAGTCAATCCGAAAAACTCCTTCCGCATCCGCAGCCAAATAACGATCCGTCAAGAGCCGTGCCACCACCCCCATATTCATTCGCAGATTAATTTCGACACAAGGATGAATCCGGTAAACAGGCGCTTCATCCGGAAAATGACAAATCATCATATCCACTCCCAAGTATCCATGATAAAAGCCACCGAACAAAGCTGACAATTCTTCTTCCAAACGAGTCCGCAGCCTGATAAATTCTTCTTGTGGCACATAAGCCGATAGTTTCTGCAGAATCTTCTCGTCAGACAGCAAGTCATTCCCTGCATACATCCCACTCCCACCCGTGTGGAAGACCGAATATCCGGCAAAAACAACCCTTCCTCTCCCGTCAGCATAAAACTCCATAGCGAAATCTTCCACCTTATTATATATAGGTTCGCCTACCACCCCACCCTGAGAAGCAACGACACGGGCACACCAACCGGAAATAAAAGTAGTAAATATGCCTTTACACCAATTCAATCCTTTCCCGCTTCCGGAAAGCGGAGCTTTTAACAAGCACGCTTCCCGCCCTTCGACGAACGCACTGCACTCCGCCAAAGTACTCAAATAAAAAGATTCTCCACAGAAGTATTCATTCAACCGCAACCCAGGCAACAACTTTACCGCCTGCAGACGATGCGAATGCTCTCTCAGAATATTCATATAATCCGCAGAAGGCAGCTCCGTCTGACCTGCCCCCAATGTCATCAAACGCTTCCGCAAAGCAGGGTCCCAACCCCACGGAGAGAACTTCCAGTCTTTACCGTCAGCCACTTCCGGTTCCGTCAACAAGGCCACATCCATGCCCAAAAGTTCACTCTTTGTTTTCAGGAAGTCCGCATTATAAGCAGACGGTGCAAGCACCGCACTTCCCGCTTCGGCATACCACATAGGAAGCAACGCCAGGTCACTCGCCATCTGTCGGGCGGAAGCCGGCGCCATATAGTTCGTCTCACCGCTTGCCAACGCCATATCATGCTCCGGATTGAATATATAAACAGGTCTTTTCGTCATGTCAAAGATGGATTCAACACATTATTCTGCAAATATATACAGGAAATAATCAGGAACTTACACAATAAAGAGAAACTTATAAATTAAAGCACATTTTTGCTATCTCTACTTTGCAAATCCTAAAAAAAGCACTATATTTGCCAGCCGAAAAACAAAGAAACGAAATGGAATCATTCTATCGCACACACGCCTACCTCGTTGAGCACACCAATGCCCCCGTTCGCCGCGATCTTATGGACGAGATCGACTGGAGTGACCGTCTGATTGGTATCAAAGGGACACGTGGCGTAGGAAAAACCACTTTCCTCCTGCAGTACGCCAAAGAGAAATTCGGCACCGACCGTTCCTGTCTGTTCATCAATATGAACAACTTTTATTTCTCCGGTCACAGCCTTGTTGACTTCGCCAACGAGTTTCAGAAACGTGGCGGAAAAGTACTGCTGATCGACCAGGTGTTCAAACATCCCGAATGGAGCAAAGAGCTACGAATGTGCTATGACCGTTTCCCCAGCCTGAAGATTGTCTTCACCGGTTCTTCCGTCATGCGACTCAAAGAGGAAAACCTCGAATTGCGTGACATTGCGAAAAGTTATAACCTGCGCGGATTCTCTTTCCGTGAATTTCTGAACCTGCAGACAGGAATGAAATTCCGGGCATACAGCCTCGAAGAAATCCTCAGTACACATGAACAGATAGCCAAAGGAGTACTTTCCAAAGTACGACCGCTGGATTATTTTCAGGATTACCTGCATCATGGTTTCTACCCTTTCTTCCTTGAAAAACGTAATTTCTCGGAGAATCTGCTGAAAACAATGAACATGATGGTAGAAGTGGATATCTTGCTGATCAAACAAATTGAGCTGAAATATCTTTCAAAGATAAAAAAATTACTATATTTGTTGGCTGTGGACGGACCGAAAGCTCCGAACGTGAGCCAACTGGCAAGTGACGTACAGACATCCCGCGCTACGGTAATGAACTATATCAAGTATCTGGCAGACGCGCGTCTGATTAATCTGGTTTACCCGAAAGGAGAAGAATTCCCAAAGAAACCGTCAAAGATTATGATGCACAACTCTAACCTGATGTACTCCATTTATCCGGTGAAAGTGGAAGAACAGGATGTACTCGACACGTTCTTCGTTAACACTTTATGGAAAGACCATAAGGTACATAAAGGAGATAAAAACGTCTCTTTCATGGTAGACGAAGTGATGCCGTTCAAAATTTGTGCGGAAGGTACAAAAATAAAGAATAACCCGGACGTGACGTATGCGTTGCAAAAGGCTGAGATAGGCCGCGGCAACCAAATACCTCTTTGGATGTTCGGATTCTTATACTAAAAAGATTTATTTACTTAAATATTTAATTTAGTTATGACTAAACAGAAGAAATTCATCACATGTGATGGTAACCAAGCTGCAGCACATATCTCGTATATGTTCTCTGAAGTAGCAGCTATCTACCCCATCACTCCTTCTTCGACTATGGCTGAGTACGTAGACGAATGGGCTGCCGCAGGACGTAAGAACATCTTCGGCGAAACAGTATTGGTACAGGAAATGCAATCTGAAGGTGGTGCTGCCGGTGCAGTTCACGGTTCTCTTCAGGCTGGTGCATTGACTACTACTTACACTGCTTCTCAGGGTCTTCTTTTGATGATCCCTAACATGTACAAGATTGCCGGTGAATTCTTGCCTTGTGTATTCCACGTTTCTGCTCGTACACTGGCTTCTCACGCATTGTGTATCTTCGGTGACCATCAGGACGTAATGTCAGCTCGTCAAACCGGCTTCGCTATGTTGGCAGAAGGTTCTGTACAGGAAGTTATGGATTTGGCAGGTGTTGCTCATCTGGCTACTATCAAATCACGCGTTCCGTTCATGAACTTCTTCGATGGTTTCCGTACTTCTCACGAAATCCAGAAGATCGAAATGTTGGAAAACGACGACCTCGCTCCGCTGATCGACCAGGAAGCTTTGGCTGAATTCCGTGCCCGTGCACTGAATCCGATGAAGCCGGTTGCCCGTGGTATGGCTGAAAACCCCGACCACTTCTTCCAACATCGTGAATCATGCAATAACTACTATGAAGCAGTTCCTGCTATCGTAGAAGAATACATGAACGAAATTTCCAAGATCACAGGCCGCAAATACGGTTTGTTCGATTACTACGGTGCAGAAGATGCAGAACGCGTAATTATCGCAATGGGTTCTGTAACTGAAGCTGCCCGCGAAGCTATCGACCACTTGGTAGCAAACGGCGAAAAAGTAGGTATGGTTGCCGTACACTTGTATCGTCCGTTCTCTGCTAAACACTTCCTGGCTGCTGTACCCAAGACTGCAAAGAGCATCGCAGTGCTTGACCGTACAAAAGAACCGGGTGCTAACGGCGAACCTCTTTACCTTGACGTTAAAGACTGCTTCTATGGCGCAGAAAATGCTCCTGTTATCGTTGGCGGTCGCTACGGTCTGGGTTCAAAAGATACAACTCCGGCACAGATCATCTCTGTATTCGAAAACTTGGCTATGCCAATGCCGAAGAACCACTTCACTATCGGTATCGTAGACGACGTTACGTTCACTTCTCTTCCTCAGAAAGAAGAAATCGCTCTGGGCGGTGAAGGTATGTTCGAAGCTAAATTCTACGGTCTGGGTGCTGACGGTACAGTAGGTGCCAACAAGAACTCTGTTAAGATTATCGGTGACAACACCGACAAACACTGTCAGGCTTACTTCTCTTACGACTCCAAGAAGTCGGGTGGTTTCACTTGTTCTCACTTGCGTTTCGGTGATACTCCGATCCGTTCTACTTACTTGGTAAATACTCCGAACTTCGTTGCTTGTCACGTTCAGGCTTACCTGCACATGTACGACGTAACACGTGGTTTGCGTAAGAACGGTTCTTTCTTGCTGAATACCATCTGGGAAGGCGAAGAACTGGCTAAGAACCTGCCTAACAGAGTAAAGAAATACTTTGCACAGAACAATATCTCTGTTTACTACATCAACGCAACTCAGATTGCACAGGAAATCGGTTTGGGCAACCGTACCAACACCATTCTCCAGTCTGCATTCTTCCGTATCACAGGTGTAATTCCTGTAGAACAGGCTGTTGAGCAGATGAAGAAATTCATCGTCAAGTCTTACGGCAAGAAGGGTGAAGACGTAGTAAACAAGAACTACGCAGCCGTAGACCGTGGCGGCGAATACAAGACTCTGGCTATCGACCCGGCATGGGCTAACCTGCCTGATGATGCCAAAGCAGAAAACAACGACCCCGCATTCATCAACGAAGTGGTTCGTCCTATCAATGCACAGGACGGCGACTTGCTGAAAGTATCTGCATTCAAGGGTATCGAAGACGGGACTTGGGAACAAGGTACGGCTAAGTACGAAAAACGCGGTGTGGCAGCTTTCGTTCCCGAATGGAATCCTGAAAACTGTATCCAGTGTAACAAGTGTGCTTACGTTTGTCCTCACGCTTCTATCCGTCCGTTCGTACTCGATGCTGAAGAGCAGAAGGGTGCCAACTTCGCTCAACTGAAGGCTGTAGGTAAAGCATTCGACGGTATGACATTCCGTATTCAGGTAGACGTTCTCGACTGTCTGGGTTGCGGTAACTGTGCCGACATCTGTCCGGGCAACCCGAAGAAGGGTGGCAAGGCTCTTACCATGAAGCATCTTGAAAGCCAACTGGCAGAAGCTGCCAACTGGACATACTGCGTGGAAAACGTGAAGAGCAAACAACACTTGGTTGACATCAAGGCTAACGTGAAGAACTCTCAGTTTGCAACTCCGCTGTTCGAGTTCTCAGGCGCTTGCTCCGGTTGCGGTGAAACTCCGTATGTGAAACTGATTTCCCAGTTGTTCGGTGACCGCGAAATGGTTGCCAACGCTACCGGATGTTCTTCTATCTATTCAGGTTCCGTTCCTTCTACTCCTTATACCAAGAACGAAAAGGGTCACGGTCCTGCTTGGGCTAACTCACTGTTTGAGGACTTCTGCGAATTCGGTCTGGGTATGGAGCTCGCCAACGAAAAGATGCGCGCACGTATCGTGAAGACTATGGAAGAAGCTATTGCAGCGGAAGGTACTCCGGCTGAATACAAGGAAGTATTCCAGGCTTGGATTGAAAACATGTACGATGCAGACAAGACTAAGGAACTGGCTGAAAAGATCATTCCTATGGTAGAAGCTGCCAAGGACAAATGCGATTGCTGCAAGACCATCGCCGGTCTGTCTCAATACCTGGTTAAACGCAGCCAGTGGATCATCGGTGGTGACGGTGCTTCTTACGACATCGGCTACGGCGGTCTCGACCACGTAATCGCCAGCGGCAAGGACGTTAACATCCTCGTTCTGGATACTGAGGTTTACTCCAACACAGGCGGTCAGTCTTCCAAGGCTACTCCGGTAGGCGCTATCGCCAAGTTTGCTGCCGCCGGTAAGCGTGTACGCAAGAAAGACCTCGGTCTGATGGCTACTACTTACGGTTATGTATATGTTGCTCAAATCGCTATGGGTGCCGACCAGGCTCAGACTTTGAAGGCTATCCGCGAAGCAGAGGCATATCCCGGTCCGTCACTCATCATCGCTTACGCTCCGTGTATCAACCACGGTTTGAAGGCTGGTATGGGTAAGAGCCAGGCAGAAGAAGAGAAAGCCGTTAAGTGCGGTTACTGGCACTTGTGGCGTTACAACCCGGCTCTGGAAGCTGAAGGTAAGAATCCGTTCACGCTGGATAGCAAAGAACCGGATTGGTCGGGCTTCCAGGACTTCTTGAAGGGTGAGGTTCGTTACGCATCCGTAATGAAACAATATCCGCAGGAAGCCGAAGAGCTGTTCAAGGCTGCCGAAGAAAACGCTAAATGGCGTTACAACAGCTACAAGCGTCTGTCCAAAGAAAACTGGGGCGCTGAAGTTGCCGAATAATTTCAAGAATTGAAATAATACTAAAATAGAGACTGCTCCGCAAGCCGGATGCAGTCTCTATTCGTTTATAAAGGAAAGAATGAATATATTGTGATTGGTTTATTATCCGGATAAGCTAAGGATGTTTTATCCTTTCCGTTTCAGAAAATCCGTGGGGCTCTCACCGAACTGCTCCTTATAGCATTTCGTGAAATAAGACGGTGACGAGAAACCTACCTCATAGGCAATCTCGGCCACAGTCATATCGGAAGCGGCAAGCAAGGAAGCGGCTTTCTTCAAACGCATCCGGCGCAGCAGTTCATTGGGGGAATAGTTTGTGAGCGACTTCAGTTTACGGTAAAGCTGTACACGGCTCATCCCCATATCACGGCCCAAATCCTCAACATTCAGTTCCGGATCTTTCATCTTCTCCCCCACCAGAGTCTTGAAGCGGGTAACGAAGTCCTTGTCAAGTTCGCTGACAGATTCTTTCTCTATCGACTGGTTATCACCGAAAAACTGTTTCAGCTGTTTGTGGTTGGCTATAAGATTTCTGATGCGCGAAAGCAGCAGTTGCGAATTGAAAGGCTTGGATATGTAAGAATCCGCTCCGCCGTCATAGCCTTGAATACGCTGTTCGTCGAGCGAGCAGGCAGTAAGCAGGATAACCGGAATATGGCAAGTCTGCAATTCCCCTTTCAGACGACGGCAGCACTCTATCCCGTCCATGCCGGGCATCATGACATCGGAAACAATCACATCAGGCACGTATTTCATGGCAAGACGAATGCCTGTTGCCCCATCCGCCGCATCCAGCACACGGAATTCCTTAACAAGCAAAGACTTCACATAATGGCGAATATCGGCATTATCATCAATGACAAGCACAATCGGGCAATCTTCTTCCAGAGCCTCATCCCCTGCCTGGATTTCCGCATCCACCAACGTAGACGAAATCTCTTTCTCATCGGCAGCCAATGCCGGTACGGCAGGATGATACTGCGATATATCCCGCTTCGGAAGAGTAACGGTGAAAGTAGTTCCTTTCTCATTGCTGTGCGCCATGACATTGCCGCCATGCATTTCCACAAAAGCACGCACCAGGGCAAGACCGATACCTGTACCGGCCTGATGTCCGTCTACCTGATAGAAGCGTTCAAAAATAGCCTCTACATCAGTGGTAGAAATATAGCTGCCCGAATTGAATACCGACAAACGGAAATGGTTGTCTTCCGCTTCGAGGCGTACCACAATCTTTCCATTCTCCTGCGTGTACTTCACCGCATTGGAAAGAAGATTGAAGTAGATACGCTCCATTTTCCCGGCATCCGCCAGCATGCGATAGTCTACTCCGGAAGCCGGTTCAAAGCTGAAAGCGATATGCTTCTTAAGCAGAGCCATACGAAACGAATCATTCCACCCTTTGAAGCTCTCCAGCAAGTCGAACGGTTCAAGATGGAGTTCCATGCGTCCGTTCTCGACCTTGCGGAAATCGAGAATCTGATTGACGAGGCGCAGAAGTATATGTACATTCTTCTTCATCAGCTCCAGCAGTTGATGTGACTGTCCGCTGATAGAACGGTCGGCAAGAAGTTGCTCCACAGGGTCGGCAATCAGGGTTAACGGTGTACGGAAATCATGGGAAACGTTGGTAAAGAACACCAGCTTGGCATGCGTGGCAGCCTCCAGCTCGCGCGACAGTTGTTCCATCTGGTTTTTCTGCTGTTCCAGTTGGTCGCGTTGTTGCTCCAATTGCTCTTTCCGGCGGGAAAGTTCACGGTTCAGCCGGTTCTTTGTACGCAAGGAAAGATAAACGGCAACCAGCAATCCCACAACCAGCAGAAGTACCAGCAGACTGCCGTACAGAACAACCTGCTGCGTGGCATAGCGTGCCAGGTATCGGCTGATTTTCCCGTTCAGGGTTTCAATCTTCTCATCGAGTGAACTGATGTGGGCAGTCTGCATCTTCATGATGGGCGCATTATCACGGTCCACCACCGAAGTGCTCAGAATCGTTTCGCGGGGAAAGTCACGCTTATTCAGAATATCCATCGCAATCTGCATCACACGGTCTCCGCCTGTGGGATAGATAAATGTCGCATCCAATTCGCCCGAAAGCACTTGCTCCACCCCATAGCCTTCGCCGGGGATGGCGTCTGTGCCGACAAAGCGCATGCCCTTCTCCCTTTTCCGGCGCATGGCAGCTGCATAGGCGCCGGCAGCCATACGGTCGTTTTGAGCATAGACCACATCAATTTCCGGAAAGCGGGCGAGCAAAGTATCCATTCTCTCTTCCGCCCGCGAACGCAGCCAAGCCCCGTCTTCCTTTGCCAGCAGACGGATGTCCGGGCAAGCGGATATGACGCTCATAAATCCTTCATGGCGGTCTATGGCAGGAGTAGAACCCGCCAGTCCCGCAATTTCCACCACCGTACCTTTCCCATGAAGCATATTGGACACATACCTGCCTATCGCCTTGCCTATTTCGTAATTGTCCGCACCAACATAAGCGGTGTACTTTTCGGAAAGGATTCTGCGGTCTACCACAATAACGGGAATACCCCGGTCGTAGGCTTCTTCTACAACCGGGGTTATGGGTTCGGCTTCATTGGGAGCGACTATCAATAAATCCACTCCCGCCTCTATAAAGTGCCGGATATCCTCCGCCTGCCTGGCATTATCATCTTTCACTGTACGTATCTCCACTTCTACGCCATCGTAGAAAAGAGCTTCACGCAACATCTCGTTATTCATCTGGTGACGCCACTCGTCATCACTGCATTGCGACACTCCGATACGGAAACGTACTTCATGCCGGGAACAGGAAGTCACCATGCCGCCGCATACCGACAGAACAAACAGTAACAGGTAAATATATCGTCTCATCTTCTTTCGCTGGTTTAAGTGATTGCAGATGAGCAAAGATAAGAAAAATTATATTCTGTCTTTCAATATTTGCGGTAATTCCGGCATCGCCCCGCTCTGCGTACATACATAAGCGGAAACTTCCACTGCCAGCTTATGAGCCTCCTGCACCGGTTTGCCGCTAAGAATAGCCGAAGTAAAGGCGGCGGTAAACGAATCGCCGGCGCCTACCGTATCGGCAACGGGCACTCTCGGAGTTTCCTGGAAAGATACAACTCCCGGAGTAAACACATAGCTGCCGTTCGTGCCGCAAGTAAGAATAAGCATTTTCAAATTGTATTTGGCAAGAAGAATCCAGCACTTATCCTGCAAGTCTATACCCGGATAGCCGAATATACGGCTGATTGTCACCAGTTCTTCATCATTTATTTTTAACACGTTGCAACGGCGCATGGAGTCACAAAGAATCTCTTTGGTATAAAATCCCTGACGCAGGTTGATATCGAATATCTTCAACTGTTCCGCACCATCGGGCATGGTATCGAGAAAACGGTTTATCGTAATGCGGCTGGCCTCATTGCGCTGCGCCAAAGAGCCGAAACATACGGCGCGCGTGTTCAGGGCCAAACGTTTCAACTCGTCCGTAAAAGGTATATTCTCCCATGCAACCCCTTCCTTTATTTCATAACAAGGCACCCCCACCGCATCGAGCGTTACCTGCACCGTACCTGTAGGATAAGGTACACGCTCAATCTGTGTACGCAAGCCTTTCTGCGCAAAAACATCCAGTATTTCATCACCGTCGGCATCAATACCTACTGCACTGACTACACGACTGTCAAAACCGAATTGTGATACATGATAGGCAAAGTTTGCCGGAGCACCGCCGACTTTCTTTCCTTCGGGCAGGCAATCCCAAAGCGCCTCACCCATTCCTACTACAATCTGATTCATGGTAATTAATTTTATAGTTTTACATATTATCATCGTTACTACAAAGAACGGAAAAAGGTCAGTGTTTGATTTTCATCATATAGAAAAACAAATACAGTACCCCCACCGTCATTACAGCTACCGCACCGCTTTGACCGATAGCATCACTTGCCACACCCATAGCAAGCGGGAATATCGTACCGCCAAACAAACCCATAATCATCAGTCCGCTAACCTCGTTCTTCTTCTGCGGCATTGCCAGCAACGCCTGCGAGAAAATAATCGGGAAGATATTCGAATTGCCGAAACCAATCAGAGCGATACACACATATATCATTATCATCTCATGAAAAACGAACAGCCCTACCATTGCCACCAACATACATAACACACTGATTCCGAAGAAAGTTCGAGCAGACAGTTTCTGCAAAATAAAAGCTCCGAGGAAGCAACCTGCCGTACGGAAAATAAAATAAAGACTTGTTGCGAATCCGGCATCGGCAAGCGACATGCCCAGACGTTCCATCAATATCTTGGGTGCAGTGGTATTTGTACCTACATCGATACCCACATGGCACATAATGCCCAAGAAACAAAGCAGTATGAACGGCTTTCCCAACAAAGCAAGACATTCGCCGAAAGTAGAAGGACGCCCTTCTTCCTTTTCCTCATGAATAGATGTAGTGCCCAGCCACAGGATAGCGACAACCGCTATCACCATATAAATGGGAAACAGCACTCGCCAGCCCATCCCCAACGAAGGTATAGCCTGTGTAGCCCCCCACATGGCTATATAAGGAGCGAGGAAAGAAGCGATAGCCTTTACAAACTGTCCGAAAGTCAGCGAGCTTGCCAACCGCTCGCCACTGACGACATTGGAGAGCAGCGGATTGAGCGATGTCTGCATCAGCGCATTGCCGATACCCAATAGCGAAAACGAAATCAGCATCAGCGCATATCCGTCTCCAAAAACTGGAAGCAACAAGGATGCAAAAGTCACGGCCAAACTGAGAAGCACCGTTTTCTTGCGTCCGATGCGGTTCATCAGCATACCCGTGGGCACGGAGAAGATAAGGAACCAGAAGAATACAAGAGAGGGGAATATATTTGCCTGGGAATCGGTCAGGTTCAAATCAGCTTTCACATAGTTGGAAGCGATACCTACAAGGTCTACAAACCCCATGGCGAAGAAGCAAAGCATCATGGGAAGCAGCTTTGCAAGCGAATTACTATTATTGTTCATAAGATATCGAAATTTAGTTGTTAACTTTTAAAGTATTTACTGTCAGGTCGTTGACTTTGCAACGCCCTTTATCTACAGCAATGGAAATAGTAGTGTAAGGATGCTGCGGAAATACAAGGTTTGTCATGGCAAAACGTCCGTCACCCTCGAAAGCTTCGATGCTGCAACGGTCTATAAACAGACGCAGGCGTTGCTTGGCTTCTGCCGGACACGGAGCTACTGTTATGGCAGGAAAGTCCTTATTGAAATCCGTAAGTCCGCTTGCAGTACGGTCCATGCTGAATGTGGAGTTCTTCAAGTCGTAAATCATTACAGTCTGTTCATCCTTATCATTGGACAACGTAATGTATACTTTATCGGCCGAGCGGGGAGCCAGTTCGAGATTAATCTCACAGATACCGCTGTTTTCGACCGGTAGTTTCCGGGATACCTTCTTTGTTCCGGCGGAGAAAGCGCCGTATTTCAATGCTTTGCCCGTACGCAATGCGTTTACTTCCGGTGCAGGCGTTGCGGCCAGATAAAGTTCGCCGTCACTGCCTTCGTACAATTCAATGTCGCGCGGCAATGTGTTGGCACTACGGAACTGTTTGGTAGGCACGTTGTTGGCATATTGCCAATTGCTCATCCAGGCAATCACGGTATGCCGCTTTTCGGGCGTATTACTCCAGGATACGGCAGCATAATGGTCTTTTCCGTAATCCATCCACTTGGCTACTTCGGGCTTGGTATCGCAAGTAAAGGTTTTCCCGTCAAAATCGCCTACAAAATACTGTGCCGCACTGCCTCCGAAAGGACCGCCGGGATTGATATTGCAAATCAGCACCCATTTGGTACGGTCTGTTCCGCGCACGGGCAATTCCATGAGGTCCGGACATTCCCATACACCCTCCTGCGCACCATATCCATGTCCGAAACTGCTCTCCTTTGTCCAGTTCTTCAAATCGGGAGAGGAATATATCCACATTTCCTTTTCCAGTGCAGCCGCCAAAATAAGAATCCATTTACCACTCTTTTCGTGCCAGAACATATTCGGGTCGCGGCACTCCTTATCGGCGGCAATGATAGGATTGTTTTCATAAACATGGAAAGTCATTCCGTTGTCCAGACTGTATGCAAGGCTCTGTATCTGACTGGCACCGGCTGAAGTATAGATGGCAATGATGGCATCCTTTCCGAAACCTGCCGTATTATCCTTATCAACCACACTGCTACCGCTGAACACAGCGCCCAATCCGTTGGGTTGTATGGCTACCGGATGATGCTGCCAGCTTATCAAATCCTTGCTGGATGAATGTCCCCAGTTCATATTGCCCCACATAGAGCCGTAAGGATTATACTGATAATACAGATGATATTCTCCATCTTTATAAAACATACCGTTGGGGTCGTTCATCCAACCATAGACAGGAGTGTGATGATAGAACGGACGGAACGCTTCCCGGTTGGCATCATCAAACGTATCGGAAAGTTTCAGTTCTTTCCAGCAGGCATCTGCCATGGCATCGCGTACATTGGTACGGCTGTTGCCGGTATGAATGTCGAAAGTTACCGTCTTACCTTTATACTGCTCCAAAGCAAACGGAACAAGATAGTCGATACGGTTGACAGCCAACCGAACCTGAAAACTTTGATCGGCCTTATTATTCACCAATACATTGACAGTAGCCTCGGGAGCAGCCTCTTCCACCGGCAACAAAAGGTATTTCTGCGGTTCCTGTACCTGTACCAAACTGTGGTTTGCACCCAGATAATGGATTTTCAGCCCGGCATACTGTGCCCTACAAATACCGATACTCATTATTACAATAAGAAAAGTTACAATAATCTTTCCCCAAAAAGGAGAAAGTATTCTATGAAAGTAATGCTTCATTTTCAAAATCAGGTATTAAATTTAATGTTTACTTTATGAACTCACTCAATGCTCGGGAAAGCACATTGCAAAGAAAAGGAATAAAAGCGAAAAGGGCTAACACAAATGTTACAAATGCAGCTAAAATTGATACCAGGCTATCTCCTGGGCATAGTCAGCTCCATACCACGAAACAAATTTTGCAGCATCCGTATCATTTTTTATAGCCAGTTTCAATGCAATCCATTTACTTTGCAATATCAAAACATGATCGGGAAAGCTGTTTTGAGAATTCACAAGATAATTGTTAACAATAAATTTATAACGTATGAGAAAACTTAGCATTATGATGTTCCTTTTAGGATTATGTGGTTTTGCCTATGCGCAAAACATCCAAATAAAAGGAACGGTAAAGTATGCCACCGACGGAGAGCCTATTATCGGTGCTTCGGTTGTACAGACAGGTACAACAAACGGAACAATCACTGACTTTAACGGAAACTTCAGCCTCAACGTAACGAGCGGTACGGAACTTACCGTTTCTTATATTGGTTTTAAAACCGTTAAAGTAAAAGCGCAACCCAATCTAAAAATTACTCTCGAAGAAGATGCACAACTGATTGACGAGGTTGTGGTAACAGGTTACACCACTCAGCGCAAGGCGGACTTGACCGGTGCAGTTTCGGTAGTGAAAGTGGATGAACTGAAAAAAGTGCCCGAAAATAATCCGATGCGCGCTTTGCAGGGAAAGGTTGCCGGAATGATGGTGACTGCCGACGGTAACCCCGGAGGCAAAGCTACTATCCGCATTCGCGGTGTCGGCACACTGAACAACAACGATCCTCTTTATATTATCGATGGTGTGCCTACAAAAGCCGGCATGCATGAACTGAATTCTTCCGATATTGAAAGTATTCAGGTGTTGAAAGATGCTTCTTCGGCAAGTATCTACGGTTCGCGTGCGGCAAACGGTGTTATCATCATTACCACCAAACAAGGCAAGGAAGGAAAAATCCGTGTCGACCTCAATGCCGGACTCACCACTTCATGGTATTCCTCAAAGATGGATATGCTCAACACGAATGAATACGGACAGGCACTTTGGCAGGCAAACATAAACTCGGGAAAAGATCCGAATACCAACAGTATAGGCTATACTTTCGATTGGGGATATGATGATAAAGGAAATGCCCGCCTGAATAAAATCATTCTGCCGGAATTCATTGACAGCGAACGCACCATGCGTACCTCGGACACTGATTGGTTTGATGCTGTGGCAAGCACGGGTATTATGCAGAATTATGATTTGTCGGTGAGCAACGGCACGGAGAAAGGTAATTATTTCTTTTCTTTGGGATATTTGAAGAATGACGGTATCATCAAGAACAGTGAATTCGACCGCTTATCGGCACGTGTGAACACAAGTTATAAACTCTTTAATGATATCGTGACTATCGGTGAGAATTTCACTTTCAACAACACTCATGAAGTAGAAGCTCCCGGTGGAGTACTTGACGCTGCCCTGCAAGCATTGCCTATTATTCCTGTCTATACCGAGAACGGAAAGTGGGGCGGACCTATCGGTTCGATGAATGACCGTCAGAATCCTGTCCGTTTGGTGGATGCCGTGAAAGATAACCGTTATTCTTATTGGCGTACTTTTGGTAATGCGTATGTGTCTGTCAAACCGTTGAAAGGTTTGGAACTCCGTACCAACTTCGGTCTGGACTATGGAAACTTTTTTCGCCGAGATTTAAACAAGAAGTATGAGTCTGGAAAGTTGAAGAATGATGTCAATTCGGTAAAACTGAATCAGGGACATTGGTTGAAATGGAACTGGAACGCCACAGCTACCTATCAGTTCGAAATAAGGAAACACCGCATGGATGTATTGGCAGGTGTAGAGTTGTTTAAAGAGCAAAACACAGACTTTGCGGCTTATCGTGAAGGTTTCGAAGTGGAAACTCCCGAAACGATGTGGCCTGACCTCGGTACCGGAAAGTCAGTATCCACAGGCAGTTCCACCGGATATGCGCTGATGTCTTATTTTGGAAAGATAAACTATTCATTTGCAGAACGTTATTTGGTATCTGCCACGGTTCGTTATGACGGTTCTTCCCGTTTCGGTAAGAACAACCGCTTCGGTACTTTCCCTGCCTTCTCACTCGGATGGCGCTTAAGCGAAGAAGCCTTTATTAAAGACAATACAGATGTAATATCCGACTTGAAGCTTCGCTTCGGCTGGGGACAGACAGGTAATCAGGAAATAGACAACTATGCTACTTATAATATCTATACCACAGACTACGGAATAGGTGATCCTACATGGGGAGCAGTTCTCGGAACTGCCTATAACATAACGGGCAAAGGAACAGGTACGCTTCTTTCTGGATTTAAAATGAATCAGCGTGGAAATGACAACCTGAAATGGGAAACAACAACACAGACTAATATCGGTCTTGATTTCAGTTTGTTCAACCAAAGCCTTTACGGCTCTGCCGAATATTACATGAAAAAGACCAAGGACATTTTGGTGAAGCCTCCCTATCTTGCAGCCATTGGTGAAGGCGGTAATCGTTGGATAAATGGCGCATCCATGGAGAACTGGGGATTGGAATTCAATCTCGGCTACCGTAATAAAACGCGTTTCGGAATGGCTTATGATATAAATGCAAACATTTCAACTTACCGCAATAAAGTAACCAAACTTCCTGCCGATGTGCAGAACTCTTATGGAGGTGACGGCGATAAAGACAATATCTTGGGACATCCGTTGAATTCTCTTTATGGTTATGTGGCGGACGGCATCTTCAAAACACAAGAAGATGTGGACAATGCAGCCGAACAAGACGGTAAGGGATTGGGACGCATCCGCTACCGTGACTTGAATGGGGATGGCAAAATCACAGATAAAGACCGTACTTGGATTGCCGTTCAGCATCCTGACTTTATTTATGGTTTGAACATAAACCTCGAATACCGTAACTTTGACCTGACTATGTTCTGGCAGGGAGTATTTAATATCGATGTAGAGAATATCCAGAAATACCATACCGACTTCTGGAGTGTGCGCGAAACTGGTTCGAACAAGGGACGCAGATTGCTCGATGCATGGAGCCCATCCAATCCCGATAGTGACATTCCTGCTATTTCAGCAACAGACACCAACTGGGAAAACCGTTTGTCTACTTATTTTATAGAAAACGGTTCATACTTGAAACTAAGAACCTTGCAGTTGGGATATACATTACCCAAACGGTGGGCTTTCAAAGTGAAAATGGATAAGTTCCGTTTATATGTCAGCGGACAGAATCTGCTGACGATAAAAAGTAAGAGCTTTACAGGAATCGACCCTGAAAACCCTGCTTTCGGCTATCCTATTCCAATGAGTTTTACTGTTGGAGCTAATATCTCATTCTAATGAACTTTAAATTGATACAGATTATGAAAAAGAAATATTTATCTCTACTTGCTGCATGTAGTTTCTTGTTTGCAGGATGTTCGGATTTTCTGGATATGAATCCGAATGGAATACTTGATGAAGAAAGTGTTTCGGGAGTGGAACAATTAGACAAACTAGTCATTTCAGCTTATTCCATGTTGGGAAATGACCACTATGACATACCTTTTAATCTTTGGCCTTATGGCAATGTGCGCTCTGACGATGCCTATAAAGGAGGACGCGACGAATCGGATATTCAGGATTTTCATTTTTATGAGACATCTTCCAATATAACAGCAAACTTTGGTGAACCGGATGGCTTATGGTACAATTGCTACATTGCCATCTCTCGTGCAAACAATGCTTTACGCAGTTTGAACAATGTGAGCGAACAGGATTTCCCGAATAAAAAAATACGTATCGGCGAATGCCGTTTTATCCGTGGTCATTTTTACTTCTTGCTAAAAGTGCTTTTCAAGAGTATTCCTTATATAGATGAGACGGTTGCGATAGAAGACTATGGAACAATATCGAATATAGCTTTGTCAAACGATGAACTTTGGCAAAAGATAGCCGATGATTTTAAAGCTGCTTATGACAACCTACCCGAATCGCAGGGAACTGACGTGGGACGTGCCAACAAATATTCTGCAGCTGCTTATTTAGCCAAGACTTATCTATATAAGGCATACCGTCAGGACGAAAAACATAATGTAACCGAAATCAATGCGGAAGATTTGAAACAGGTACTTACTTTTTCGAATGAAGTAATGAGTTCCGATTATGGTTTGGAGGATGATTTTGCTTACAACTTCTTGCCGGGAAGTTATGAGAACGGAAAAGAATCTTTGTTTGCCATTCAGCACTCAACAGATGACGGTACTTTGTACGGACGCCTCAATTTCAGTGATGCTTTAAATGTACCAATGAAGTTTTCAGGTTCATGTGATTTCCAGAAACCGAGCCAAAATTTGGTAAATGCATATAAAACAGTCAATGGATTGCCTGAATTCTCGGATTATAATAAAGCCGATTATAATGCAAATACAGATAAAGTAGACCCGCGGTTATATCACACAGTAGCATTACCCGGTGTTCCTTATAAATATGATAAGAAAAATATTTTTGATGAATCATGGACTCGTAATAAAGCTGTATACGGCTTGTATTCTTCTTTGAAAGAGAATGTGGCATTGAATGATCCTTCTTCTGTGCTGATTGATCCTTTCCGTGCCAATACGAAAAATAAAATCGTGATACGTTACGCAGATGTAGTGCTGATGCGTGCCGAAGCCTTGATTGAGCTCGATCGCGAGAAAGAGGCTCTGCCTTTAATAAACGAAATTCGTGAACGTGCCAAGAAGAGTACTGGTTTGATAGACTATGCCGAAAATATGGATATTGCTTTGTATGTAGATAATGTGAATTGTAATTGGACGAAACCTTATGCCCGTGAGGCACTGCGTTGGGAACGTCGTCTAGAATTGGCTATGGAGAGTCAGCGTTTCTTTGATTTGGTTCGTTGGGGAATAGCCGATTCTGTAATAAATACTTTCTATAAAGAAGAAGCCCCCAAACGCACATATTATGAAGATGCACATTTTGAGAAGAATAGAGCGGAGTATGTGCCAATTCCCCAACAGCAGATTAATTTCAGTAAACAGGTTTATAAACAGAATTACGGTTACTAATTAAAGAATGAATTATGAAAAAGAAATATTTATTATATAGTCTTGTTTCTCTCCTCTTGCTGAGCGGTTGCTATGACAGGGAGGAAAAAATTGCCGCACCCATTGTGGGAGAATTATCTGATTTGCAATATAAAGTTGATGACGATACATTGCGCGTAAGTTGGAATTTGCCTTCACATAACGATGATTTGCAGGTAAGAGTGAGTGGAACCGACGGCACATTTGTTGTAACAGGGAATCCTACTTCTTATAAATACGGCGTTATTAAAGTGGGTAAAGATTATCGCCTTACTTTTAAGGTAATAGATAGCAAAGGCAATTACTCTACCGGACAAACAATTTCTTTTACCCGTGAAGGAGGCGCATCGGTTCAGGATGTAATAGCACAACAAGTAGACGGAACTAACAACATACAAATTAAATGGGTGCTTCCGAATGAAAAATTGTCGAAAGTGGAAGTACGGTATGATAATAAGAAGATAGAGTTAAAAGGTGATGCGGTTAACTATACCATAGAGAATGCAGCGAACAAGAAATATACGATCGGAGTGGTCAGCTTCAATGAAGAAGGTCAGTCTTCGGAAAGTGTTTATACTGATATTCGTGTAGGTAAAACGAAAGTTGCTTTCTTGGGGGTCACTCCTACTCGTGACGGCATTACGGATGATGATGAAAAAGCTGCCGCTGATTGGTTCTTTAATAATTATCCTACGGGTGAGTATCTGTCATTCGATGAAATAGCCAATGGAGCCGATTTATCCCAATACCGTGTGTTGTGGTGGATTCGTGATTCGCAGCAAACAACAGACCTTCCGGCAGAATCACTAGATCCTTCGGTAGTGGAGGCTATAAAAAAGTTCCATATAGACGGCGGTGGATTATTGCTGAATACTCATGCTGTTGCTTACCTGTATACAATTGGGCGTATGAAAGCTAAATTCAATACGGAGTTTACGAGTGGTGACGGATTTGACAATGGAGATACTTGGAATATGAATGTATATATAGGTAAAGCACATGACGAGACTTCACATCCTATCTATCGCGGACTTGAATGGAAATGGATGGATGGCAAGAAAGTAATTCCTTTGATTGGTGCAGGTTGGAAAGAAAACCATAATTCAATTTACAAAGACTTGTGCATGTATTATAATATGAATAATACAGATGAAAATGCTTATGTGAAAATATCGGAAGACAGCCAGATACGTATCCTTGCAACATGGGACGGCATTAATGATTATTTTATGATGGCAAATTATGAAACTTTGCCAACCGAAGAGTTTAAAGGTACGGCTATTGCCATAGGTATCGGTGCTTTTGAATGGAACCAGAACCGTGGTGTTAATCCATATCAGAAAAACATAGAACAAACAACTCATAATGCGATAGAATATTTGAAAACTAAATAGCAAGAACCTATATGATAAAATCATTATATCACACTACTGCCGGCAAAGCTCTGGCAGCAGTAACAACCGGTCTTTTATTGACATTCATTGCCGCTTGTTCGGATGATGAAAAAGACGCTCTTTATATAGATACTAATACATATTATGACGAGGCTTATCGTCCGTCAGTTCACTTTACACCGAAAACATATTGGACGAACGATCCTAACGGCATGGCTTATTTAGATGGCGAATATCACTTGTTCTATCAGTACAACCCGATGGGGAGTGTTTGGGGAAATTTGAGCTGGGGACATGCCGTGACTAAGGATTTGATGCATTGGGAACATCTGCCTGTTGCCCTTACTAAAGATGCAAATGGGGAAATATTTTCGGGTAGCATTGTGATTGACCGAGATAATACAGCAGGCTTTGGCAAAGATGCCATGGTAGCCGTTTACACTTCCAACGGTCAGAAACAGACTCAAAGTTTGGCTTATAGTTTGGATAAAGGACGTACTTTTATTAAATATGAGAACAATCCTGTATTGAAAGATGATGCCAAACCCGATTTTCGCGACCCGAAAGTCTTTTGGTATGCAGCCGGTAGTAAATGGATTATGTCACTCGCAACAGGGCAGACAATAACCTTTTACAGTTCCTCTGATTTGAAAGAGTGGAAGAAACTAAGTGACTTTGGTGACGGCATAAGCGCTCACGGTGGAGTTTGGGAATGCCCCGATTTAATACAGATGGATTATAACGGTCAAAAGAAATGGGTGCTTTTAGTCAGTATTAATCCGGGTGGTCCTAATGGAGGCTCGGCTACACAATATTTTGTAGGCGATTTTGACGGAGTTACTTTTACGGCTGACAACCTTCCTTATCCGCTTTGGATAGATTACGGCAAGGATAACTACGCCGGTGTTACGTGGAATAATGTACCCGACGGACGACATTTGTTTATAGCTTGGATGAGTAATTGGCAATATGCCGGAGTTGTACCTTCAATGACTTGGCGTGGTGGTATGACATTACCTAGAGAATTGGCATTGCAAAAGGATGCAGACGGTAGGCCAATAATTACTTCCCGAATTGTGAAAGAGGTTGATGCTATTGCAGGAGAATGGAAAACGATTTCGGCATCCGATAATACTTATGCAATTGATAATAATGAAGATGCTTATGAGCTACAAATTAATATGGATATTGCAGATAATGAAAATCTTACATTGACTTTAAGCAATGAAAAGGGGGATAAATATCCTATTAGTTTAAATCGTGCGGACAAGTCTTTCATTATTGACAGGACTCAATCAGGTGAAGTTTCTTTTTCATCGGAATTCGGAAAAGTATTATATTCACCTCTTAACCTTTCTTCCAATGCAGTAT
>OLFS01000890.1_pt1 | contig 26127 bp, 26 predicted proteins | sample 1605491 | NCBI WGS metagenome assembly OLFS01 (sample SAMEA3888921, study PRJEB22519) | human gut metagenome | biome: human gut; feature: human-associated habitat; material: faeces | place: Denmark | collected 2011 | reverse complement strand
CGTACTACATGGCTGAATTCGAAACCACTTTTGCAGATCTGGGCCTGAAGGCTCCCATCCTTGAAGCGCTTAACGATCTGGGTTACGAAAAACCATCTCCGATCCAGGCTGAGTGCATTCCGCATCTGCTGGACGGCCGCGATGTTCTGGGTATGGCCCAGACCGGTAGCGGTAAAACCGCAGCGTTCTCTTTACCGCTGCTGAACAATATTGATCCTGAGCTGAGAGCACCACAGATTCTGGTGCTGGCGCCGACCCGCGAACTGGCGGTACAGGTTGCTGAAGCAATGACGGAATTCTCTAAACATATGCGCGGCGTAAACGTGGTTGCCCTGTACGGCGGCCAGCGTTATGACGTGCAGCTGCGCGCTCTGCGTCAGGGTCCGCAGATCGTTGTCGGTACCCCGGGTCGTCTGCTGGACCACCTGAAGCGCGGCACGCTGGATCTCTCTAAACTGAGCGGTCTGGTACTGGACGAAGCCGATGAAATGCTGCGCATGGGCTTTATCGAAGACGTAGAAACCATTATGGCGCAGATCCCGGAAGGTCATCAGACCGCGCTGTTCTCTGCCACCATGCCGGAAGCGATTCGTCGCATTACCCGCCGCTTTATGAAAGAGCCGCAGGAAGTGCGCATTCAGTCCAGCGTCACCACGCGCCCGGACATCAGCCAGAGCTACTGGACGGCCTACGGCATGCGTAAAAACGAAGCGCTGGTGCGCTTCCTGGAAGCGGAAGACTTTGATGCGGCGATTATCTTCGTGCGTACCAAAAACGCGACCCTGGAAGTGGCTGAAGCGCTGGAGCGTAGCGGCTATAACAGCGCCGCGCTGAACGGCGACATGAACCAGGCGCTGCGTGAGCAGACCCTGGAACGTCTGAAAGACGGTCGTCTGGATATCCTGATTGCAACCGACGTTGCGGCCCGTGGCCTGGACGTTGAGCGTATCAGCCTGGTCGTAAACTACGATATCCCAATGGATTCCGAGTCTTACGTTCACCGTATCGGTCGTACCGGTCGTGCGGGTCGTGCAGGCCGTGCGCTGCTGTTCGTTGAGAACCGCGAGCGTCGTCTGCTGCGTAACATTGAACGCACGATGAAGCTGACCATTCCGGAAGTTGAACTGCCGAACGCTGAACTGTTGGGCAAACGTCGTCTGGAAAAATTTGCGGCTAAAGTACAGCAGCAGCTGGAAAGCAGCGATCTGGATCAGTACCGTGCGCTGCTGGCGAAACTGCAGCCGACGGCGGAAGACGAAGAGCTGGATATCGAAACTCTGGCTGCCGCTCTGCTTAAGATGGCGCAGGGCGAACGTCCGCTGATTCTGCCGCCAGATGCGCCGATGCGTCCGAAGCGTGAGTTCCGCGACCGTGACGATCGTGGTCCGCGTGACCGTAACGATCGTGGCCCGCGTGGCGACCGTGAAGACCGTCCGCGTCGTGAACGTCGTGACGTTGGCGATATGCAGCTGTACCGCATTGAAGTGGGCCGTGATGATGGCGTTGAAGTTCGTCATATCGTTGGCGCGATTGCAAACGAAGGCGACATCAGCAGCCGTTACATTGGTAACATCAAGCTGTTCGCTTCGCACTCCACCATCGAACTGCCGAAAGGTATGCCGGGTGAAGTCCTGCAGCACTTTACGCGCACTCGCATCCTGAACAAGCCGATGAACATGCAGCTGCTGGGCGATGCACAGCCGCACACTGAACGCCGTGGCGGTGGTCGTAGCTTTGGTGGCGAGCGTCGTGAAGGCGGTCGCGGTTTCGGCGGTGAGCGTCGTGAAGGTGGTCGTGGTGATGGTCGTCGTTTCAGCGGCGAACGTCGCGAAGGTAGCCGTGCACCACGTCGTGAAGAAGGCTCCAGCCGTCGTCGTGACGCGTAAACATCTTGCTTACTGACGTAAAGTAATAGATACAGCCCCGGTAAAACTATCGGGGCTTTTTTTATTTCATTTGTACTATTGTACTGGTACAGTGCAACGCATTAAAATGCCGTCACAACATTATTCGCTGGAGAAATCGCTAAATGGCAACACTAACCACCACCCAGACATCACCTTCGCTGCTCGGCGGCGTGGTGATCATCGGCGGCACCATTATCGGCGCAGGGATGTTCTCTCTGCCGGTGGTCATGTCCGGGGCGTGGTTTTTCTGGTCAATGGCGGCGCTGGTCTTTACCTGGTTCTGCATGCTGCATTCCGGTTTGATGATCCTCGAAGCCAACCTCAACTATCGTATCGGTTCAAGCTTCGACACCATCACCAAAGATCTGCTGGGCAAAGGCTGGAACGTCGTCAACGGTATTTCTATTGCCTTCGTGCTCTATATCCTGACCTACGCCTATATTTCGGCGAGCGGTTCGATTTTGCACCATACCTTCAGCGAAATGTCGCTGAATGTGCCTGCGCGTGCGGCAGGGTTTGGCTTTGCCCTGTTGGTGGCGTTTGTGGTGTGGTTGAGCACCAAAGCGGTGAGTCGCATGACGGCGATCGTGCTGGGTGCGAAAGTCATTACTTTTTTCCTGACCTTCGGCAGTCTGCTCGGGCACGTCACGCCGACCACGCTGTTTAACGTCTCGGAAAGTCACGCCTCTTATACGCCGTACCTGTTGATGACGCTGCCATTCTGTCTGGCGTCCTTTGGTTACCACGGTAACGTCCCGAGCCTGATGAAATACTACGGCAAAGATCCGCGCACTATTGTGAAGTGCCTGGTCTACGGTACGCTGCTGGCGCTGGTGCTCTACTCCGTCTGGTTGCTGGGAACGATGGGAAACATTCCGCGTCCAGAGTTTATCGGTATCGCGCAGAAGGGCGGCAATATTGATGTGTTGGTTCAGGCGCTAAGCGGCGTGCTGAACAGTCGCAGTCTGGACCTGTTGCTGGTGGTGTTCTCCAACTTTGCGGTGGCGAGTTCATTCCTCGGCGTGACGCTGGGACTGTTTGACTATCTGGCGGATCTGTTTGGTTTCGATGATTCGGCGCTGGGGCGCTTCAAAACGGCGCTGCTTACCTTTGTGCCGCCAATCGCCGGTGGGTTGCTGTGGCCGAACGGTTTCCTGTATGCCATTGGTTATGCAGGACTGGCGGCGACCATCTGGGCCGCGATTGTACCGGCGTTGCTGGCACGTAAATCGCGTCAGCGCTTTGGTAGCCCGAAATTCCGTGTCTGGGGTGGTAAGCCGATGATTGTCCTGATTCTGGTTTTTGGTGTCGGTAACGCGCTGGTACATATCCTGTCGAGCTTTAATTTATTGCCTGTGTACCAGTAAGTCTTTTGTGCCGGATGGCGGCTACACCTTATCCGGCCTACGCGATCTCGTAGGCCAGGTAAGTGGAAGCGCCACCGGGCAAAAACTACCCCACCAACTCTTCTTTCACATCCATCGCCAGATCAAACGAGTGCAGACGCGCCTGATGGTCAAAAATCTGCCCGTTAACCATGATCTCGTCCGCCTGGGTTTCACGCAGAATAGACTCCAGTCCGTGGCGTACTTTCGTTTTATCACCCACCAGCGACATGCTCAGCGCCTGTTGCACACCATACTGTTCTGACGGCGACCAGAACTGATCCATATTTTGAATCGGCGCCGGGAGTTGGCCCGTTTCGCCACGCCGCAACTTGACGAAAGCCTGCTGCATCGAGGTGAAAAGATACTCTGCATCACGGTTACTGTCGGCGGCAATGATGTTGATGCACACCATTGCATACGGTTTTTCCAGCCGCGCGGATGGCCGGAACTGCGTGCGGTACAGATGCAGCGCCTGGAACAGCATATCCGGTGCGAAGTGGGAGGCAAAAGCGAACGGCAGGCCAAGCTGTGCGGCTAACTGCGCGCTATAGAGGCTGGAACCTAACAGCCAGACCGGGATCTTCTCGCCGTAGCCAGGCACCGGGCGCACCTGCGGATTTGGATCGCGTGCGTCAAACCAGTCCACCAGCTCAGCGACGTCGCGAGGGAAGTTATCGATATCGCCGCCCATATGGCGACGCAGGGCTCGCATTGTCGGCTGGTCGCTGCCCGGCGCGCGGCCCAGGCCGAGATCAATGCGTCCCGGATAGAGCGTATTCAACGTACCGAACTGCTCGGCAATGACCAGCGGTGAGTGATTGGGAAGCATGACGCCGCCGGAACCGAGGTGCAAAGTCCGGGTGTTGGCGGCCAGATAGCCAATCAGTACCGACGTTGCTGCACTGGCGATACCGGTCATGTTGTGGTGTTCCGCCAGCCAGTAGCGGTGGTAGCCTCGTTTTTCCGCGAGGCGGGCGAGATCCAGCGAGTGCGAGAACGCCTCTTTTGCTGAAGATCCGTCAGGAATCGGTGCCAGATCCAGCACCGAGAAAGGAATGGTTTTGTCAGTCATAACGGCTCACTTTGTTACCAGTTAATCTTTTCATACTGCATTAAATATTAGTTAATGTTGTTAACAAAGTGAGCTATTTATCAGGGCTGCAGTTCGAGACCCGCCAGCCGTTTCCAGTAGCCATTGCAATCGCTGTGCGCGGTAAGCGGCAACGGCGCGTGCCCCGTTTCGTTGGCGCGGAAGGCGTCAAGCATCGCGAATGTCTCGGTTCCCAGCGGTGACAGACGCACAATATCCACCAGTCCCTGCATTGACGTCAGTTCGTTCCCCAGATTGTAGATATAGCCGCTCATGGTCTGAATGCCATTGAGGACGAACACCTGTTGATTCTCCTGGGAGAGCACGTCGCGGCCATTCGGGTACTTGATGCAGCAGGTTTCGCATTCATCTTTCGGCCGGTCTTCCGAACGAGCGGTAAAACAGCGAGCGGAGTAAGCCAGCGGCAGATGCCCGTAGCTCAGGACTTCCACTTCAAACTGCTGGCGAATCCCCAGTTCATCACACTGATTGAGCAGGTTCACCAGCCAGTCGCGGGACAGTTCTACCGGCATGCACCAGCGCACCATTCCGTGTTTGAGCAGCAGGCGCAGCGTGACCGCGTTGTAGCAGTTCAGCGCGTGTCCGGCGACAAACGGGAGTTTGCGGTCGGCGCACATATTCACCACGCCAAGATCGCTGGCCTCCAGCAAAAAGTCGCCGTTTTCGACATAACGCTTCAGCTCATTCAGCTCAGAAGAGGCTTGTACCAGCGCCAGCGTTGAAAGTACCACCTGCTTACCGCTACCGGCGAGCGACTTCGCCATATCCAGCCAGTCGCCGACTTTCGTGGCGCGGCGTTTGCTGCACACCGCTTCACCGAGATAGATAACATCCGCGCTGCTGGCAGCGGCCTGCTGATAAAAGTCTTCCAGCGTCTCTTTCGGCCAGTAGTAAAGCACCGGCCCTAAGGAATATTTCATTGCTTTTCTCACTGCCATTTACGGTGATACGCGCCAAGCGTCGTCTGAGTGCCTTCGGACATCGCGCCGAGCGTCTCCATCCAGGCTGCTTGCGGCGTATAGTTTTGCGGGTCGGCCACACAGCGGTCGATCGCCTGACGCCACACTTTCGCGACCTGGCTGACATAGGCCGGGCTGCGCTGACGACCTTCAATTTTCACCGAGGCAATATTCGCCGCCAGTAGTTCCGGCAGCAGTTCCAGCGTGTTCAGGCTGGTTGGTTCTTCCAGTGCGTGGTAACGCTCACCGTCAACCAGGTAACGCCCTTTACACAGCGTCGGATAACCGGCGTTTTCCCCATCCTGATAGCGGTCGATCAACACTTCATTCAGACGAGATTCCAGCCCCTGTGGCGTCTGCTGCCAGCGTACAAAGCGGGCAGGGGAACAGGCGCCTACCGTATTAGGAGATTCACCGGTTAACCAGGACGAGAGATAACAGCGACCTTCCGCCATAATGCATAGACTGCCGAAAGCAAAAACTTCCAGCGGCACCGGCGTCACGCGGGCAAGCTGTTTCACCTGATGAATCGAGAGCACGCGTGGCAGGACGACGCGGGCAACGTCAAAATTGCGATGATAAAAGTTGATCGCTTCTTCATTTGTTGCCGAAGCCTGAACAGAGACATGGCGCTCAATATGCGGATAACGAACTGCGGCATACTCAAGCATCGCGAGATCGGCAAGGATCAGCGCATCCGCACCCAGTTGCGCGGCCATATCCACCGCGCGCTGCCAGCGGGCATAACCATCTGGATGCGCAAAGGTGTTAATGGCGATGTGCAATTTGCGGCGGTGTTGATGGACAAAACTCACCGCTTCCTGCAATTTCTTCTCGGTAAAGTTAAGGCCGGCGAAGTGGCGGGCGTTGGTATCATCTTTAAGCCCGATATAAACAGCATCAGCGCCGTTTTCGATGGCCGCCTTAAGCGCCGGGAGATTTCCGGCAGGGCAGAGCAGCTCCATAATTTATCCTGAAGATTGCGCCGCCTGGGACGCATAATTGTTAACGAACAAGGATTTTAGTTAACCTTGCTGCGACAATTTTTGATTTAAGGCAGTTAAAGTCGTATTGATATCAGTAATAAAGAGGTAGAGATTTCGTACGCAATTGTTGATTTACGCCGCTATGTCGTTTATCTGATATGGCAAAATAGCAGGATAATTGAAACAGGGAGTAAAGCTCGTGTTAGATAAGCTGCGTTCACGCTTAGTACATTTCGGTCCGTCTCTGATGAGTGTGCCAGTTAAACTGACGCCCTTTGCACTGCAACGCCAGGTTCTGCAACAGGTCCTGAGCTGGCAGTTTCGCCAGGCCCTGGCAGACGGTGAACTGGAATTCCTGGAAGGCCGTTGGTTAAGCATTACGGTTCGCGATATCGGCCTGAAGTGGTATACCTCGGTCGAGAATGACAAACTGATCGTCTGCGAGGATGCGCAAGCCGACGTGAGTTTTAGCGCTGATGCCAGCGATCTGTTGATGATCGCCGCACGTAAGCAGGATCCGGATACGCTCTTCTTCCAGCGCCGTCTGGTGATCGAAGGGGATACGGAGTTAGGGTTGTATGTGAAAAACCTGATGGATGCCATTGACCTGGAGCAGATGCCCAAAGCGTTGCGCGTTATGCTGCTGCAACTGGCGGATTTTGTTGAGGCGGGCATGAAATACTCGCCAGAAACCAAACAAACATCGGTAGGTGAACCATGCTGATTCGAGTAGAAATTCCCATTGACGCCCCCGGCATTGATGCCCTGCTGCGTCGTTCATTCGAAAGCGATGCGGAAGCGAAACTGGTTCACGACCTACGTGAAGATGGTTTTCTGACGCTCGGTCTGGTCGCCACCGACGATGAAGGTCAGGTGGTGGGTTATGTGGCATTCAGCCCCGTCGACGTGCAGGGCGAAGATCTGCAGTGGGTTGGTATGGCACCGCTGGCGGTAGACGAAAACTATCGTGGACAAGGTCTGGCCCGCCAACTGGTTTATGAAGGACTGGATTCACTCAATGAATTTGGCTATGCCGCCGTGGTCACCCTGGGCGATCCGGCACTGTACAGCCGTTTTGGTTTCGAACTGGCCGCCCACCACGATCTGCATTGCCGCTGGCCAGGCACGGAAAGTGCGTTCCAGGTGCATCGCTTAGCGGATGATGCATTAAGCGGCGTCACGGGACTGGTCGAGTATCACGATCACTTTAATCGTTTTTAAGCGTCGGGGTTTGCAGATCATGCAGTAATGCTGCAAACCCTTCGCCTTCTGCGACGAGCCGTTCTTTCTGCCGCTTAGTGAGTTTTTTGACCCGGTATTCTGCGCGCAGCGCCAGTGAGCGATCGCCAACCGGCGCGGAAAACGCCAGCGTCAGTTCTCCTTTTCCCCGCAGCGCTTTTGCCCCTTTTCCTTGTTGATGTTGTTGATAGCGGCGCGCTACATCGGTGGTGATCCCGGTGTACAGGGCGTTGTCGGCGGTGCGAATCAGATAGAGATACCAGGGTGTCATCGTGGCCTTCGGCGTGTTACGTTTCTGGCATCCAGTATAAAAGAGAACCAAGATGGAAACACTTACTGCGATCAGTCGTTGGCTGGCGAAACAACACGTTGTGACCTGGTGTGTGCATCGCGAAGGTGAACTGTGGTGTGCAAATGCGTTTTACCTTTTCGACGCCAAAAAGGTCGTTTTTTATGTGCTGACGGAAGAGAAAACGCGTCATGCGCAGATGTCCGGACCGCGTGCACCCGTTGCCGGAACGGTAAATGGGCAACCGAAAACGGTCGCATTGATTCGCGGCGTGCAGTTTAAAGGGGAGATTCGCCAGCTGGTTGGAGAGGAAAGCGACGCGGCGCGACAGGCCTATCTTCGCCGCTTCCCGGTTGCCAGAATGCTGTCCGCGCCGGTATGGGAAATCCGCCTTGATGAACTCAAGTTCACCGACAACACCCTGGGTTTTGGCAAAAAATTAGTGTGGTTACGTCAGTCAGGCACCGAGAATGCGTAAGGCTTCACGATTGAACGCCGGCAGATCGTCAGGGGTACGACTGGTCACCAGTTGGTCTTTATCCACCACCACTTCCTGATCGTAAAATTCTGCACCGGCGTTTTTCACGTCGATAATGATCGGTTTAACGGCGGTCAGTTTACGCCCGCGAATCACATCGGCACTGATCAGCAACTGGGGTCCGTGGCAGATGGCGAAGACCGGTTTACCCGTATTCACGAAATCGCGCGTAAAGGTGACGAAACGGTCATCGCCGCGAAGGTAATCCGGAGAATGGCCGCCAGGTAACAGCAACGCATCGAAATCGGCCGGACGCACTTCATCAATCGCTTTATCAATCGTGACGCTGGCTTCGCCTTTTTTCCCTTTTACGGTTTTACCTGCCTGTTTTTCAATCGTAATAACCTCATGCCCGGCCTGACGAAACTCTGCTGCGGGTGAGGTGAATTCTGAGTCCTCAAACTCGTCAGTGATTAAAACGGCAATCTTCTTACTCATGCTTCCTCCGCTGGATCTGCATTGGATAAGGCAATTTTTCCCTGATGATGGATAATTACCTTGTGAACTACTAAGCCTGGTCGATAGGGCTGAGGGTGCAAGGCGGACAATTCTGGAAAGGAGCGAGGATGAGTCAGGTACTGATTACCGGGGCGACCGGGTTGGTTGGCGGACATTTACTGCGGATGTTGCTTAATGAACCGAAGATCCATTCCATTGCCGCGCCAACGCGACGTCCGCTGGCGGATATGCCTGGCGTCTATAATCCCCACGATCCGCAACTGACCGATGCGCTGGCGCAGGTCACCGATCCTGTCGATATTGTTTTTTGCTGCCTGGGCACGACCCGCCGTGAAGCGGGCAGTAAAGAGGCGTTTATCCATGCCGACTATACGCTGGTGGTCGACACCGCGTTGACCGGTCTCCGCCTGGGGGCGCAGCATATGCTGGTGGTGAGTTCGATGGGGGCCAATGCCCATTCGCCGTTTTTCTATAACCGCGTAAAAGGGGAAATGGAGGAGGCGCTGATTGCGCAAGATTGGCCAACGCTGACGATTGCGCGTCCGTCGATGCTGCTCGGCGATCGGTCAAAGCAGCGGATGAACGAAACCCTGTTTGCACCGTTGTTCCGGTTGCTGCCGGGCAACTGGAAATCGATTGAGGCGCGGGACGTGGCGCGCGCGATGCTGGCGGAAGCGCTTGCGCCTGAACATGACGGGGTAACAATCCTGACATCGTCTCAACTGCGGGAAAAGGCGGCGTCAATATAGCATTTCCAAACATTTCCCAAAGGCGTAGTATTCACCGGCAAAATTATCTAACACTCCCTGGGGAATGCTATGGCTGGTCAGTCTTCGTCTCAGGCGGCAACACCGTTTCAATGGTGGAAACCCGCTCTTTTCTTTCTCGTCGTCATTGTTGGTCTCTGGTATGTGAAATGGCAACCTTACTACGGTAAAGCCTTCACCGCCGCAGAAACACACAGTATCGGAAAATCTATTCTGGCGCAGGCCGATGCGAACCCCTGGCAGGCAGCCTGGGACTATGCGATGGTCTATTTCATTGCGGTCTGGAAGGCAGCGGTATTGGGGGTGATCCTCGGCTCGCTGATTCAGGTTCTGATCCCGCGTGACTGGCTGTTACGCACGCTTGGACAGGCACGTTTTCGCGGCACGCTGTTCGGTACGCTTTTCTCTCTGCCCGGCATGATGTGTACCTGTTGTGCTGCACCGGTGGCGGCGGGGATGCGTCGCCAGCAGGTTTCGATGGGCGGTGCGCTGGCATTCTGGATGGGGAATCCACTGTTAAACCCGGCGACGCTGGTGTTTATGGGCTTTGTCCTTGGCTGGCATTTCGCGGCGATCCGTCTGGTCGCTGGACTGGCGATGGTGCTGGTAGTGGCGACGCTGGTACAAAAATGGGTGAAAGAGCCTCCGCAGACTGAATTGCCGGTGGAAATCACGCAGCCGGACGAGCAGGGCGGGTTCTTTGTTCGCTGGGGTAAAGCGCTATGGATGCTGTTCTGGAGCACCATCCCGGTCTATATTCTGGCAGTATTGGTACTGGGTGCGGCGCGCGTCTGGCTGTTCCCTCATGCCGATGGCGCTATTGATAACAGCCTGCTGTGGGTGATTGCGCTGGCGGTAGCCGGTTGTCTGTTTGTGATCCCAACTGCCGCAGAAATCCCGATTGTGCAGACCATGATGCTGGCAGGAATGGGAACTGCGCCTGCGCTGGCACTGCTGATGACATTACCCGCCGTCAGCCTGCCGTCGCTGATTATGCTACGTAAAGCGTTTCCGGCAAAAGCGCTGTGGATGACCGGTGCGCTGGTGGCGATTTCGGGTGTGATGGTGGGAAGTATTGCGTTGATATAAAACAGCAATGCCGGGGGCGCTTCGCTTGCCCGGCCTACGGTCGTACATTCTGTAGGCCGGATAAGGCGCTTACGCCGTCATCCGGCACACAACGACTTACTTGATAAACGTAAACGCCGTGGTGACGCGCTTCACGCCGCTGACCCGGCTGGCGATATCCGCCGCGGCTTTGGCTTCACGTTCGGTCACCAGGCCTAACAGGAACACTTCACCGTTTTCGGTTGTCACCTTCACGTTGGAAGATTTAACCTGGTCGCTGGTCAATAACTGAGAGCGTACTTTGGTGGTGATCCAGGTGTCGTTTGAGGCGGTGCCCATACCAATCGGCTCACCCTGACGGATCTCGTTATAGACTTTGGTGGTACCATCGACGCCCATTGCAATCTGTTTGGCGCGTGAGGAGAGCTCGCTATTCGGCGACTGGCCGACCAGCAACACTTTACCTTGATAAGCCGTCACGTTAATTCGCGTTTCTTTCTTGATCTGTGCATCTTTCGACAGCGCACTGTTGACGCGCAGTTCCAGGGTTCCATCGTCCACCTGAGTGCCTACGCTACGTGGATCTGTTGCTGCTTTGGTACCAACGGCGGCGGTTCCGACAACAGCGGCGGCCACACAGCCTTGCAACAGCAGAGCAGAAATAAGGACTGCGATTGGCGATAAAGCCTTCATGTATTCTCCTTAAACATCCTGGTGAGGGAAAAGCGTGTTATCGATCAGATCGCACAGGCAATTTACCGTCAGCATATGCATTTCCTGAATGCGTGCGCTGTGATGCGAAGGGATGCGGATCTCAACATCCTGTGGCCCTAACAGTCCAGCCAGTTCACCCCCGTCATATCCGGTCAATGCCACAATCGTCATGTCTCGCGTGACCGCTGCTTCCACGGCCTTCACGATATCGCGGCTGTTACCGCGCGTCGAGATGGCCAGTAAGACATCACCCGCATGACCCAACGCCCGAACCTGTTTTGCATACACTTCGTCATGCAGGCGGTCGTTGGCAATCGCTGTTAAGACCACATTATCCGTATTTAGTGCAATCGCAGGTAAACTAGGACGTTCTGTTTCAAAACGGTTGATCATGCTGGCAGCAAAATGCTGTGCGTTGGCAGCGGATGTCCCATTACCACAACAGAGAATTTTGTTGCCATTGAGCAGTGAATGAACCAGCGTCATGGCGGCACGAGAGATAGCATCCGGGAGGGCTTCTGCCGCGGCAATTTGCGTTTGAATGCTTTCGGTAAAGCAGACTTTGATTCTGTCTAACACGCTAATCCTTAAGAGCTAATCCATCAGGCTATTTTATTTGCCATTTGGACCTGGGCGGTGCTCCCACTCTTCACGTACGACATGTACGCGCCGGTGGTTCCGCGCTGTCCGTGTCCAAACTGGCTGCAACAATATATGCCCAATGGGTCTGCTCTGAATCTTCAATTATGAGCAGTCGGTAAAGGCATTTCTCAACCACTCAACGTCATTTCCGGTGAAGGCTAACACATCGAACCGGCAATCCACAGTATCAAAACTCCCATTGTGGCGCGCGAGCCACAAACGGGCGGCCTGTAATACTTTGCGTTGCTTGCTGTGCGTCACACTGGCAGCGGCGCCACCGAATGCCGCAGAGCGTCGGTAGCGGACCTCAATAAAGACGGTTGTCTTGCCATCACGCATAATCAGATCAATTTCGCCGCCGCGTTCACGCACGTTGGCGGCGATGAAATGCAGTCCCTTGCGCTCAAGCCAGCGACGCGCGGTGGTTTCCCACGCGTCACCAGTCTGCTTGCTCGTTAACTGGCGGGGACTATCTGCCCTTGCTGGTACTGGAGCCATGATAACTTCCTGTTAATCACACAGTCCTGACTGGCGGTCAGCGCGCCGGTATTCCCGTTAATTTCAAAGCCCTGCACCTGACGCATCTGGGAGAAATGGTTGGCCAGCGACCAGGCATCGACGCCCATTGCATACATGCGCGCCAGCGAATAGTCGTTATGCACGGCACCGAGTGCCTGCTGCATCAGCGACGGGTTCGCGCCTGCCAGCATTGGGATCTCGCTGTACTGCAGGCCATCCATTTCCAGACGGAAGTCTGGGCCGGCATTCCCTTGCGCGCTGCGTGAGCTGGCGTACAGCGTTGCACCGCTCTGGCTACCGTTGCGCATGGCGATCATCGGCTTGATGAAGGCTATCTCATTCGGGGTTGCCAGAATATAGACGGCGTCCACGCGACCTCCGTTACCGCTGATTTGCGCATCCGTTGGTGGGGCCGGGATGGTTAAATTGCCAATAGTGACGCCAGGTTGAGACGGCGTGCTCGCGGCAACCGGGCTACCGGTTAAGGCAATGCCGGAACCGCCGTTAACGCCCATACGCAGCTCCGCCGTTGAGCCAAATTTCTGCTGCAGCACCGTACCGCCTCCCAGATTTTGCCACTCCTGGGCAAAGGCGTTAGCAACACGATCGCCAAGCGCGCTACGCGGGATCAGTAGCAGCGGTGACTGTTTACCCTGTTCATGAATATGGCGCGCGGCATCACGCGCTTCATCTTCCGGTGAGAGAGCGAAGTAACAGATGTTTGCCCGACTCTGTACCGATTCCGGCTGGTTAAGCGCCAGTACGTTCAGCGGGGTGTTGCTTTTGACCAGTTCGTCGACATTGTTTTTCAGCAGCGGACCGACCACGATGCTCGCGCCATCCTGCTGAACCTGCGCCAGGATCTGATCGAGCGGTTGGGCGCTGGTATCATAAATTTTCAGTTCTGCGGAAGGATTTGCCGCCGCGCTTGCGGTGGCTGGCTGCGCTGGCGTAGCCTGCGGCGCGCTGACCGGAGCAGGTTGATCGGCCTGCTGTTCGTCGGTCAAATCACTCACTGACGCCTGAGAAGGGCTGGCGACGCCATCTGTCAGCTGCGGCTGCGGGTCTGCTGGCGTTGTGGCCGCAACCGGAGTCGGTTGCGCGGTGGGCTGCGTATCGACCGGTTGCGTACCGAGATTTTTGGCGGCTTCAAAGCCTTGTTGAATGGTGCGACCAAACACCGCAGCCTGACCATTTAGCGGCAGCAACAGGGCGATTTTGCTGGTGGACGCGGGCTTAAAGCTCTGTACGTTAACCAGTTGGGTTGGCAGCATTTTTGCGCCTGGATTCTGCGGATAGCGTTTTTGCCAGTCGGCAATACCTGCTTTCATCATGTCCGGATCGCTGCGGTTATCAAACCAGACGCGTTGCAGATCCAGCCAGCCCTGCAATACGTTTTCATCGGCATTGATCACCAGAGCCTGGGCCTGCTCCGGCGTCATTGACGACAGCGCCTGCCAGGTGGCGTCGATGTTTTTCTGCTTATCCTTCTCGCTAAGCAGCGGTTCCTGAGCAATCAGGGCGCGCAGCAGTGAGAGTGACGGACGGCCCTGGCTGGCGTCAATCTGCGCCTGCCAGTAACGAGCCTGTTGAGTTTGCTCAAAATCAGACGGGGTGAGCTTTTCCAGCAGCGACTGCGCGCCGGTAAAATCTTTCTGTGCCAGTTTGATTTCAACGGCTAACAGCGACTGTTCCCGGCGCTGGGAATCATTCAGATCCTGCGGCAACTGATTAAACAGTTCGATAGCCTGCTGGCTTTTGCCTTCTTTCAGCAGTGCACGAATGGCGAGTAATTGCCAGTTGGTCTTGCTATCATTTGCGCTTTGCTGCATCTGTTGCAGATAAAAGCCGGAATCAGCTTGCGCTGCGCCCTGCATATGGGCAGTGCTCTGATCGGGCGCCTGGGTGCCACAGCCGACGAAAATCAGGGCTGCCAGAACGATGGGCAGACAGCGCGCGGCTTTTAAACGAGAGAATGTTAAGGGTACCATACTGTATCCAGTGATATTTTTTATACGCAATGCTCAATATTAAATCGGCAATACGGACGACACAATGACACAACACGAATCGGCGGAGAATTCTCGCGGCCAACTCTTTATTGTACCTACTCCAATTGGGAATTTGTCTGATATTACCCAGCGTGCGCTCGAAGTGTTACAAGCCGTTGATTTAATTGCCGCGGAAGATACTCGTCATACCGGATTATTATTGCAGCATTTTGCGATTAATGCCCGACTGTTCGCCCTTCACGATCATAACGAACAGCAAAAAGCAGAAACGCTGGTAGCGAAGTTGAAAGAGGGGCAAAACATCGCGCTGGTTTCTGATGCCGGGACGCCGCTGATCAACGATCCGGGTTATCACCTGGTGCGTACCTGTCGTGAGCAAGGCATCCGTGTGGTGCCGTTGCCGGGTCCCTGTGCGGCGATTGCCGCGTTAAGCGCGGCGGGGTTGCCGTCCGACCGCTTCTGCTATGAAGGTTTTTTACCAGCGAAATCAAAGGGACGCCGTGACGCGCTGAAAGCTATTGAAACCGAACCGCGTACGCTGATTTTCTATGAATCCACCCATCGCCTGTTAGACAGTCTGGAAGATATGGTCGCAGTGTGGGGCGAATCCCGTTATGTGGTGCTGGCGCGCGAGCTGACCAAAACCTGGGAGACGATCCACGGCGCACCGGTAGGTGAACTGCTGGCGTGGGTGAAAGAAGATGAGAACCGGCGCAAAGGCGAGATGGTGCTGATTGTGGAAGGGCACAAGGCGCAGGAAGATGACCTGCCCGCCAATGCTTTGCGCACTCTCGCACTCTTACAGACCGAGCTGCCACTAAAAAAAGCGGCAGCGCTGACGGCAGAAATCCACGGCGTGAAGAAGAACGCGCTGTATAAGTACGCGCTGGAGCAGCAGGGGGAGTAAATTCAGCAGACACGCTGCAAAGTTGTAGCGTGTCTGCTGAGATGAGTGGCTACCGATCAGAATAACGCGAGCCATCCAGTAAGCATGTCGTATTGTCATGCAGCCACAAAAACGAGGCCGGAACAGCCGTCGTCACGGTAGCGGTCAGGTATTTTTCGACAGCGGCCTGCTTGCCATCCCCGGCAATCAGCAGCAAAATTTCTTTTGCATTGAGGATCTCCTTCAGTCCCAGCGTGATACCGTGTGTCACCGGACGACCGGCCGTTTTCAGCATGTCATGATGGCGCGTTTGGTCATCAAGCCTGCTGATATGGCAACACGGCTCCAGCGCGGTTCCCGGCTCGTTCAGCCCCAGATGACCATTTTTGCCGATACCCAGTACGCATAAATCAAGGCCACCTTGATGGGCAATCAAATCCGTCACGCGTTCGCACTCTTTCTCATCGATATTTTCCGACTGAAAGCCGATCAACTGTTCCGGGCGCAGGCCAAGCGGTTGTACGATGTGCTGTTGCAGGAACGATTCACAGGTACCCGGTGTGTGTAAGGGAATCCCCACCCATTCATCGAGCTTCACGAAGGTCACGTTTCGGATATCAACGTGATTCTTTTGTATTTTCTCGACAAAGAAACGATAGGTCAGTTCAGGTGTGGCACCGGTCGCCAGGCAAATCGTCGCGTCAGGTTTGTCCTGTATAACCTGAATCAATCGTTCGCTGGCGCGATCGCTGAGCGCATCGTAGTGGTCGCAGTACTGTATGCATTGCATTGGTCAGTCATCCTTTTGACGAGGGGCGCACGTACTGTCGCGCCCCGTTCAGTTTACAAAATGCCGAGTGCGGAAGAGACGATAGAAAGCACGAAGGTGACACCGATTAGCAATACCGGATGTGCTTTTTTCACCCGCAGCAGGTAGTACATCAACAGCGTGTAGCCCATGGGTAAAATGTTCGGGAAGACCTTATCAAAGAAGTCCTTTTGTAGTGCCACATTGTGCGTGCTGTCGATGGCAAAAGAGGTCACGACATTAATATGGACGTAAGACGCGATCAGACCGCCAATCACCGTGATCCCGAGGATGGTCGCCGAGCGGGCGATCATCTGCGAGTTTTCCCTCACCTTATCAATGGCTTTTACCCCAACCGAATAGCCGACGTGAGTCCAGCCGACGCGCAGGAAAAAGATCATCAGATAAACGGCGAAGAACAGAATCGGCCCCAGCAAATTGCCCTGGCTGGCGAAAGAGGAGCAGATCCCCGCCATGATCGGCAGCAAAGTGAACCAGAAAATGGCATCACCAATCCCGGCAATAGGGCCAAACAGCGCCACTTTCAGGCCTTTAATGGTGTCGCGGTTTTCTCCTTTCTCTTCCATGGAGATAAGCAGCCCCATCAGAAAACCGACGAGGTTTGGGTGGGTATTGATAAATTCCAGATGATCTTTCATGGCCGCACTCAGGCCCGGCTTATCATCTTTATAGATTTTTTTCAGAATCGGCAGCATCGCCCAGGTAAAGCCGCCCGCCTGCATCCTTTCATAGTTAAAGCTCGCCTGCAGAAGCGAAGAGCGGAAGCCAAGACGAGTAATGTCTTTTTTACTGATTTCAGATCCCATTGCTGTAATCCTCTTCATCATCATTTTTATGGGCGGCAGGCTGGGGTTGCGCCTGCTGTTTAGCTTTGGCATTGAAAAACTCGTACACGGCGAAGCCCGCGCCGAGGACAGCGACCGGGAGAAGGTTGTTGACCTGGATGTAGCAGACAAAAAGGAAGCCGGCGATCAGATAAGGAATGTACTGTGCTTTGAACATCACGCGCAGCAGCAGACCAAAACCAACGGCAGGCAGAATACCGCCCGCGACTTCAAAACCATGAGTAAGCCAGGCGGGCATGGCTTTCACCAGCGCCTGCATGGCACCCTGCGCCAGATAGGTACACAGAAACGCGATAATCGCGTAAGAGCAGGCGACAATCAGCGTCGTTAGCCAGTTCAGACGGGAAAATGCGCGGGTGTTGGCTTCTTTTGCGCAGTTGTCGGCTCTGGACATAAACAGGGAAAAAGCGGAATAGAAGAACAGAATCACATATTGCATCAGCAGACTGAACGGCAGGCCAAGGCCGATGGCGGTTTTGGCATCCACGCCGGTAGACCAGGCGATCACCGTGGTCATCAATCCTGCCATGATGGGGTTTGGCGGTTGTACGCCGCCGGCGGGCGTCAAACCAGCAAAAGCCAGTTCGGTCAGACCGCCGGTGACCAAACCAATATGAATGTCGCCAAGAATGGCGCCAGTGAGCGTACAGACAATAATTGGTCTGAATAAAAACAAGGCTTCCAGCCAAAAATCGATTCCCAGAAAGAAGACTAGTGCCGCGAGGGATATCCCTTGTAAAAGCGTTATTTCATTCATTGTAAACACCTCATATAAATAAGTCCCTTTACTATGAAAACGTTGGCTTGTTATTTACTCCGGGATCGCTTCTTTTTGATCGCCAGGGACATCCTGAATAAAAATGTTTACGCCATGTTTCTTAATGAACTGCAGATCATTAAGGTCCTGCTCATTGACATAAACTTTACTGCTGATCTGCTTTTTGCCTTCTGAGAAGTGCATATTGCCGACGTTCACGTCGTTAAGCGTGATATCGCCTTCGAGCAGCTTTCTGACTGTTTGCGGGGTGCGGCAAATCAGGAAGATCTTCTGATGCGGCGCTGCTTTACCGATGACATTGATAGTTTTTTCTATAGAGAAGAAGCGGATACCGAAACCGTAGGTTTCTGCGGTGATGCTCATTAATTTCTGCTGAATCTCATCCTGAGCGACATCATCATCCACGACGACCAGCAGATTGGCACCGATCGTTGATGTCCAGGTGACACCTACCTGACCATGCACCAGTCGGTTATCAATACGCGTTAACAGGATATTTGGACTGCTCATACTTAAATCCTCACCATAAAATAATTGAATGACTGAACTTGTTGAAATATATTATTCTTACCGTATCGCATTCATTAATTAATTCAGCGTGATGTAATCTCGTTATTCTCCTCCGCTATTTGGCCAGAAAGCGCTACCTGATATTAATCAGATAGCGCTTTTGTGTAGTGATGATAAAGCCGACTCGCTTACGATAACTCGTGGTCGACTAAAAGTTTATTGGCCGATCCACAGACATTGATTTTACTTCTCACGACTTCTTTCATTGCATCCATACCGACGCGCATGTAGTAGCGCGGATCGTTGCCCTGTGGGTTGTCGGCAAACCACGCTTTCACGGCATCGGCAAAGGCAATTTTCAGTTCAGTGGCGACGTTAACCTTACAGACGCCCAGTTCTATCGTGCGGCGCACGTACTCGTCAGGCACATCGCTCGCGCCATGTAGCACCAGCGGAATATCCACCACTTCACGAATTTCAGCCAGACGTTGGAAATCGATTTTCGGCTTTTTGGTGTACAGGCCGTGCGCGGTACCGATGGCGACGGCAAGGCTGTCGACGCCGGTCAGCTCAACAAAGCGTTTGGCCTCCTGCGGATCGGTCAGAAAGGTGCTTTCTGCGTCAACGCTCATGTCATCTTCGACGCCACCCAGTCGCCCCAGCTCCGCTTCGACGCTGCAATCGCGGGCGTGGCAGAAATCCACCACCGATTTCACCAGCTTCACGTTTTCTTCAAACGGAAAATGGCTACCGTCGATCATGGCGCTGCGCACTCCTGCGTTCACTTTATGGCGAATGTCGTCCAGCGATTCATGATGATCGAGATGCAGCGCCAGCGGCATGCCGTAGGTGGTGGAGTAGGCGGTGCACAGCGCGTAAAGCTCTTCCAGCGCGATATGTTTAAAGGTGCCTGGCGTACCGGCGAGGATCACGGGTGATTGCATTTCGCTACACACTTCGAGGATCGCCTGGATCGTCTCGGCATTATGGATGTTGAAGGCCGGAACGGCGTAGCCTTTTGCCTGGGCATCCTGCAAGAGATACTTCGTGGAAATGATACTCATGATCGGATCCTCTTAAGCCTGCCACGGGTGAATAACGACGCCCTGCACCACGCGGTTGACCGTACCGCTGCGGGAAGGGGTATCCGGCGTATTACCGACTGCAATGGACTGGGTGAGCGCAAAGACCTGGGCATACATCAGGTAGCAGAACGCCAGTTCGGTATCGATGAAATGACGCGCAGACGGCAGCAAAATGTGCGGGCCGGCTTCGATAATGGAATCGCTTTCGGCTGCAATGGCAACAACGCGCATGGCCTGATCATCGCGACGCAGCTCGGCCAGCAGATCGAGATCGTACTGCCGGGTATAAGGATGGCTGGAGACATACACCACTATTAGCGTTTCGTTATCCACCAGTGATTTCGGTCCATGACGGAAGCCGGTTGGAGAATCGTAAAATGCCGCCAGCTTACCGGCGGTCAGTTCCAGGACTTTCAGGGCCGATTCACGCGCGGCACCCTGCAATCCGCCGCTGCCGAGGTAGACGATCCGTTTCCAGTTTTCATTGCCAAACACGCCGTGGCTGAAATCACCTAGTGAGGACAGGATCGTCTGGCAGCGATCCGCGACGTCGCGGAAGGTCTGGCTGTTGATGAGTTTCGGTGCGAACACCGCCAGGCAACTGGCCATCATGGTGGTAATACTGCTGGTCATCGCAAAACCGCGATCGTGTGTTTCTGCCGGCATCAGCAGAGCAAAAGCGTTATCGCTTGCCACCGCGTTCTGGTACAGGCTGCCCGCTTCATTGCAGGTGATCGAAAGGTGATAGCACTCAGGGACGAACTGGTTTGCCAGTTCCACTGCGGCGACGCTTTCCGGGCTATTGCCGGAACGGGCAAACGAGACCAGCAGCAGCGGATGCGCCGGATTCAGATAATCCATCGGATTGGTGACCAGATCGGTGGTCGGAACGGCGCTGATGTTTTGCCCCGTGTGGCTGGCAAGCCAGGGAGAGATGATCTCGCCAATGAATGCCGAGGTACCTGCCCCGGTCAGCACGATCCGCAGATCGTCTTTACGCAGTAGTGGCGCAAGAAAGTTGTCGATCGTGGTACGTATCGCGTCAATGTTCGTCAGCGATCGGATCCAACTGGCAGGCTGCTGGCGGATCTCTTCTTCAGTCCAGGTTCCGGTGGTTGCCGCTGCAGGGGTATAGGTTTCTGGCATATCGTAAGTCCTTAGTCTTGTGAATTCCACATCAGACGCTGGCAAAATGTCGCTATCTTTCGTTTCGTTTCACTTGTTCACATGATCGATTGATTAAAATCTATAGGAAAGAAATCGAAAGTTCAATGATGCGAAATGAAATAAAACGAAAAGTGTGATCGATTGTACGGAGAGCGTTTTTATCTTATTGATCTGTAATAATTCTCTCTGAAAGTTCTGAGGTGAGGGTTTTCTTAAGCGAAAGGAAAAGAAAGGCCTTACGATTCATGATCGAAGGCCCTGGAGAAAAAAAGGGTCAAAGGGGGAGGCGCTGACCCTGAATCCAGATCTGTTGTAAATGCAGTCCGCCATTGAGAGCGATCATGTTGGCACGTTTGCCCACGGCTAACGATCCTAAGTGGCTGTCGATCCCCAGCAGTTGCGCTGGATGGAGCGAGGCCATATGGATCGCCTCCTCAGGGGCGATTCCTGTCAGTTCAACCATATTGCGCACTGCCGCATCTACCGACAACGTACTGCCTGCCAGGCTACCCGATGCGGTTCGCACGATTCCGCCATGCATGTCGACCTTTTCACCGCACAGCGTGTAGTTTCCGTCGGGCATACCGGCGGCCTGCATCGCATCGGTGATCAGCACCAGCCTCTCTTTGGCACAGCAGCAACAGAGCTTCATGGCGGCCGGATGGACGTGGTGCCCGTCGGCGATGAGCTCCAGCCACGCGCGTGGATCGGTGAGTCCTGCGCCAACCATTCCTGGTTCACGGTGATGGAGTCCGGTCATACCGTTGTAGCAGTGCACAAGTCCGCTCGCGCCTGCGTCAAAGGCGGCCTGGGTTTGCGCCCAACTTGCCGCGCTATGCCCCAGCATCACCCGTATACCCTGTTGCCTGAGATGGCGAATCGCCTGCAAGGCGCCCTGTTTTTCCGGTGCCAGCGCCACCACCCGCAGGGTCTGTCGTGACATGGCGACCAGCTCATCAAGTTCCGTGAGGTCCAGCTCGCGAAACAGCTCCGGGGGATGGGCACCTTTATTCTGCGGCGTGAAGTAGGGCCCTTCCAGATAACTTCCGAGCACCTGGGCGCCAGGCCCGCCGGAATAACAGCGTTGAGCGATGCGCTCCAGCGCGCGGTGAATCGTCTTCAGCGGCGCGGTGACGGTGGTGGGGAGCCAACTGGCAACCCCTTCACGCGCTTTGTGCATCGCCAGCTTGTCGAGTGCGTCCGGTTCATCGTCCATTACATCGACCCCCGCGCCACCGTGGACGTGGGTGTCAATATAAGCGGGACACAGTAGCTCGGCGTCGCGTACGGTGATGCCCGCAGCAATCGGCTCGATGGCCGTGATGATGCCTTCTTCAACGCGCAACTGATGATCGTCCAGCCAGCCCTGCTCGGTGAGCAGGCGTCTGGCACGCAAAACCTGCGTCATATTCCTTCCTCGATGGGGTGCTCCTCGCGACAACGCCCCAGCTCATCGACCAGGCTGGTCAGGCCGCGATGCCCGCACTCCAGCGCCTGCACACGAAATGCTTCGCTGCTGAGTCCTTCGCGATCCAGCACCATCTCCAGCAGCAATTGCAGGTTGGTGCCAGTGATCACTTCCCGGCCTGGTTTCAGCATCGCCAGCGTAGAGGCGACGCGAAACGGCGTGCCGCCAAGCAGGTCGGTCAGGAAAACGATATCTTCCTCGCCGTCCAGTTGTTCAATCGCCTGCTCAAGCTGCGAGGTGAGCAGCGCAGTGGTGGAGGTTTCCGGAAAGTCGATGGCGATAAACTGCGACTGCTCGCCGAGGATCTGTTTCATCGCTTTTTCCATACCGCTGGCAAACCCACCGTGCCCCGTCAAAATAATACCTAACATCGTAGACCTCTTTGCTTTACAGGAAGTGACAGAACTTGCCGACGACGCCCAGTATCACGGTGATACCGATGAGGCGCAGCGGACTCCAGCCACGACGGACTAACCAGAACATCGTCAGGGTATAGACCAGCGGTAAAAAAGCGGGCATCAGTTTGTCGATCACGTCTGCCTGGAGCTTAACGACCGCATCACCCGCCTTGATTTCGAGCGTGGTATTCAGACGCACATAGGTCGCCACGAGTGCGCCAATGACCGTCATCCCGACGATAGACGCCGCGTGGCCCACTTTCTTCGTATTGGCCTTGATGAGCGGAATGGCGGCGACCCCCATACGATAAGCATAGTGCGCCAGGCCAAAACGCAGACCCAGATGCACCACGTTAAATAACACAATAAAGACCACTGCGCCGAGGATGGAACCCTGCAAGGCCAGACTGGCCCCAATGCCGCCGCAAATAGGCAACAGCGTCAGCCAGAACATCGCATCGCCAATCCCGCCAAGCGGCGCGCCAACGGCAATTTTGGTGCTCTGAATGCTGTTAACGTCCTGTTTTGAGCGCTCCATCGCCAGAATGATGCCAATGACAAACGTCACCAGGAAGGGGTGGGTATTGAAGAAACCCATGTGGCCTTTCATGGCGCGCGCCAGATCGCGTTTATTGGTGTGGATCTTTTTCAGCGCAGGCAGCAGCCCGTACAGCCACCCGGAAGCCTGCATACGTTCGTAGTTAAACGACGCCTGCAACAGCATGGAACGCCAGGCCACCCTGTTGATATCTTTTTTGGTCAGCTCTGCGCCAATACTCTGATCTTCATAGATGTTTTCGTTTACGCCGGAAAGTAGCGTTTCGTCGCTGTCGGAAACAGTCGGAAGCGTTTGTTGATTAGATGCCATCTTCGAATTCCTCTTTCTGGGCCGCAGATTGCGTCGGTTCTGGAGATTTACGCAGCAGGTCGATCAGCGCCATGGCCAGTGCCGCAGCGGCGATCGCCAGTACCGGCAGTTTGAGCCAGGCGGCTCCCACGAAGCCGATGATAAAGTAAGGGATATAGACGTTTTTCATCATGATTTTCAGCAGTACGGCAAAGCCGATGGCTGGCATGATGCCGCCTGCGACGCCGAGACCGTCAATCAGCCGTTCCGGCAGAACATCAATGGCCGTTTTCGCGTGCTCTGCACCGAAGTAAATCGGCAGAAACGCACACAGAAAATAGAAAATCCCCAGTGCCAGTAACGCCAGATAGTTGACCCGTTCAATACCGGCGGTGTCGGCATTCGCCGCCATGCGATCGCAGCGGGACATCACCCCGGACATCACGGAGAACAGGAACGTAATCCCCATCTGCACCGCCACGGCAAACGGCACGGCGACGCCCACGGCGACATCCGGTTTCACCCCAGTTGTAATGGCGAACGTCGTACCCACGATAGTGCCGATAATGACGTTTGGCGGTTGCGCGCCTGCCAGTGGTGCGAGTCCCATCCACACCAGTTCCAGCGTACCGCCGGTTAAAATACCGGTATGCAGATCGCCCAGAATCAGGCCGACCAGCGGCCCAAGCACCACCGGGCGGTGCATGTGTGTTAATCCGTTGAACATATCCAGGCCGGCAATAAAGGCGAGGATACCTAATGCAAAAGCCTGTAACAGACTAATTTCCATGGTGAAGGCCTCAGATGAGTTTAAAGAGATCCTGCGCAGGTTCTGTCGGAACGCCCTGAACAAAGCATTCCACCCCGGCGGCTTTCAGGCCGTTAAACGCCGCAATATCGGTCGAGTCGACAGAGACCGTTTTGGCAATCTGTTGTTTGCCATTGGCGTAGTGCATATTGCCGACGTTGATGCGTGTAACAGGCACCCCACCTTCGACCAGTTTGAGGAAATCGGTGGGGGATTTACAGACCAGCAAAATCTTCTGCCGGTCGGCGGCGCGGTGAATGTTGTCGATCACTTTTTGCAGCGACCAGAAGCGCACGGCGATCCCTTCTGCCAGCACCATCTCCATCAGGTTCTGTTGCACAGTGTCTTCTGCCACCTCATCGTTGGCGACCAGGACCAGATTTGCCCCCGCAAATCCGACCCACTGCACCCCGACCTGACCATGAATGAGTCTTTCGTCGATACGGCTGAGTACAATATTTGGCATAGCGTGTTCCTCTTTTTTGTTATCCGTTTTGGGACGTTACGCCCTGGCAGGCGGCATGGTACTGCTGCAGTATGTCCTGAATATGGTTGATGATGAGTTCTCGCGGTGTGGCATTGAGATCTCCCTCGCGCACTTTCACGTACTGCAAAGGTAAATACTGGCTAATGAGCGGCAGGGGAATCGGCTCATCCGCCAGATTGCGCACCAGTCGTTCAAACGCCTCATCAATCTGGCTGTCTGGCCAGTAGTAACGAACACGATCGGAATAGCTGTAGCCCCGCGCCAGACGGCGGGTATTGCCATCGCCGTGGTAGTGGCTCTGCCAGTATTCCGGACGATCGAGCATGACGCTCTCAAGGACATGACGCAGGTCGGAACAGGCTTTTGCCGGGAGTAACTCTTCTTCAATGGCGGCCAGCGAGAACAGCGCTTCGCGCAGGGCGAAGGTCAGGGCCGGGCCGACTTTCAGGATGGCAAAGTGATCTTTCACTAACTGGCGCAGCGACTGCGGCGTCTGGTAGTCCGTGGAGTGCGCCTCAAAAACCAGCGTGTCATACGCTTCCACCATCTTGCTTAACGCGACGGCTTTTTGTGGTTGATAATCAATGATGTGGGTATGGTCGAACTCAACGCCGGGTTGTACCACCAGCGCGATGATACGGGGCCAGATGGCATTGAGTCCCTGCTTTTCAAAGGCGTGACGATGGGCTTCCAGTGTCGCTCGTGCGGCCTCAGGCGTGGTGACAGCCAGTTCGGTGAGCGTCTCATGGGCTCCGCCCGGTACCGGCACTTCAGTGCCAATCACATAAACCAGATCAGACTCGCCAAAATGAGCAATGCAGGTCTCTTCGGCAATCTTCGCCAGGCGCGCGGCACGTTCCGCGACGATGGCATCGGTCAATGGCACGGGATCGCCCTGGCAGGACATGCTGCAATCAAGGTGGATTTTTTTGAATCCGGCGGCGACATAGCTTCTGATCAGTTCGTCGGCATTGGTCATTGCCGGTTCTGCGGCCAGGTTTTGCCAACGATTAGGGCCGAGGTGGTCGCCCCCCAGAATCAGTTGCTCCTGAGGGAAATTAAGTGAGTCGGCCAATTGGCAGACAAAATGGCGAAAATCGGCTGGGGTCATGCCCGTGTAACCGCCAAACTGGTCAACCTGATTTGAGGTTGCTTCAATCAGCAGCGGCGAGTGATTTGCCTGTGCGTAACGTATTGCGGATTCCAGCACCAACGGATGCGCGGAACAAACGGCGTAAATTCCGTTTGTCTTACCTCGTTTATGCTGTTCCACCATATCAGTCAGATGTTTCACTTTCCTCTCCAGGTCAGATAACTGCGACATACAATCTTTCGTTTTGTTTCACTTGATACTGCATCATGGTCTTATAAAAATAAAACGAAAGATAATAGTTTTCCGATCTGTTTCACAAAAGAAACAT
>OLFS01000875.1_pt1 | contig 26506 bp, 17 predicted proteins | sample 1605491 | NCBI WGS metagenome assembly OLFS01 (sample SAMEA3888921, study PRJEB22519) | human gut metagenome | biome: human gut; feature: human-associated habitat; material: faeces | place: Denmark | collected 2011 | reverse complement strand
AGCTCCTTACATAGTAGACTTTCCTTATAAGGAAAGTCTACTATGTAAGGAGCTAACGGGAACTTCAGCACTATCTTACAAGTGATTTTACCATAGCCAACTAATGAACTCCCCGCACGCCGAAAGACCATAAACAACAAGAAAATCTAAAAAAAGCGATGCAAAAGACGGAACCTCGGTTAATTTTCCGTACTTTTGTATCGCTTTTAAATTAAATCATAGAAAAATGGACGATTCAAACCCGCGAACGTGCACTTATAGTATTAATTAAAGCGATCAGAGTCATTGAAAACTGATGCCTCTGCTCGTGTAAACAAACGAAAGGAGGCAATAAGATGAGAACATATCTTTATTGTGAAGCTGGCTTTGTGGAAAAACCGCAATGGCTTCCTAACTGCTGGGTAAACGTAGTATGCCCGGACAACGATGACTTTGAGTTTCTGACTAAAACCCTAAACGTACCCGAATCATTTCTGAACGATATAGCCGATACAGACGAACGTCCGCGCACCGACACGGAAGGCAACTGGCTATTGACGATTCTACGCATCCCGATGCAAAACGGTCAGAACGAAAGTCTTCCCTTCGGCACCGTACCCATCGGTATCATCACCAACAATGAAATCATTGTATCAGTCTGCTACCACAACACAGACCTGCTGCCGGACTTCATCGAACACACCCGCCGAAAGGGAATCGAAGTCCGCAACAAACTCGATCTGATTCTCCGACTGATTTATTCGTCTGCCGTATGGTTTCTGAAATATCTGAAACAGATAAATCTGGATATCAGCGCCGCCGAAAAAGAACTGGAGCGCAGTATCCGCAACGAAGACCTGCTCCGTCTGATGAGACTGCAAAAAACACTCGTTTACTTCAACACCTCCATCCGAGGAAATGAAGTAATGATCGGAAAGCTGCAAAGTATCTTTCAGGACACCGACTTTCTGGACAAGGAACTGGTGGAAGACGTGATTATCGAGTTGAAACAGGCATTTAATACCGTGAACATCTACAGCGATATCCTCACCGGAACGATGGACGCCTTTGCCTCCATCATCTCCAACAACGTGAATGCCATCATGAAACGCATGACCAGCCTTTCCATTACGCTGATGATCCCGACATTGATAGCCAGTTTCTACGGGATGAATGTGGATATCCATCTGGAAGAGATGCCGTATGCCTTTGCACTGATTATCCTGTGCTCCGTTGTGCTGTCGACATTAGCGTTTATCGTATTTCGGAAAATCAAGTGGTTCTAATTCAAGCGATTGCAATTCAAGCAGTTCTCAATTTCCCTTTACTTCAGAGACATAAAAAAGCAGCCTGTCATTCTTAAGACCTGAATTCAAGGTCGGCGATGACAGGCTGCACACAATACGTTTTTTGTTCGATAGAGAATATTAAAAAGAGAATGTTTAAGAGAGAGAAATTATTTTATCCTTCTTTATTGGATTTCTTTCCGCCCAACGGCACAGAAATACCAACAAATCCACTTACAGAATTGGTGTTCTTACCTAAGAACATATAGTCAGTTCCGAGGAACACCGGACCCAACTTCAAGCCCAGACCGAATGACTTACCGGCAGACTGAATAGCCGAGTAGCTGAGCGCAACGTTAAGCCAGCTTTTCGGACGATAGTTTGCGGAGAATGTTACTTCTGTCAGCGTTTTCGGTTGCACGAAGCGAGTCGTAGACAATACACCTACTCCGAGTTTGTTCTCAAAGAAGCCGTATTCTGCTCCTACCACAACTGTAGATGCCAGACTAGACTTGCGTGATTTATGTACGTCCTCTGTCTGAAGTTGCAACATTTCATAGTCGAGTACATCACCACCATTTACACGGTTCATGTATCCGTCAGCATCAGCCTGCAGCTGAGTAATATTGTTCTGAATCGCAGTAATAGAATTAGGAATATCGTTCGCATCAATACCCTTGACATAGCTAGTTCCCTTCATATTGATTGATTCCGGATTGGCAGAAGCTATCTTAGTGGCGCCTTTCGTCCATGAAATAAATCCCAGGTCGAGAACAGAAGCGGACACTGTCAGGTTATCCATAATTTTATAAGAAACACCCAAATCAATGCCGAAACCGTAACCTGCAATACCCAGTTTTCCACTGTCAAAGTCAAAGTCACTGATATAGTCCTGTCCATCTTCTTGTACCAATTCCAATCCTTTGAAAGAACTTTCCAGATGAGCGTCAACATTCAGATTGGCATGGTAGCTTTCAATTTCAGATTTCAGTTTTGTGATACCGGCAGCATCCAATCCGGACAGATAATTTTGATCCTGCAATTGGCTGATGCGAGCATCAGTCGGAAGTTTAGCATTCATCATTACATTGTTGATCTTCAGATTCATATTACCGATACCCAGCAATACTTTCACCTTACCACCGACTGTCAAACGGTTATTGATCTGACGCGCATATCCCAAACCAACTTCACCATAAGCGTTAATATCCAGTTTCTGACCGCTGATATCGTAATTACTGTTTCTCCAGTTATCTTCAAGCGCATCCATCTCATTCAGGAAAGTAAACATGGAACGGGTAAGGCTTGCACCTATATCCGCACGAACACCTACATTGAATGACCAGAAGTTCTTTCCTTTATACCATCCGGCAGAAAGAATCTCCGTGCTTACGTTTACATTTAAGTTGTTTTTATCTTTCAGACGGCCCAGGAAATCGGGATTAGAGTAGAAATTGTCGCTATCGTCAATAATGTCGATAATATCTTGATAACCCAATGAAGTGGACCCGACAGTAGCATTGACCGATCCCAATACCGGAATATTAAAATACCCCTGAGTCGGAATCAGAGCCGGATTCAATTGTTGCCGATAATGAGTACCTTCCATGAAATAAGAAGTACGTAAAAACTGCGCATTGGCGGGTAAAACAAAACCCATCATAAGAAGTAAAGCCCCCATGAACTTCTTAGATGCATAAAGTCTGCTTGTTGTCATGATTTTATCTTTTTTTAATTCTTGTTATCGAATGCAAATATATAGCATTTAAGTAACAAATAAAAGCACAAGTCAACACTTTTTTAGCATAAACCGAACATTTTCATGGCTATTTGGAGAAAAATCGTGCTTATTCTGCAAAAATATGTAGAAAGTGAAACAAATGGAAATATCAGAAATTTAGGTTCAACTGCCCGTCACCAAGCAGATTGAAGGTCATTCGGTGGTAGGGAGTCGTTCCACGTTCGGCGATGGCGGCACGATGTTTTTTAGTCGGGTATCCTTTATTCTTATTCCAGTCATAAAACGGATATTCTTCGTGAAGACGATTCATATAATCATCTCTGTAGGTTTTAGCCAGTATAGAAGCGGCGGCTATAGAAAGGTATTTGCCGTCTCCTTTTATCACGGTAGTATGAGGAATGTCAGGATATTTATTGAAACGGTTTCCATCGATCAGCAAATGCTGAGGACGGACAGAGAGCTGACCGACAGCCCGGTGCATCGCCAAAAAGGAGGCGCGGAGAATGTTTATCTCGTCTATCTCTTCGGGCGACACCACTCCTACCGCCCACGCCAGCGCTTCTTTCTCTATCACTTCACGAAGTGCGTAGCGTTGCTTCTCGGTCAGTTGCTTCGAATCATCCAGCAACTCATTCTTGAAATCTTTAGGAAGAATGACGGCGGCAGCATACACTGATCCTGCCAAGCAACCGCGGCCGGCCTCATCGCAGCCGGCCTCTATCAGGTCTTTATTTAAGTAAGGTAGTAGCATACTTATTCTTTTTTTCTTATCTGCCACAAAGATAGAAAATAAAAGAAACAAAGAATATCAACCCTACAAGTAATAATTTTGCAACCATTCATTTTGAATCGCGCACGCAGCGGATCGGTCCTGCCACCGACTTTACATAATAAAAATAGAATTGGTATTCGAATATATGAAACAGACCGGCATCCTTATGGATATGCAAAATATTCACTCGGTTGTCTGTGTCCGTAGTTGCATTATGGTAGTTCCCGCAACTGTTTGTACGAAAACCTCCTCCATCGCCCACACGTGTTCCCTGTGTCGGGAAATAAGATGTCGGACCTTCTTTCCATTTCTGCATATACATGTTCATTCCATATCCGTCCGGAAATTTCTCGTCATAATTGATACCATTCATAGATCCGGGATTTAGCCCCGTATTGGTAAATTCAAACCACAATTCACCCGAAGCAACCCTCCAGCCTGTGGGACAAGGGTCAAAAATGGATTTTTCCGTTCCGTAGTTATCATATATATGTACATTATTATTAGGGTTAATCGTGTAAGCTTTCATTCCATCGGAAGCCGGCTCCAGTCCGCCCCAAAGTTTATTGTCACTTTCTCCTATCGGACACCAGTCGCCATTATTGAAATAGTTACTCTTTAGTTGTACGTAACTTTCACTTTTATTAACCTCTTTCGTTCCACAGATAAAAACCGTGGGATTGGCAATGGCATGTCTGACAGCTCCGGTCAAAGTGCTTCCAATTACCGAATGGAACAGCTTGCTTTCATCGGCAACGGAAGTTTTATGCACTTCAATCTGGTTGGAGTTGTCATAATGCTGATCTGTATGTTCGTCGTTATAATCCTGGTGTTCATTTGCAACATTGCGTAAAGGAGGGAACGGATCTTTTCGTCCCCATTGATATAACATGCCGAAAGCCTGCGTTATTTCATCCGGATACCGGTGGAGACCATTTCCTATACCTTTCTGATTATCCGCCAATGCACCGAGATTGCATGACATGACGGCATAACCCTGTATACGCGGCTTTTCGGGATATATACCGTTATTGTCCCAATCGTATGTGTAATAAGTAACGGCTTTGCCAAGATTGTCCGGTTCATGGTCTGTAACCCAGATGTGCCAAGACCACAGAATGTCTCCCTTGCTATTGTAAGCACCGATCAAGGCGTTACCTTTCTTTTGCGTTCTAACATAGATTTTCTGATGAATATCGCCTGTGTTCTCACCGAGTTGCACCAACGTTCCATCCGTATTATTACCGATACAGTCTTTGGTTTGCCAGATAATGCCGACCCGGGCTATTTTCAGATTCTCGTCATGAGGACTCAAATAGTCTGCAAAATTATACCCACCTCCTGTCTCTACACGGTAATAGGGTTCAAAAGACAGGAAACCGTTTGGCTTTACAACAAAACAGTTGGATGATGGATTGTTTTGCCCTTTCTCTCCTGTGATAGTCAACGTCATGCGGTAAACTTGATTACGCTGTATATTAAAATTATTAAGCGAATTTCCTCCGGGATAAGCTGCATAGAGATATCTTTCACCATCAATTTCGGTGGTTACATCGACCACAAGTGCATCGGAAGGTGCTACATCAGATTTGCTACCACCCAGAGTTTCTATTTCCCCCTGTAGATTTTCGGGGACATAGAAAACAGCCCATTCTTTATCTTCATTCTTTTCCAAATCCGAGGCGGCAAAAGCTATGGAACTGAATGTCGTCCCATCTGGAAATGGAATCGCATTCATCGGCTCTCCCGCTCCATTGCCTGCGAAGGTCTCTACCTGGCAAATATTCGGAATTTGCCTTACGTTAACGTTGTTCAGCTCCATCCCTAGTTTCAGCATCACTACCTTTACTTTGAGTTTGGCATACATACGTGTAACCGCTACTGTGACCGTAATACCTGCCGTCACTTCCACCTCCTCGCTTGCTCCGGCCATTGGTATCGACACCTTATCTATCGACCGTAACGGGAAAGCGGTAGGCAAGGTCTGTTTCTTCAGTTGTTCCAGATTCTTAAACCTTTGCCATGAAGCATCCGTTCCATCGTTAGCCCAGTTGTCATAGCCTGTATTGGCTACGACATATACAAGAGACGAAACTCCGGCTTTCAGATATACAGGCAGATTTTGCAACATTGCCTGGTCGGTAATGGTGTAGTAGCGCGGCTTTATCAGCAGTTCTTCCGTTACTGCATCGTATTGGAATACCCAGATGTTGAGTATCTCTTTTTCTTCCGCAGTCTCCGTTTCAGGTGTGCTGCTGGGTATAGAGGCCCTTGTTCCTGCCTGTACCTCAACGGCAAATGTATTGACAGACAAATTCAACTCGGCTTCCGTCAGTCCGCTCTCGTCAAGAACTACTCCGTTCGTTCCACTTGTCTCCGGTTGCAGTTCTTCCGTACAACCACACATTGCGATGGTTGCCAAAAGAAGTATGAATAATAAAAAGTAATGTTTCATATCAGTCAAAAGTATATTCGTTGTCATAAGCATATTTCCATTCTTGCACATTCACCGTGAGTCTGTTGTCGCGGACGGTAATGGTGAACCGATAGAGGTTATTGCGGGAGATGTCAAAACGCTTGGTATTGTCACTATTATCAGTCTTTCCGCTCTCGTCGTAACTTGCGAAATAGACTTTATGCGGTTCGTCCTCACCGGTCTGTGCATCGAGCCTTACCTCAATGCACGAGTATTTGTCACCCGCGTCGATATTCCGGTATTCGGTCAGGTAGGCAATCCATTTCTCGTATTGATTTCCGTCAGTACCCGCCCACTGGCTTGCGAAACGGAAATCTTGTATTTTTTCTTCCACATCGTTATCATCTTCTACGAGGTGTAAGCCGCTGACATAATCGCTGTTCCACTCACCGCCGTGATCGTAGTCGTCCTGTGACAAAACATCTTTCGGGGCACAATATCCCTTTTTATTATAACGACAAATCTTCACTTCACTGAACGACAAGTCGAAATGATCGTCCGTCTTGAGTATCACTTCCACCTTTGCCACGGCACGAAGCAAGGTAACAGGCTCGGGCAGCAACGTGATCTCCCCAGCCTTGAACTCTATATTATTGTATTCGTGAACACCATAGAAAGGAATCAGTCGTTCCGGTCCCAGTTCAAAAGAAGAGAAACGATCAAACTGTCCCCATCCGGCATCGCAGATATCCGCAAGCAATGTCTCTCCGGCTTTCATTGTATCGTCACCATATTGCGGCCAGTTGGCAAGCACAACCATCTTGAAGTTTTTATGATTGGCCAAAGCGGTGGGTGCCTTGCCAAGCACACCGTAATCCCTGTAATCACTTCCTTCAGCCACCACGAAACCCTCCGGCTCAAAACGGGCGATGAACTTATTGTCGGAGGTGAAGAAATAAATCCGATAGTTGTTGTTCTCTATATCTATGTAGTTCTCATAGGTTTCGCCGGCCTCATAGCCTTCACTGGCCTTCGGACTTCTTGTAGGCAATCTGAAACCAATACTGAGAGTTGTTTCTTCATCGGATATGCCGAAGGTCTCCGTGTCATGACTACACGAGGTACCGCACAACACAAGGAGCATCAAAGTCCCCGTGACGATATGTCGTACCACATTCTTCATTCGCATTCCTCCTATTACAATTCGCTGTTTTGCAGCACTACTTTCCAAGAATTAATATAAATATAAGCATCGAGCCAACGGTCACCTTCATCAAGGAAAAACACCATATCATATACGTCCTGCCTGTCAAGATACTCCTGATCGTCCATATCCCGGTTATAGAAACCTTTCACAAGCAAAGCATAATCAATAAGGGGAATGGAGAAAACCGCCTTTCCTGTTACCTTGTTAGTCACGGTGAGCCGTGTCTCCTGTCCTTTTACAAGGCGCGGCACAGTCAGTTCGGCTATGGCCGCGCTGAAAGTGGCACGAGATGCAGCCTGATTTTCTTCGGACTGGGTGTCCATGTCCACTTCTCCGGCATCGGTATGCCACGCATAGTAAGTCACCGGTTCGTCGGGCAACAGCGTATTGTCCCAATCCATGCTCCCATTAGTGTCGGTAATGGTAAAAACGAACTTGTCTTTATCCACAGCCCCTCCCGAAAGGTGCTGCAACACCACTCGTACATTGTTGGTATTCTTCACCAACGGTACGGTATAAGTGTACGTACCTTCGGTTTCAGCGAACGTCTGTTTCGGCAGCCACCCGTAAAACAAGCGGTCAAGGTCTTCGGTGACGAATGCTTTGTTCCCGGTATCGTGCTGCCTGTCAAGCGTGCAGGTCAGCCCCTTGCCGACAGTTGTTTCGGGTATCAAGAAAGAGCCTTTGTCGGTCGTACCACACCAAGCAAGCAGATCATATTCACCCGGTTCTACGTCTACAGTCATGACATAGCCATCGGCTGCAAGAGCTTCACCCTGTTCAGTACCTTGCCAAACCACCCTGCCCCCGGCATCTAGCAGGTAAAGTGTCACTACGTTCACCTCGTGGGCAAAGGCATCGGCAAACTTCATGTTATAATCGTAACGAAACTTCACACGGTAGTTCACCGAGCAGTCGCCCTCACCATCATAGATTAAGCCGTCGCAGGCATATAGCAGCGAAGCGCAAGCGATGATCGCCAGCAACTTTCCGCTTGTTTTCCTTATGTAAGACTGTATATCCATCTGACTCATATTTATTATATTCTATATATGTATACTGCGAAAAAAGTCGCAGGGAATTTTCATCTTCGGTGGGAAATGGCAGATACGCCCTTTCCGGTCCCGTCCTCTCTTTGCGCCGGAACGGAAACGCTTTTTAAAGGAAGGTGTGCCGTTACTAACTGCCTTTTGACACACCCTCCTTTTTTATAAGATAGAAACTATTTCAAGAAAAATTAAAGTTCCACATTTTGGCTGACAATCTTCCAGGAAAGAATATTGATTTTCGCGCCAACATAATAAGTATCATCGTCCGGACCACCGGGAACGATTTTTTCATCTTCGCCAAAGATCCCCTTACCGATCTTTTCCAATTTGTTAATGGTGACTACGTAGTGATGATTGCGTACCACACCGTATTTGGCTTCCGGGATAGTTCCGTTCTCTGCAACTTCGCTATTGTTGAGATGTTCGATAGGAATGTTGTAGTACATCAATCCGCCGTTGTAAGCGATGGCATCTGCGGAAGCAGCAGCCAAATGCTCGTTAAGAGTAGCGATGATTTGATCCGAATAATTAGAGCCGTCCCCTGTATATAAGGAGGTTGCATGCTCATTTGTAAATACCACTTTTACTTTTCCATCGCCCACATTCTCCAACTTCACATACTCTCTGCCAATCTGAGTATATTTTGTATTACCCATATCATCTTGTCCATCTTCATACCACACGTCCAATTGGTTTTTCGCCTTCAATACACTGAGCACATAGTCGAGGAAGGAGTCTTGTTTGAAAAGAACACCACTGTAGCGTACGAGATCGAGTGCATTACCGTTTACATCGCAAACTTTGGCTTTCAATAGGATGCTCGTAACGGCAGAGCTGAAGTTGGCGGTAATGATGGAACTGGTGTTGGTGTTCTCGGCGCAATAGGCAGAGCTTCCCAATTCAGCCAGGCCGTCTTCCAAATCGACATAGTTCAGATATTCGGAATTGTCAGAGATTACCTCTGCATTTTCAGGATAACCGGAAAAACCGTAGTTGAACGACTTACCCCAGTGACTGCGATAATTAACCGCTCTGTTCCATGTAAAACCCAAACCAATATCCGTCCAAGTCGCATCTATGTTCTTGACCATGTACGATTTCTTTGCCGTAGCATTCAATTTCCATCCGAGCAGTTCCACATAAAGGTCTTCCGAAGCGATATTACCGCTTCCGGCTGAGTTGTCTTCGCCTGCCACAGTGACTTTTATCGGATAACGTCCATTTACATCCTTTTCGAGTTCATCGGACACATTCAAGGTTACTTTGGCAGCCAGACGTTCCACATACACAGTCATCACATTAGTAATGGCGCTCACATCCGTTATCGGTTCAAGAGAGAAATTTTCCTCATTAACTTCCGTCACGAAATACTTTGCTCGATTGGTATCGGTGTAGCTCGTAGTGCTCATGGTAAAGTAATTGGTGGTGACGCTGTTGGTTGTTTCCGGGTAATAAATGCCTTCCGCATTATTGTCCGCAAGCACCGTCTGCATTTCATCGAGCGTTTCTCCATACACGAAGTTATCCGGTTTGTTGAGCACCGCTACCATATACTTAGGGTAACTCTTCTTGTCCAGTCCTTTCAGCACAACGACGTTGTTGCTCGCAAATTCAATGTTTTCGGCAGGGGTTGCCGTTGAGGCGTTGCCACCCGTCCAAACATCACCTTGTGTTACAAATACACCGTCTGCATCATAAAAGTAGAAGTAGGCGTTTTTTACAGCCTGTTCATTTATTCCGTACTCAAAGTCACCTTCTGTCGCCCTTGTAAGGGAACCTGCATCAGCGAGGCGGACATTGATATATGCCTTGTCTCCTGTGAAAACACTCGGTGTATCATTCGGAATGATTTCCGATTCTTCGTTCGAGCATGCACCCAATGTGGCGCATACGAACAAACCTAAAAATAATTTATTCATCTTCATAAATGTTGGTAATTCAATTTTGTTAATAATATATTCTCTCGTTCATTCTTAATATTTCTGTTTTTCAAGCTGTTCAAGCGTAATGCCGGCCTGCTCTAATCCGAGTGATTTCGCCTCGTTCAGGTAGCTTCGGGCACTGTCGTAATCCTTTTGCCGGATGGACAGTGCGCCTCGGGCATAGACAGCCTCGGGCGAATCGCCCGCTTTGGCAAGATAACGCTTCGCACTTGTGAGATCGCCACGACGCATGGTAGCATTGGCAGCGTTCAGGTTGGCAATGGGGTCACTCGGAAACATGCGTACCGCTATCTCGAACACTTCAGCAAACTCATCTGTACCGGGCTCATATTCCTGTGCGGCAAGGTAGAACTCATTCAGGCTCAGCTTTTGCGGTCGTTCACGCATGATTCGTTTTATTTCCTCCACATCGCTGTAACTACGGATGGTGTAGGCTATACGATAGTCGGTGTGACGCAACGCCGGATAACAGTTCTGTAACAGGAAGCGGTATTCCACCGGATAAGCACGTTTTATTTTCCACTCTTTGGCATCCGGTTCCAGATTGCCGTCTATCAAAGCGATGATTTCCGTGCGATGTTCAAGGTTCGACTGCTCCACGTAGCGACGCAATCCTGCCCAATCCTCCGGTTCAAAGTCGGTCGTTATTACATCGCCTTCAAACCGGTAGAGTTGCTGTATGTACTTCTTCAATGCGGCGGTACGTCCGATAGCCAATTCTTTGTTATGCACGTATGAGCCTTCGGGCGAGGCGTAACCTTTCAGCCATACCGAGGTGATGGTTATGTCCATGTCGCTTCGCACGGAATCAATCGATGACTGTATTTTCCCAAGTTCAACGGCATTGCGTCGATAATCCTGATAAATACCCGTTTGGTCTACCGGAAAGTCGATGAACGCCGAGCCTTCGAGTGAATCCCGTTTTTCGATCTGCCCTTGCAGACGCATATATACCAATTCAGGGAAAAACGCCTCAGTGTGTCGTCCGACCCTACCATTCTGCTCTGCCAGCAAAGTACTGCAACATCCGTAGTCGCTGCGATGAAGCGACAGCACCGAACCGTTCATCCATTCGGCATATGGTATCATGTTGTGATATTCGATGGTATCGGGCTTCTCCGAGGCCTTATAACTCTTTTCATCCTTGCCCGACAGCATGCTTTCGCCATTGCGCACATAGAAGTAATAACGTCGCCTGCCATAAACTCCTACCGATTGCAGATCGAGCGAGTCATTTCCACTGACCAACCTTGGTGTAAGAAGCACGGCACGATTATCGTCCACGTCAAGCCCTGATAAATCCCAAAGCATGTCAATAGCGATATACCCGCCGTTGCGCTCCATTCTAAGATTCTCTATGGAAACACCATCCACGATGTCTTGCTTCCGCATGTCGGTCACGATCTGCGCTTCCGCTACCGTAACCATGCCCAAAAGGGCTGATAGGATATATAATGTCTTTTTCATCTTACACACGATTAAAATACATAAACAAGATTGATTGCAGCTTTCGTCGGTCCCACGTAGTGGTGCGGCTTGTCCGTTTCTATCTTCTTGCCGCACCCGGCGCACTGAAAGCGGTCATAGCGTATATAGGAATAACCCAAACCAATTTCTGCCTCAAGATTCCAATGCCGTCCCAATATCCACGCATAACCATAAGCGATACCTGCGCCGACAAACCAACCCTGATAACGGGTATCCTTCAACTTGCGAGCATCCGTGCCAAGGAAGTTGATCTTTCCATCAAAACCTCCGATATTATACTGTCCGCCATGAATGTGAGCACCCACAAAGTGTCCCGAGAAGCGATCGCAGAACCAGTATCTGACTTCAGGCTGAACAGCCCAGTGTTTCCAATGCCGCTCGTGCGAGAGCGTCCATGCATTGAACTGCCCCGTAATGTCTAATGTCCATTTAGGTGCGAGTCCGACCTCTATTCCCAAATTCGGATTCAAAAAAGCATCCGCCAACACATTACTCTTGACAGCCACGTCCTGGGCTTTAACACCCTGCGTCATACCAGTGAGGACAAATACCAACAGGACAAATATCCGTTTTATAATTCCATTGTTCATACTTTAGGCTATAGTTAATTATTGAGTTCCAGATTTCACAGTCTGTCCTTGTATAGACAGTCTCCATCTTTTTTGTTCTGCACAAAGAAACGATGCATTTGTTTTCGCATAATGCCAAAACGTATAAATCATATATTAATCATATTGGTAAAATCGTAATGACCATTGACGCAGGCTACAATTTTGTAATGGGCATGTCAAATCGTCAAATCCTGCCTCATTCTTAAAGCGCATCAAGCCATTATTAACAGTCGTAATGCAAAAAAATACAGTAAATTAGGCTATCTTTGTGTAACGTTTGAGTTGTGAGTCTATAACTATCTATCTAAGCATTTTTATTGCACCGGGGAAAGTCAGCAGAAATACACACTCAAGAAGAATAATTTGAATTCAATTAATATGGGAGCATTTGTCACATACAGCAATTTGATAACCTATATTTTACCGATATTCTGTTCGGCCATATGTTCGGTCTTTACCTTATTATTGATATGGAATTATCGCAATCTTGCCGAAAGGAAATTAAGGCGGGTCGTGAGCATTTATTGTATCCTGATAGCCGTATGGTGGTCATCCGTTTTATGGCATGCGCTCTCTGACGATCCGATATTTCTCCCGGTCGATATTCCTTTTGCCTTGTCGTATATCTATATTCCTATATTGTTCTATAATATCGTTTATTACCTGACCTACTTAGGGAACAAAAGGAACTTTCCCATAGTGAATTATCTTTGGCCAATACCCACATTGACAATTATCCTGATAGCGTCAGCCTGGATATCGCCTCCCGAGGGAGGTGTTTTTACCGAATTATCGTTGTTCGAGCGATATACGGAGATATTCCTATCCAGTCTTTTACTGCGATTTATTACAGCGGCAGCCTATATCGTTCCGACCGGCCTGTTGTTGTCACGGTATTATAAGCAGACGACGCTTCAAAAAGCCGACATGGATCAAAAATATCTCAGAATAAAATCACCGCGTTGGCTCATCGTATTTTTCATACTTTCTATCGCCATATTGCTGATCGCTTTTCTGCCTTCGTTAGTCGGCACAAGCCAATGGCTTATCCGACTGAACGCATTATGCATAATGGCTCAGGAGGTCTTGCTAACATATCAGGTTATCTGCAGGCAATATCTCTCTTACAAAACCTCCGATTTGTTTCCGATCAACGAAAAGAAATCAAGGAACAACGATTTGACCGCTAAACAGCATCCTGAACCGGACAACATGCGTGGACAATTAAACAAGAGAACGTTTGAAAACTATTTGTCCCAAGAAAAGCCATACCTCAATCCCGATTTCAAGCTGACTGACATGGCTGAAGCAATGGGTGTGAACCGTACCATCATGTCTAATTTTATCAATCAAACTTATGGCATGAATTTCAAGCGTTACCTGAATCTGTGTCGAATCAAGGAGTACCAGATTCTGATAGTGCATCCCTCGAACGAATGTAAGAATCCGTATCAGGTAATGGTCATGGCGGGATTCAAAGATTCCAGGCATTTCCAACGTGCGATTCAATTGGAGAATACATATAAAGAACAGTCTCACAAGGAACCACAAATAAATAAAAAAGGATGAATCAAGATATCGAACGTGCAATAGCTTTCTCAATACCCGTGGTAAGCGCTGCGATCAGCCTGATCATGATTTTGCTCGACACAACCCGCTCTTCCAATACGGTCAACAGGAAGATACATTACAGTATGATCACTGTATACAGTCTGATAATGCTGTACTGGAGCGGACTGGTTATGCATTCCATCGCCCGTGACGCTTTCATAGCATATCTGCCTGTTTTCTTTTCCTCGTTCAGTTTTATTCCCGTATTCTTATACCTGATCACCTATATCATTACGGAAGTAGGCGAACGGAAACGTTTCCCGCCATACCATTTCATCTTTCCGTTGTGTTTGACCGTAGCTATCTGCATGATTGCCTTTATAGTGCCATTCCAGCAACGATGGGCTGCTATTTATGATAACGAGGCAAACCTGACAACGATCATCGACATCATGTTTATCGCCTGTATTTTGCTGAGCATTTTATACTCAGGACTGAGCTTGCTCCGCATAAAGTCATATAAACGCCAGGTAGCCGATTATTCCGCTGATATCTACCGGATGTCGCTGGATTGGCTGTCTTTTATCATCATCTTCAGGGTCGTGCTGCAAACATTGCCGATAGCCGGATTGATATTGGGGATCACACTATTCAACAAGTTGGGATTTATCTGGGCATTTACAACATTCCCGCCAGTTTTTACCCATATCGTGCTGTGCCTGAATATCCTTTCGGAGAATTATGTGATTATCGAACCTGTTACCGCCAAAGAAAAGGAAATAACCGCATCGGGAAATTATGCGCAATTAGGGCGGCAGCGGATTGAGATGTATTTAGAAAATAAGAAGCCTTATCTAAACCCGGAATTCAAAATAACCGACATGGCCAAGGACCTTTTTTCCAACAGAACTTATATATCAGCTTTCATCAACCGAGAATATGGTATGAATTTCAACCGTTTCATCAATAATTACCGGTTGAAAGAAGTAGAAAGATTACAATCGGAGGCTGTACAAAGAAAACAAAAAATATCTTCGACGGAGATTATTATCCATGCCGGGTTCAGCAACTATCGCAGTTATTTCCGGGCTAAGAAAATGTAATTGGATTCGATCTGAAAATATGATGATGAAGAAATAGATTCACTTCTTGAACGGATTGATTATCTTAAGCAAAGATAAAGGAAATAAAAAAGGAGACCTCATTCAAGGTCCCCTTTTTCCGTCATTCATTCACACAAACAAACAATTGTTCCCCAATATACTTACCGGTTCACAGCCCTAGCGGCCGAAACCATCACCCTACCATTCGTTTTACAGATTTTGTTCGTTGATAACATCAGCCTTTCCCCTTAGCCATTATGATAGATTGCTTCCATTTTCCCCTTTATTATTATAATAGATCGTCTTGCAAAAGTATCCAAATAATAAGAGACGAGAAAATGGCTTTGAGCGAGTATTTGCATGAAATGCCCTTAAACAGGATTATCTGCCGGAAAAAAGTGATTAAGTGGGCAAAAAAGGTGTTTACCCGGTTCTATATAATCAGAAGAGGGTGTCAAAAGTCAATAGTAACAAAATTCTCCTCCTTAAGGAAGGAGTTTAGTTACTTTTGACACACCCTCACTCTTCAATAAACAAACCTTCTTTTAGTTAAAACAAACTCCAGGCAACGGTAAGCCCTGCCATCACAATGGCTACCATGCTCATAAGCTTGATCAAAATATTCAGACTCGGGCCGGAAGTATCCTTAAACGGGTCGCCCACAGTATCGCCTACTACGGTTGCCTTATGCACTTCACCGCCTTTGCCTCCAAAGTTCCCCTCTTCTACATATTTCTTCGCATTATCCCACGCTCCGCCTGCATTCGCCATAAAGATAGCCAGCACAAAACCTGTGCTCAAACCGCCGATCAGCAGTCCCAGTACTCCGGTCACTCCGAAGATTAATCCGGTAGCAATAGGCGCAAGGATAGCAATCAGCGACGGAATCACCATTTCGCGCTGCGCACCCTTGGTTGAGATAGCCACACAACGTTCATAATCCGGCTCGGCTTCTCCTGTCAGAATGCCTTTGATCTCACGGAACTGACGACGCACCTCATCTACCATGTGTCCGGCTGCGCGGCCGACCGCATTCATTGTCAGTCCACAGAACAAGAACGCCATCATCGAACCGAGGAACATACCGGAAAGAACTTTCGGATTCATCAGCGTCACGTCGTAATAGTTCATGAAATCGACAAAGGTAGCATTGGCTGTTGAGACAACATCGCCGTTCGGCATACTCAGGTCTATTGTCCCCAAACGGGTCAGACCGATACGGATCTCTTCGATATAGGATGCCAGCAAAGCCAGTCCGGTCAATGCAGCGGAACCGATAGCAAAACCTTTTCCGGTTGCCGCGGTTGTATTTCCCAAAGAGTCGAGCGCATCGGTACGCTTGCGGACTTCGGCACCCAGACCGGCCATTTCCGCATTACCGCCTGCATTATCAGCAATCGGGCCGTAAGCATCCGTAGCCAGTGTGATTCCTAATGTGGACAGCATACCGACAGCAGCAATACCGATACCGTAGAGTCCCATACCTACATTGGAGAAATCGAAACCGGAAGCAAGCAGGAAGGAGGCAATGATGCCCACCACCACTGCAATCACGGGAATAGCCGTAGAAAGCATACCCAGACCGATACCGGAGATAATGACGGTGGCAGGTCCGGTTTTTCCGCTTTCACTCAGTTTCTGAGTAGGGCGATACGACTGGGAAGTATAATATTCGGTAGAACGTCCGATCACAATGCCGACCAACAGGCCGACTACTACAGCGCATGAAATCCAAATCCAGTTGTCCAACTGCAAGAGCCACAGGATTAAGAAGGTAGCAGCCACAATCAGCACAGAACTCAGGTTTGTTCCGAATGCCAGTGAGCCGAGCAAATCTTTCATCGTCGCATTTTCTTTGGTACGCACGGAGAAGATGCCGATAATAGAAAGCAGAATACCTACCGCAGCAATCAGCATCGGAGCAATAACCGCTTTAAACTGCATGACTGTATCTGCCGAATGTATAAAGGCGGCAGCACCCAATGCGGCAGTCGCCAGGATAGAACCACAATAAGATTCGTACAAGTCAGCTCCCATACCTGCCACGTCGCCTACGTTATCGCCTACATTATCGGCAATGGTGGCAGGATTTCGCGGATCGTCTTCGGGGATTCCGGCTTCTACCTTACCCACGAGATCAGCGCCTACGTCGGCAGCTTTTGTATATATACCGCCACCCACACGAGCAAAGAGCGCCTGTGTGGAAGCTCCCATACCGAACGTCAGCATCGTGGTAGTGATTACGCAAAGTTTATGAGTCGGTGTCAGTGCGTCGGCGGGAATCACCGCATTCAGCAACAGATACCAGAAAGATATATCAAGCAGCCCCAGTCCGACTACTACGAGTCCCATTACCGCACCACTGCGGAAAGCGATTCTCAGTCCGGAGTTCAATGAATTGCGTGCCGCATTCGCCGTACGTGCCGAAGCATAGGTTGCCGTCTTCATACCCAGGAAACCGGAAAGACCGGAGAAGAAACCACCCGTCAGGAAAGCTATGGGAACCCACACATTCTGAACATGAAAGCCATAAGCCATAATTGAAAACAAAATAACCAGCCCAAGGAAAACACAACCTACAATCTTGTACTGTTGTTTCAGATAAGACATAGCTCCCTTGCGTACCGCAGCGGCTATTTTTATCATTTGGGGAGTACCTTCACTCTCTTTCATCATCTGCTTATGGAAGTAATAAGCAAAACAGAGGGCTAACACTGAAGCGACCGGAACCAGCCAGAAAAGAATGCTATCCATAGAATTAATTATTAAAGGGTTTTATGGAGGCTAAAAGTATGGAAATCAAACGAAAAATGCAAGCAAAAGAGAAAAAAAATCCAACTTGCCGATTGATGCGATAACTCTCAATGAAACGAAGGGAAAACAAGTAAAAAAGTCTTTTGAGAATCCTGCAAAAGAGCATCAGGCCAATAGCTCGTTAGTTAATTTTGAGTCTTATTACGTTAATCGTTAACAAACCCGTTATTTCTATTAAACCATGTTATAAAGCGCCTCACTTTGCTCCGAAAATTTGGAGATAGCCGAAAAGTCCCTATCTTTGTAGTGTGTTTTTCATAGTATTAGATTTAAGGTTAACAAAAGATTGGCTGTCTGGGATAGATAGCCTTTTTTTATGCCCGCAAACTAACTAATACCAATAAACAATCTATTTTACAACCATGAAAAGACTTTTTGTATTACTAACGGCTTTATTCGTTCTGACACAAATAAACGCCCAAGAGAAAAAGAACATCCGTATCTCTACGGACAACACCGACTTAATCCTTCAGGTAGCCCCCAACGGACGTCTCTATCAGACTTATCTAGGCGATAAACTACTGAACGATCAGGACATCAACCACTTCTCTTACGCCGTAAAAGGTGGCAGTGACGGCAGCGTATCTACCCGCGGGTGGGAAGTTTATCCGGGCTCCGGAGCCGAAGATTACTTCGAACCGGCTGTGGCCATCACTCACCATGACGGCAATCCGAGTTCCATCTTCCGCTATGTATCTTCCGAGCAGAAAGCGGTGGCAGGCGGGACGGAAACTGTCATCCATCTGAAAGATGACCAGTATCCGGTTGAAGTGACTTTATTTTATATCGCCTACCCGAAAGAAAACGTCATCAAGACATGGAGCGAAATAAAGCATAATGAAAAGAAGTCCGTCACCCTGTGGCGTTATGCTTCCACCATGCTTTACTTCTCCGACCACAGTTACTACCTGACCGAGTTCAGCAGCGACTGGGCAAAGGAGGCACAGATGAGTTCGCAACAACTACAATTCGGAAAGAAAGTGATCGACACGAAACTGGGCAGCCGCGCCGCCATGCACACTCATCCGTTCTTCGAACTGGGACTGGAACAACCGGCACAGGAAGCACAAGGTCGTGTAATGTTGGGTACAATCGGATGGACCGGAAACTTCCAGTTCACATTCGAAGTAGACAATGTCGGCAATCTGCGTGTGATTCCCGCCATCAACCCGTATGCCTCCAACTACGAACTGAAACCCAACGAAGTATTCACAACTCCGGAATTTATATTCACCCTGAGCAACAACGGTACAGGCGAAGCCAGCCGAAACCTGCACGTCTGGGCACGCAACTACCAACTGAAAGACGGACAAGGCGACCGCCTTACCCTGCTGAACAACTGGGAAAATACTTACTTCAAATTTAACGAAGAACTGCTTGCCGAACTAATGAAGGAAGCCAAACACCTCGGTGTGGATATGTTTCTGCTGGATGACGGCTGGTTCGGCAACAAGTATCCACGCAACGACGACCACGCCGGACTGGGCGACTGGGATGCCATGAAATCCAAACTGCCCGGCGGTATCCCTGCCCTTGTCAAATCAGCCAAAGAAGCCGGAGTCAAGTTCGGTATCTGGATTGAACCTGAAATGGTGAATCCGAAAAGTGAATTGTTCGAAACGCATCCGGACTGGGCTATCACCCTGCCGAACCGCGAGACATATTACTACCGCAACCAGTTGGTTCTTGACCTCAGCAACCCGAAAGTACAAGACTTCGTATTCGGCGTAGTAGACAAGATTCTGACTGAGAATCCGGAAGTGGCATTCTTCAAATGGGACTGTAACTCTCCTATCACCAATGTCTATTCCCCGTATCTGAAGAACAAGCAAGGACAACTTTACATCGATCATGTACGCGGAATTTACAAAGTGCTGGAACGTGTAAAAGCGAAATACCCGAACGTCCCCATGATGCTTTGCTCCGGTGGCGGCGCACGTTGCGACTACGAAGCATTGAAATACTATACTGAGTTTTGGTGCAGCGACAATACCGACCCGATAGAACGCCTGTTCATCCAATGGGGATTCTCGCAAATCTTCCCGGTAAAGGCAATGTGCGCACACGTGACCAGCTGGAACAAAAAGACAAGTGTGAAATTCCGTACCGATGTAGCCAGTATGTGCAAACTAGGCTTCGACCTCGGTCTGAAAGAACTAAACGCCGACGAGCTGGCATACTGTCAGGAAGCAGTTGCCAACTGGACGCGTCTGAAAAAAGTAATCCTGGACGGCGATCAATACAGACTTGTCTCTCCATATGACGGAAATCACATGTCAGTAATGTATGCTTCACCCGATAAGAATAAGGCTGTGCTTTATACATACGACATACACCCACGTTTCGGAGAGAAACTACTGCCTGTAAAACTGCAGGGATTGGATGCAAAGAAGATGTATAAGGTAAAAGAAATCAATCTGATGCCGAATAGTAAATCCGGCCTGGCTGCCAACGAAAAGACCTACTCAGGTGATTATCTGATGAAGGTAGGTATGAATGCTTTCACGACTAATCAGGCTTTTAGCCGGGTGATTGAGCTGACAGCAGAATAAGCCTCATATCCATAACCAAAGCCATACCTTTCGGGTAGTCCGGTTGCCCTTTTCTGGAACGACCGGACTACCTGCGAATTCTTTTCATATAAGCCTGAGATAAGAACTCATCTTATTGATGAAAGTTTCTTCAGAAAAGTGAGGAGTAAAACCAACTTCTCCCATTATAGTAATGTTACTGCTTGATAATAGGGCCAATAAAATAAGTAGTAGTATTAATTATAATCTAGAAAACATTACCATGAGAAACTCCGGATATTGCTTAGGCTTCATCTGGTTCTTTATATCTATGTGCCTATACGGATGTAAAGACAACACAGAAGAAAGTATAACTGAAACTTTTGAAATTGCAGCAGAAGACTTGATACAGAATTTCAGTAAAGACGCGTCAAGTGTAACCATCCCCATCGCGACAAACTTAAATACAGATGGGTGGAAGGCCCAAACTACCGACAAGTGGCTTAGAGCGACACAGCTCAAAAGCAGTTTGAAAATATCGGTAGATGCAAATATAGGCACCGACAGACGTACCGCCAGTGTCAAAGTGGCATCTGCAACGAAACATTACACCATTACAGTCACCCAATATGCAGCCAACGAGATAGTAATCGAAGACGATATTCAGGTGAAACCATACACAGGTAAAGCAAGTGAAGAAGAAACAAACCCGGACCGCAGCATCGAACATTCCTTTGATGATAAGTTCGTGGCCGACGGCGGAGTGCCTTACCATAGCAAATGGGGACAATCGGCCGACTTCCCGGTCATCCTCGAATACTACTTCGAGGGGAATGAAAGCATCGATTATTTTATCTATCATACCAATTCCAGCAACGGGACATTCGGGGAATTCGACGTATACACCCAAACGAAAGAGAACCCGGAATACGTGCATCAAGGCAGTTACAACTTCCACATGCGCAATGCACCATCTATCGCCTCACTCAACACGCCGGTAAAAGCTACGAAAGTAAAATTCGAAGTTCACAGTGGGAAAAACGGCTATGTCAGTTGCGACGAAATGCAATTCTTCAGAAAGAACAAGAAGAATACGCTTGAAGAACAGTTGCTAACAGTTTTCACCGACATCACTTGTACCGAAGTAAAACCCGAAGTTACCCAGGAACAAATAGAACAACTACCCGAATTCTTCATACAGACCGCATCGGCACTCAAAAGCGACAGCTATAATAAATGGGAAAAAGAATTCCGCATACAGGAATACGCACCTTATAGCTCGGCAGACGAATGGGCGGAAAAGCTAATGACCCGCAAATACGGAGACCTCGACAACCCTACCGGAATCTATGTGGACGAAGGCGAGGAAGTCGTTGTATTAGTAGGCGACACCCACGGACAAAGTATCTCCATCCAGAATATCGGAGAGAGCACAAATAAAGGTTATGCAGAAACGTCTGTCAGCGGTGATATATATCCTCTGAAAAAAGGAGTCAATAAAATAACAGCCAAGTACCCCGGAATGTTGTTTGTAATGTACAACACCGACCTGCAAGTCCCCAACGCACAACCCATTAAAGTACACATACCACTAGGCAGTGGAAAAGTATGCGGTTTCTTTTCCTTAAAGAAGCATCAGACGAACGAGAGATACAAAGAGTTGATAGATAAAGCCAACTACAAATATTTCTGCGTCATAGGCGATGCCATCATTCTCTATTTCCACCATAAACAGTTGAAGGAGGCGGTTCCATACGATATTCTGTCGGCTATCGAACTATGGGACAACATCATCCAATGGCAACAGGAATTGATGGGTATCGAAGATATACACCCCAAACAGATGAATAACCATATCTTCGCCATATCTCCTGAAGGCGGATATATGTGGGCATCAGAAGGCAGAATAGGATTCGTGTACACCGTACTCAAAGATATTCTGCGGAAACCCTATTTAATGGCATCCCGAAACTCCTGGGGACCGGCACACGAAATAGGACACGTGCATCAGGGCGCCATTAACTGGGCCAGCACATCAGAGTCTTCCAACAATCTGTTCTCCAACTATACCATCTACAAATTCGGGCAGAACTGTTCCCGCGGTACGGAACTGGCCGTACCGGATTATGCGGCAAATGTCAAGAAAGCCACATTAGTATTCCGAAGATGTGTAGAAAACAGAGCTTGGTGTGACTTCGGAACCGACTACCAGGGTGAAGACCCCGAAATGCACGCACGCATGAACTGGCAACTGTGGAACTATTATCATCGATGCGGCTACAACGACCGATTCTTCCCCACCCTCTTCAAGTTAATGCGCGAAAACCGTGTACCGACCACTGACCCGGGAGAAAACCAAATGATGTATGCAAAGATGGCCTGCCGTGCAGCAAACGAAAACCTGACCGAGTTCTTTGAAAGATGGGGTTTCTTCGTTCCGATATCTACCAAAATCAATCAATACGGCACATACAACTACATTGTAACAGATGCCATGATTAAAGAAACGAAGGAATTCATGAAACAGTTTCCGGCTCCCAAACATGCCTTTTACTATCTGGAAGACAGAAAGAAAGGCGACCCGGGACTCGATACCACTCCTCCGGATGTAGGTTACTACACTCAGTTTGCCAGTGATATGAAAATCAACAAGCAAATCACTTACTCCACATCCGGCCAGCGAGTGAATATCCAAAACGGAGAGCAAGCCGTAGCCTTCGAAATAAAAGACAACAATAAAGTAGTCTATTTCAGCACTTCTTTCGAATTTGAAGTACCCGGCAACATTGCATTAGACCGTGTCAAACTATATGCCGTACAAGCAGACGGAGCACGATTTGAAATAACCAAGAAGTAAAGTATTCGATTAATATGGCCCTATTAATCAACAGTATCTACTTCATATAATAATAATCTAAAAAAGAACAACATGAGAAAAGTATTATTACTCGTATGCCTGCTAATGGCAGGTATGACCGTCAACGTAAATGCGGCAAAACAAAAAGCTAAACACGTCATTCTAATCGGAATGGATGGTTGGGGAGCCTATAGCGTCCCCAAAGCGGATATACCTAACATCAAAAGTTTAATGAACGACGGGTGCTATACACTGCACAGCCGGAGCGTACTCCCCTCTTCGAGTGCCATCAACTGGGCATCCATGTTTATGGGAGTAGGAACCGAACTGCACGGATACACCACCTGGGGTTCGAAGACACCGGAAATACCTTCGCGGGAAGTAAATGAACGAGGCATTGCCCCTACTATCTTTTCCATTCTACGCGAACAACGTCCCAAAGCCGAAATCGGTTGCCTGTACGAATGGCCTGGAGTCAAATATCTGGTAGACACATTAGCTATGAGCTATCAATATCAAACGCCGGGTTATGCCAAAGCCCCTACCGCTTTGTGCGAAGCTGCCGAAAAATACATCATAGAAAAGAAACCGAAACTGCTGGCTATCTGCTTCGAAGAACCGGATCACACAGGACATACCAAAGGACACGACACTCCTGCCTACTACAACATGCTCAAAGAATTGGACGGCTATGTAGGCCGCATCCTGCAAGCTATCAAAAAGGCAGGTATATGGGATGATACCATTATCATCATGACTGCCGACCATGGAGGCATCAAAACCGGTCATGGAGGCAAAACACTACAAGAGATGGAAATACCGTTTATCATTTCCGGTAAGAATGTCCGTAAAGGAGGAGAAATCAAAGAAAGCATGATGCAATATGACACTGCCGCAATGATTGCCTATATACTCGGACTGAAACAACCGCAATCATGGATCGGACGCCCGGTGAAACGAGTCTTCAAATAGATTCGAATATACCGGTCTGTCCGATACATCAACCCGATTCCAACAACAAGAAGCGCTTGTTTATCCCTTAAGAAGCAAAGATACTTGCGCTAACAAACAGACATAGTTGCCCTAAGATGCTGATATAGTTACTTGCTCACGGACGTGAACAGTCCTTATCACGTTCGTGAGCAAATCTTATCACAGACGTGAGCAGTCTTGTTCACGGTCGTGATCAAGTAATAACATCGGTATCTTAACACAATGATTCCAGCATGACAGACCAACAATAACAGTATGACAGACGAATAACAAAAGCAAAGCAGACAAATAACTACGGGCGACTTTTGACATATTCACGTATTAAGATCTCTCTTCACCACATTTATCTTTAAAGTAAACAGAAAATCATAATAACCTCTCCTACTAAATTAAATTTATTTTTCATACATTTGCCACTCGTTGATACAAAATACAACGATTGTTAATCATTCTATAGTATAGTCATAACAAACGATACACAGAAACACCCGTGTATGAAGGAAAGAAAAGCACAATATCAGAATAAGGAAGACGCAGAGCTATGGAGTCTCCTAATTAAGGGAGACAATCTGGCTTTGGAGATATTGTATCGCCGTTACTTTCCGCATCTATTGAATTACGGACATACCATTTCTACGAATGAAGAACTGATAAAAGACTGTATCCAAGACCTTTTCGTCAATGTCTTCGACAATCCTAAGTTCCGCCCCATAGAACATGTGAAGTCTTATCTGTATACGGCTCTTAAGAATAATCTTATCTATAAGATGTCGTCCACAAAAGAAGCCTGCCAGCTAGAAGACATCGAATTTGAGGTTCCATTGACCGATGACGAACTGGAAGAGCTCTTTTCACACGATGACGCATACCTGGAACAAAGTTTATTGCTGAAAGAAGCCTACCGGAAGTTATCTGCCAACCAACGGCATGCCATCTATCTATATTATATAAAAGAACTCACCTGGGACGAAGTAGCCGAGATATTAGGCATTACCGTGCACTCCTCCATGAATCTGATAGGCAGGGCTATCGTCAAGCTACGACGTTTATTTGAAAATAAATAAAACTTTTTTCGCTAAAAGTGAGGAGTAAATTCATTTTTTCCATTATAATAACAGAACATTGAATGATGAAAGAAGAAAAAGGAAATATTAAACCTATAAGCGAACTGCTGTTCCACTATCTCCGGAAAAGAGAAAGCACAACTTCTCAGGAAGCCGAAGATGAGGTGTGGAGCAAAATCAGCAAGCAGATAAGTAATAAAAAGAGGAAGCACGTTCCTGTCTATCGCTGGCTTATCCCGGTGACAGCCGTTGCAGCCGCTTCTCTATTATTTGTTTTCTGGCTGAACAATCAGGCTTATGATACTATCAATTCGGGAAATGTTCGAGACCAGGTATCTGTCACTGATGCTCAAACGAATCATATTGAGTTAATCACAGCTACGGGGACAAAAATAAAGGTAGATGAGAAAGCCACTATCTCATACGCGCAAGACGGTTCTCTGCTCATCGATGAAAAAAAAGTCGCCACTCAGCATACAACTGAGGAAGAAGAACCGATGAATCAGATTATTGTGCCGATGGGAAAACATATCAAACTGCAACTGTCCGACGGTTCACGGCTAGATATCAATTCTGGCAGTAAGGTCGTTTATCCGCAGAAGTTTAAAGAGGCTTGCCGGGAGATATTCGTCGAGGGAGAAATCTTTATAGACGTCACTCACAAAGAAAACAATATTCCTTTTATAGTAAAGACATCGCTCTTCGATGTTAATGTGCTGGGCACCGCCTTCAACGTGAAAGCCTATAAAGAGGATGCCGAAGCAGAAGTAGTACTGCTACGGGGAAAAGTGGAAGTGAAAGATAGGAATGAACAGAACTATATGCTTATGCCCAATGAATTGATTGCACTCAATGAGGGCGCCTATATGAATAAGGAGAAAGTAAACGCGCTCGATTATATCAGTTGGATTGACGGTATCCTGATACTGAAAAACCACTCATTAAGCACGGTGCTGCAACAGTTGCACCGATACTACGGACAAGAAATAAACTACGATGCAGGCATAGAAACAATGCCTATGCATGGTAAACTGGACCTGAATGAAGGACTTCAGAAAGTATTGTCGACCATTGCTATCACTGCGCCGGTTACGGTAGAAGAGAAAGATAATATATATTATG
>OLFS01000851.1_pt1 | contig 27147 bp, 24 predicted proteins | sample 1605491 | NCBI WGS metagenome assembly OLFS01 (sample SAMEA3888921, study PRJEB22519) | human gut metagenome | biome: human gut; feature: human-associated habitat; material: faeces | place: Denmark | collected 2011 | reverse complement strand
AATCTGACGGCTCTGCCTTCGAAGGTTCGAATCCTTCTCCCTCCACCATCATTCAAGAAAACCCGGCCTCGCGCCGGGTTTTCGCTTTCTGCCATTCTCATCACACTTTTCCGACCTTGTCAGATCTGACAGTTGCAATTGCATCCCATCTTGCTCATCGTGGCATCATCGACATCAGAGTGTTCACATCATGTTTGAAGTCTGGGACGAGCATGGTCACGCCACCGGTCTGACACTACAGGCGCTCAAAGTCAGAATCAGCAACGACTATCAGGGTGATCTGATGGTGCGCTACAGCAACAAGCTGGGACTCCCCACGACCCTCTTTCTGACCATTCATCAGGGCGTTGCCTATCAACGCTTCAAAGCAGGCTCGCCAAAACTGGATTGGGAATGGCTGGCCAGCGCAGGCAATGGCCACAGCCCCCGCAATTTTATGAGCGAACAGTTCCCCTTACTCCAGCTCTCCCTCGATAACTGAATGCCCCTCTCTTTCGCTCAATAACGTCAATTCATCGATGATTTGCTGTAATTGGGCACGAAAGCGTGTCAGCTCATCGGTACAAGCTGGCGATCCAAACTGACGGATTTTTTCTTCCAATCGCCATGCCTGTTCAGCCAATTCCGGCGCCATCATCATGCTGATGGTCCCCGCCTGACGATGCACCCAATTGGCCAATGCATTGTCATCAAGTGGCTCCTGCACCATCGACTGTTCAAGCTCCTGGCGAAATAGTGGAAACATCTGCTGCAACTTGTCACCATGACCAAAAAATGCCTCCATAGCTGCAATATCAATCAAGGTTGGCGCGGGTAAGATCTGCCACTTCTGCAACATCTGATGCAGAGCATCCAGCAGCACCGGTTTGCCCAACAGATCGTCCATGCCCGCGGCAAAACAGCGCTGAGCCTGCTCTGGCAACACATTGGCCGTCATGGCGATGATCAGCTGCCGCTCGCCTTTCTCTGCAGCCCGTATTCTGCGGGTAAACTCGTAACCATCCATCACCGGCATCTGACAGTCACAGAGCACCAGCTCATAGGGATGCTGCGCGACCATCTCGAGAGCCTGCTGGCCATGCTCTGCCACATCGCAGTTCATCCCAAGTTGCCTGAGCTGGCGTATCACCAGCGACTGGTTGAGGGGATTATCCTCCACCAGCAATACCCGGCAGGGCTGCATGGGTGCGCTCTTTCGCATCGCTTTCGTTGCCGTCCCATCGCTCAAGCCAAGCTGGCGATAGCAAACTTCCCGCACCGCATGCCAGGTCATGGGATTGCTGTTGAGGATGTAACCCTCCTCATCACAACGATAACCGAGAGGGGTTGCCAGCGGCAGCACCCGGATGAGCCCGTTGCCCGCCAACTCATGGTCTGTGAAACGCAAATGAGCATCACCAGACTCCAACGTTCGTGTTACCCCCAAGGCATCAAGATGCAACAGCAGGGTGTGGCACAGCTTCTCGTCATGGAGATCGATATGGGCTTGCACGCCATTGAGACGGAGATCCGGCTCTCGCTGTGCCAGCACTGGCAACGTGACCGTCAGGCTGATGAAAGTGCCCAGCCCAGGGGCACTCTCCAGCCGGATCTCGCCACCCATCAAGGTGGCCAGGGTCTGGCAGATACTCAGGCCCAAGCCGGTACCACCATAACTGCGGGTGGTGGAGCTCTCTGCCTGTTCAAAGGCATTGAAGATCCGGCCAAGCGCCTCTGGGCTCATACCGATGCCGCTGTCGCGCACACCGAAGCACAATTGCTGTTGCCCCTCCCCCTGCGACAGCAGTTGCACCGAGATCTCGATAAAGCCCCGCTCGGTAAATTTGATGGCATTGCTGACAAAGTTGAAGAGGATCTGGCGCAGACGCAGCGCATCACCACTAACCCGAGCCGCCACACCGGCATCCGCCCAGAGATAGACGCGCAATCCCTTGCGATGTACTTCGCTCACCGTCATGGTCAGCACGCTGTCGATCAATTCACGGATGAGAAAAGGGGCCTCTTCGAGTTGCATCTTGCCCGCCTCCAGCTTGGCGAAGTCGAGCACGTTGTCGATCAGCGCATGCAACCCCTGGGCACCGCGGTTGATAACCTCGACCATCTGGCGCTGATCCTGGGTCAGCTCGGTAAAAGTGAGCTGTTCCGCCATACCGACAATGCCATTCATGGGCGTGCGAATCTCGTGGCTCATGGTGGCCAGAAACTCCCCTTTCTGGGTGGCGGCAGACTCCGCCTTGGTCTTGGCTCTGGCCAATGCAGCCTCAACCTGATGACGACGGACTATCTCCTGACGCAGCCGCCAGTAAGCCACCGACAGCACCAGAATAAAGAGTGTGATCGCCACCCCGGCGGGCAGCAGGGTGCGCACCAGTTTCGCTCTGGGGATACCTTCGCTGTAATTGAGCGCCAGCCAGCTGTTGCGTATCTGGCGCTGCTCCTTGTCGCTCATGCTGGCAAGCACCCGGTTGACCAGGGGCAGCAAGGGAATGTAAGGCTCACGTACAGCAACGGCCAGCTCATCCTTGAAGGGGGTGGGCGCAGCAATATGAAGCCGGTCATCAAACTGCTCGGTGATAAGACGGGAGACCACCACCAGATTACCGATATAAGCATCTCCCTCACCTGCGGCAACACGGGTGAGCCCCTCGCTAGCACTCTTGGTCGTGATCAGTTTAAGGTCAGGCACCAGTGCCCTCAGCTCGGGGATCAGCATGCTGTCGGTCAGCAACAGCTTTTTACCGGCCAGATCGGAGAGATCCCCGATCGGAAGGCTGCCACGGGCCGTCACCAGTACCAGAGGAAAAGATGCGAAGGGCTCGCTGGCATGCCACCCAATCAGCCGCTTGATGACCCGGGCGGGCAGTATCGCCAGATCCACATCGTGATGCAGCAGTTGCTGTTGCAGGTCAGGCCAATCCTTTACCGGTATTCGGCTGTAAGCCAACCCCAATTTCTCCTGCAGCAAATTCAGATAATCCAACATCAAGCCGACCGAGTTACCATTCTCATCGTTATAAGAGAAGGGCATCCAGCTGGGAAGCAATCCCAGTTTCAACGGTGGCAATGTCGAGAGCCAGGATCGCTCATCAGGGCGCAGCAGGAAATTGCTGTGACCCATAAAGTTGGGCTCCAGACTCTCCCCCAACCAGCGTTTCTCCAATGCACTGCGTGCCTCGACCGTCAGCGACTGAATGGCAGTATCAAGCCGAATAGCAAGAGAGTGTTTCTGGGTCGCGATGCCAAGATGCAGGGTTTCCATCAACAAGGGAGACTGGGCAACCACCGCCAACGCAGGGTGGCGCTCGATAAACAGATTGGCCACATGAAGGTTGCCGATATATGCATCCGCCCGACCTTGCTCAACCGCCTGCAATGCACGGCGCGTATCGACAAACAGCCTCGGTGTGACATTGGGATAGTGCAGCTTGACCAACTTCTCTGTCAGAAAGCCTTTTTCGATAGCAATGCTCGCAGATTGCAAACGGCTTACATCCCGAAACAGGGCGCTATCCTGGCGCACCACCACCACGGTCGGCGAGGTGTAGTAAGGCAGGCTATAGGTGACACACTGGCGCACCTCAGAATTAAATGCATCGAGCAGGATATCCAGCTTGCCACGGCAGGTATCAGCATACATGGCTTCCCAGTTGGGGTAGGCCTGCCAGGCTATCTGGTAGTCCAACTTTTTGGCCAATTGTTCCATCAATTCAACGCTGAAGCCGGCGACAACCTTGCCGTCCCACTGCTGAAATGGTCCCCACCCACCAGCTATTATTCCCACTTTAATCGTTGGCACAGGAGGTGTGTCTGCAGCAAAAATCGCTGGCGTCAAGAAAAAAGACACCATCATTATAAATCGCTTGATGAATGATATGACTGAATAATATATAGGCATAAGGAACCACATATATTGGCCAAAAGTTATATGCACCTGAAAAATGGGGTGCGCAAGGTAGTATAGAAATGTAAGCTTTGATAGCCTGAATATTATTCACCGCTTTATAAGAGGCTCATCCATGTCCTTCAAGATTATTCTTGCCGATGACCATCCCTTGATTCTGACCGGGATCCGCAGCCTGATTGAACAGATAACACCTCATTGTGAAGTGATCGCCGAGGCATATCAGGTATCTGAATTGTTTAATTCATTACAGCAATATCACTGCGACCTGCTGATCACCGATTTCAGTATGCCGGGGGATACCCTCTGCGATGGCATGGTTATGATCCACAAGGTGCGCCGTGATTATCCAACTCTACCCATTATTGTGCTGACACAGATCCAGAACAGCGCAATCATGCAATCCCTGATTCAGGCTGGAATTAATGGCCTAATCTTGAAAAAGTCAGTCATCGATGAATTGGCCGAAGCCATTCGCCAAATATTGCTTGGCCATAGCTATATTGGCCCGACGGTACAAATGCTGCTATCTAATGTCGGCATCACCGATCCAGACAAAATCAACCCGCTCACCCCAAAAGAAAATGAAGTGGTACGCCTACTGGCCAGCGGTATGTCAGTCACTCAAGTTGCCGATCATCTTCATCGCAGCGTAAAAACCATCAGCACCCAAAAGAAAAGTGCCATGCTGCGACTGGGTATTAGCAGCGATAGCGCTCTCTTTGAATATGCTAAGAGCAGCGGTCTTTGCTAGTCGATGGCGGCATCAAATATCAGGGTCACATCTCCTGTAAAGCGAGAGCCTGGATATTTCATCATCTCGGTCACAACCCCCCCATCAATCTGAAATTGAATGGCTCTTGCGCCATTAACTACGGGAGCTGCATTCGCAGATAATGCGAATTTTTTCTTGTCTGTAGTCAAAAGTTCCATAGTGTTATTGGGATGTAGATAATATGTTTTCAATGGCACTGTACGCCCCTTACCATCTCTTAACGCACACTCCGTTTTCCATGGGTACTGGCAGCGTAATGCCAGGGTAAATGGGGCACTGTGCCAAAGCCGAAACGGGAGTCTGTGCTGCAAGAGAGTCGGCGCGTTTTTGCCATTATGAATCCAATCCAACCACCCTTCAGGTGGTTGTAACAACGCCTTATTGCCACCAGAAAGAAACTCTACTTTTATTTGATGACGCACCTTTACTTTGAATGACACCGTTAACTGTGTGTCCCCATAGTAGCCACTACCAAAGTCAAAATCCTTCCCGCCCCCTATTGAAAATGTCACTTGACCACTATAACCCCCATTCTCCAATCTGAGGGGATTCGGTGCCTCCAGTCGATAGCCAAGATATGCCGTGTAAATATTTATATCCTTATCCCCGTAGATTTTATTATTTCCATAACATCGCCCGCCAATCAACTGTTTATGCGCTTTTATATCACGAAATAAAAAAATAGAAATGTTATTACTCCATATAGCGCTATCAGAGCAGTCACCATAGTCTGGTATATTGCTATTACTGGGGAGGTCCACTGCTGTTGCCACGCCAACAGCAGTCACTATAAACTTCATTTTAAAAGATGGCCCGCCGCCATCTTTTTGCAGGATGACATCCCGAGCTCCAGGAAAACCAATATAATGGACCCCATCTCTGATATCCCCGCCAATCTTTACTGTTCGACGGGTGCTAACTTTAAAATGTACCGCCTGGGGTGTATCCACTGTTGCAGTGGCACTGCACCAGAAACCTGGTGCATTAGGAAACTGGGTACAGGGGGTCGTATTGATAAATTTGGCTCCTCCTGCTTCATAGGTGGCAGGATTGTATTCTGCCGTTATATTAAGTGTTGCTCCATATAAAGGGTAACCATGCAGCAATACTAACAGTAACCAATAAGTGTGTATCGAGCCTGCTCTCATACTTACTTTACTTCCCGCTTCAGAAATTATCGATTAACCCATGTTTGGGGAGTACAGACCAGATCGCCTAGTAGTAATACCCCGGGCTGTCGGTCAGCTCTGGTTGTATCGAGCGACAGCTCGCACTGCTGCCCCCCCTGATACTGCACTTGAAAGTTGGGATTGCGTTCGCTCATCTCTAGCGCAAAGAAACCGTCGGCCTCGCTGACTGTTCGCCCCGAGTGGTTGACCACTATTGCCCCCTTCAGTGGGGCTCCCTGCTTATCCAGCAGACGGCCAATCACTGTGACTGTGCGTAAGGCATTTACTTGACCATACCCCACCCCACCACGATTAAGGTGGTAGGGGAGCACGGTTGGCCTGATGGTGAGCGGCGCCCCGTCGTGGTCGTCCATCTCCAGTTGCAAGGCACCGCTTTGCAGGGCGGGTACCGAGACCAGATGGCGTCCGGCCCCCAGGATCTGCACACCGCCCTGATCGTCGCTGACCCGGATCCGTGTCCTCTCGTCGTCAGCGTCGATATCTAAGATCATCGCCGCCTCATTGACCATGCCGCCCATCTCGCGGGAACCGAGCGCCAGCTCCCCCTCCCGCCCCAGAGCCACCAAGCTCTCCAGGTTGATGCCACCGGTCACCTCACCGTTATAGGAGGAGCGTTGGGCAAACAGATCCCCCCCCAGCCAGGGGGCCGCAAAGCGACCATAGCCGGACAAACCTCTACCATAGCTGTCAAAATTGCTGCCCACGCTGACCTGACGCAGCGGTCCCCAGTCTACCTCCTGCTGATAATTGAGATAGGCGCTGCGCTGGGCGCCGCCCGAGCGGGAAGTAGTGCTGCCCAGCCCCAACGAAAGCTGGCGATCCTGTCCGCCCAGGTTGATGGTCAGACTGAGGGAGCTGCCGCGATCCCGCTGCTGAGCCGTGCTCTCGCTGCCGGGACGATCGAACAGGGTAACGCCCCAGGTCACCCAGCGCCCCCACAACCTGTCACTGTAGTGCCATCCGAGATCCACGCCATTGCCGCGGCCGGACTGGTGAGAGACATAGAGACCGAGCGTTCCCCATTTTTCCAGCGATTGCTGCAGCGACAGGCTGGACACCGCACTTGCTTCCCCCTGTTTGCGCAGATTGCGCGAATGGCTCGCCACCAGGCTGCTGTTGCCATGCCAGTAGATCCCCTGCAGATCGTAGCCCCACCCCATGCCAGCACTCTGGTTAAGTGAGGCAAAACCGTGAAGCTGGCTGGTCGCCTCCCAGTCGAGTGAGAGGGAGTGCTGGGCGCGTCTGTCCACATACTGGCTACCCGCCCCCACCACCAGCGAGGGAAGCAGCAGGTGGTTCACCGCTACGCCGCCACTGGCCCCCTCCAAATCGCTATCACCTTGGCGTACCAGCCAGCGGGTCTGGCGTCCGGCAAACAGGTTGAAGCGCCACGGCTCCTCCGGCGTCTGCCAGTTGGAGGGTTTGTAGATCATCTCGCGCCAACGGCGGGTCTCCTGACCATCCTCCAGCAACCGCAGCTCTACCTCGTAGATACCGCCGGGCAGCGATCGGGTATCGAGTGCCTGCAAACCCGATACGACTGGCTGGGACTGGATCAGGTTGCCATCACGATAGATCTCCACCATGCCCGGCCGGGCCGGTGCCACCTGGATCGGCACCAGACTGGGCACCCCGCGCTCCCGGCGCAGCAGATCCGAACTGCCCCACATCACGCCAAGTACTGTGGGCGTCGCGCCACTGTAGTAGTTCGGCTGACGCACCAACCCCTGCGCCGAGGGAAAGAAGAAGCCAAGGCGATAAAAATTGGCTTCATGGAGCCGCTCACCATAAAGCTGAGCCAGGCCGACTTCACTCGATTGCCCCTCCTGCCAGGTGGCATCCCCCTCCATAAAGGGGGTCCACTGCCCCCAGCTGCCCTCCAGCTGCAGGTTGTAGTGGCCGTTGCGCTGGCCGCTCTGCACCAGGTTCAGCTGGTTCTGGATCAACAACCCCTTGCTCTCCTGGGGTAACGCAAAAAAACGCTGATCACGAGTGTCTTGTTCCACCTGACCAGTCAGCACCGAGAGCTGGGACTCCTCCAAGCTGTATTGCAATCCCACTATGCCTTCGGGACAGCCACGGCTGCACTCGCCAATCGGCATCTGTGCTCCCAGCTTGCTCAACCAGCGTTCACGCGTACCCTCGTCAAACTCGCTATCCTGCACATCCACCAGTGAAAGCAGCTGTACCGAGTTATCCCGCCCTAGCAGAACTTCCCCATCCCCCAGCAGACGACCGTCGACAGTGACTCGTACCATCAGGGGGACGCCAAAAAAGTGCTCTTCAAACCCCTCTGGCAACTGCCGCGCCTGTTGCAGCAGCATGACAGGGTCTGCTGCCACCGCCAGAGGGCTAAAAAGCAGTATCCCGAGCAAGAGAAGAAGAAAGCGAACCATGGAGTAAAACCTGAGTGCTGACTGTCCCAATAAAATGGGGGCCTGAAGGCCCCCGCTTGTTGATGTCAACGGCTATGCTTTCGGCGCTTCGGATTCAAACATCATGCTAACAATCCCCTGATAGTTGCCAGGCTTGTAACCATTGGCTGGCGGCACAGCGGGAATAATCTCAAGCCCGACCTTTTTACCGATATTGGCATCCGCCTGGTTCAACAATTCTTTAGATGAAGTATTCAACTCAACCCCGGCCACCTTGACGGCCAGTGCGATACTATCCTTGCCACTGATAATGCTGGCCGGATAGAGCAGATAGCCTTTGATGGCGCCAAGGGTACTCTTCATCTCCAGCTGCTTGGTCAACGGTTCCAGCTGCTGACTGAAAGCGTTAAAGGTCAGCTTTTGCGGGGTGTTTATCCACTCCCCTACCGGCTGGACATAAAAGCTTGCAGTCGGGATCTGCGCCGTCACTGTCACTGTATGCTCGACTTGCTCGGCTGCCATCAGGGAACCGCTGGCCAGCAGCAGGGCGGGGAAAAGCGCTAACATCTTCATAGCCACTCCTTATTGTGTGATTGTCTTTGTTGTAATAAACCGGGATCAGAGCTTGAACTCCTTGAATGCCGATTTTTTCCCTTCGATCAGTTCAAAACGAACCGTCCGGGTTGCCTCTTGACTGACCCGCTTTTTAACGCCGGGCAGTAGATGCATCTGCTCCGGTTGACTGCATGACGTCTCCTTTTTGTCACACAACTCCAGATAATCGAGAATCACGGTGGCGTTGCCCCGGTTCTCTGCATAGAGGGCACCGTTTTCGCGCCCGATATAGGTGTCATAACGGGGTACTTTTGGGGCGACAAATAAAATGGTACCAAAACCGGTCATGATGCTGACCCCAGCGCTAATTTTTTGCTGTGGTGGCAACTCGGTTATTTCATCGCCCTGTGGTTTGACCGGCACAAAGCGCACCCTAAAATAGCGCTCCCTCTCCCGCGCTCCCATATAGATAAAGCGGGTAGCCTGTGAGCCGCCAGCAGGGATAATCAGCCTGGAGGGACTGATCACCAACTGACGAACCCCCTCCTCCGGTAACTCCCGCTCTTTTGGCATACCATCTGCACCATATACAATTTCGGCCAGAGTAATTTTGACAAAAGCGGTTTCATCACCGATGTTTCGAACTCTTTTTAGCTGAGTGTTTTTTTCTGCTGGCATATAGTCATATAAAGTCCCAACACTGATATCCGGCGATGCAAAGGCATGAGTGCTTAATATCAGCAAAAAAAAACAAAAAAAATTATTCATGGACACTTTCACACAGTAATTAACAGAGTAACAGGTCTTAATTGAAATGAACCACTGTAAAATTTAAAACCAATAATTACAAAGAATTCCAAAAGGCCATTCTATATATATGTATGTGACTTTTGGTGGCTAATTATCTATGCCACCAGTGTAGATATTTTATCCATCAGGATTAATCGGAATAATCTGATACTGTCTGAATATTACACCATCAACATTCAGACAATTCCTAGTGCCAACCCTCAATAGCCTCCCGTATTATCGGCAGTCATATCCACCAATAGGTAAATGCCATGTTTGCATTCAAAGATGAGCTTCCGGTCGGTGACGTGGCATCCCTGACGACAGCGGACATTGCCGTGCCCTTTTATCAGCCAATCGTTGACCGGGATCGCCAGATCATCGGCTTTGAGGCGCTGGCCAGACGCTGGGAACCCCACCAGCAGCGCTATCAGGGAATAGACTTTCCCTCTCTCAGCGATGAGGAGTCCCTGCATGTGGATATCGTTATGCTCAGAGCCATTTGGCGTGATCTGACCGCGCTGGCACGCCATGCTCCTTGTACCCTCTCGATAAACCTCAACCCCGCTTTTGAGAGCCCTACATATAAGAACCTGCTGTTGCTCACTCTCTTGCAGGCCCGCAAGCTGGATATCGCAATCTGGTTCGAGGTGGTGGAGTACGCCCCGCTAGAGCGCAAGGAGTTGGCCCTGATCGAGGTACTGCGCAGCCACGGTGCCCATATCGCCTGCGATGACTTTGGCACCCTGGAGTGCAATTTTCAGCGAGTGATGGCGCTCCCCTACGAGATCATCAAGCTGGATCGCTCCCTGCTGCTGCAAGCGACCAAGAGTAGCCACGCCTTGCGCATGCTGACCGGACTGGTGGAGTACCTGCAGCGACTCGGCATGAAGGTGGTGTGCGAAGGGGTGGAAAACCAGACCCATATCGAGATTGCCGATCAGCTCGGCTGTGACTATCAACAGGGTTACGTCTACGCCATGCCCTCCCCCCTCTCCCGTTGGGCCTGAGCGGCTGTTTCATTTCGGCATCCTATCGGCTCGCGCAGCCAACAATTTCCTGCCAAATTGCATGATGACGTGGGGGCGAGTACAATCTCGCACCCCGAATATCCGGCGCATCGTCAGTAGATAGGCTCGGATATGCCGTCATCGGGTCGCGCTGCATTGAGCCTCTTCTCTGAGAGCTTCTTGCACCGCAACTCAACCACTACGATGCCATCAGGTGGCATCGTCCTGATTTGCAATCAGATATAAAGAGTCCGCCATGTTTAAACCAGAATTGCTCTCCCCCGCAGGTTCCCTCAAGAACATGCGTTACGCCTATGCCTATGGCGCTGATGCCGTCTATGCCGGTCAGCCCCGCTACAGCCTGCGGGTGCGCAACAACGAATTCGATCATGAAAACCTGCAGCTGGGCATCAACGAAGCCCATGCACTGGGCAAGCAGTTCTATGTGGTGGCCAACATCCAGCCCCACAACTCCAAGCTCAAGACCTTTATCCGCGACATGCGCCCTGTGGTTGAGATGAAGCCGGATGCGCTGATCATGTCCGACCCAGGTCTCATCATGATGATGCGTGAAGCCTTCCCGGATATGCCCATTCACCTCTCGGTGCAGGCCAACGCGGTCAACTGGGCCACGGTGAAGTTCTGGCATCAGATGGGCCTGACCCGCGCCATCCTCTCCCGTGAGCTGTCGCTGGACGAGATTGAGGAGATCCGCATGCAGGTGCCGGAGATGGAGCTGGAAGTGTTCGTTCACGGCGCGCTATGCATGGCCTACTCCGGCCGCTGCCTGCTCTCCGGCTATATCAACAAGCGTGACCCCAACCAGGGCACCTGCACCAACTCCTGCCGCTGGGAGTATAAAGTGCACGAAGGTAAAGAAGATGACGTGGGCCAGATCGTCCACCGTCAGGAGCCGATCAAAGTGCGTCCGGACAACACCCTGGGCCTTGGCAAGCCGACTGATGCGCTGGTGCTGCTGGAAGAGTCCAACCGCCCGGGCGAGTACATGAGCGCGTTCGAGGACGAACACGGCACCTACATCATGAACTCCAAGGACTTGCGCGCCGTCGAGCACGTCGAGCGACTGACCAAGATGGGCGTTCACTCCCTGAAAATCGAAGGGCGCACCAAATCCTTCTACTACTGCGCCCGTACCGCTCAGGTTTACCGCAAGGCCATCGACGATGCGGTAGCGGGTCGTCCGTTCGACCGCAGCCTGATGGGCACCCTCGAAAATCTGGCCCACCGCGGCTATACCGAGGGCTTCCTGCGCCGTCACAACCACAGCGAATACCAGAACTACGACTACGGCTACTCCGTCTCCGACACCCAGCAGTTTGTCGGCGAGATCACCGGTCGCAAAGGTGACATGGTCGAGGTCGAGGTAAAGAACAAGTTCCTGGTGGGCAACAGCCTGGAGCTGATGACCCCGCAGGGCAACGTCCGTTTCAATCTGGAGCAGATGGAGAACCGCAAGGGCGAGCTGATCGACACCGCGCCGGGCAACGGCCACGTGGTCTATGTGCCGGTACCGAAGGAAGTAGATGTGAACTACGGCATCCTGCTGCGCAACCTCGGCGAGCGCGAGGATACCCGTCAGCCCCACTCGGCCGCCTGAAATGGCACTGCTTATCACCGACAAGTGCATCAACTGTGACATGTGCGATCCCGAGTGCCCCAACCAGGCTATCAGCCTGGGTGAAGAGATCTACGAGATCGACCCCAGTCGCTGCACCGAGTGCGTCGGTCACTATGAGAAGCCGACCTGCATCAGCGTCTGCCCTATCGACTGCATCATCTGGGATCCCGCTCATGTGGAGACCGAAGATCAGCTGATGGAGAAGTTTGTGCGGATGCACAGGCAGTAGCTGATGCACAGACTGGAAAACGAAAAAAAGGCCGAGCAATCGGCCTTTTTTGATCCTGCGTGCAGCGGCTGGCCATCACTTGCCGACCAGCCTGATCAGTTTGTCCAGCTCACGCTGGGCCTCCAGCATCCGGGTCTGGGACTCCTCCAGCCTGGCCTGCCGCTTGGCAATCTTCTCCGGTTTGCCACTGACTCTCGCCTCCTGCAGCTCGAGCAGGCGCTCGTCCACCTCGCCGCGCAGTTTGTTAACCCGCTCTTTCTGCTCCTTAAGCAGACCTTCATCAGTACAGTTGGCCTTGATATTGCGCGCTGCCTGTTCGAGCCCGGCAATCTGCCCAACGTTGTTGTGTGCTTTGGCAAACACCAGCTGGTCATTGACGGCCTGCAGACGGGCCCTGCAACCGACCGCCTCACTGCCAAAGGCCTGACCCGCCAACAGCAGCAAGCCGGCTCCCAATACTTTCCACATCTCGATTCATCCGGTCTTGTTTGCGAGCTGACCATAAAAACCTCGATCGGCAGCAGGGTCAAGCAAGCGGGAAAAAGGTGCGACAGAAGTTGTGCAACATCACGCAATTGGCACCCCGTTGGTTCTACAATGGCGCTCTTTCCAATCGGGAGTCTGTTATGAATCAACAAATTGTGGTCATTGCCAACGGTGCCCCCTACGGCAGCGAATCCCTGTTCAACGCCCTACGCCTCGCTATCGCCCTCAACGAACAGGGTGGTGCCAGCCTCAAGCTGTTCCTGATGTCCGATGCGGTGAGTGCAGCACTGGCCGGTCAGGCTCCGGCCGAAGGGTACAACCTGCGCCAGATGCTGGAGATCCTGCTGGCGCAAGGCGTCACCATTCGCCTGTGCAAGACCTGCACCGATGCCCGTGGCATCACCGCCCTGCCGCTGATCGAGGGGATTGAGGTCGGCACCCTGCCGATGCTGGCCCAGTGGACCCTCGCCGCCGACAAGGTGCTGACGTTCTGATCTCCCCCTCCGGATCTCTTGCCCCTTTAGCCCTCATCTGACCCTCCATGGCCCCCGCCATACGGGGGCATTGCACGCGCCGCCAGCCTCACTGACTACACTATCAGTTGCCACGCCTGCTTGTTTGTCCCACCTCACGGACAGCGTAACGCCCAGTAATAAACCGAGGACGACGATGAATCCGACCGAACAGACCCTGCTTGAGCAGATGAGGATCACCGACTTCGAAATTGCCCATCGCAAGGAGTTATTGCTGCTCAATGAGCAGGATGTGGCGCGGCTGGCAAGTTATTGCAGCAAGATAGAACCACGGATCGACGCCCTGGTGGATCGCTTCTACCAGCAGCAGACGGCCATCACCGAGATCGCCCTGTTGATCGGGGATGCCGATACCCTCATACGGTTGCGCACCGCGCAACGGCGCTATGTGCTCGATCTCTTCAGCGGCCATTACGATCTGGAGTACGTCAACAACCGGCTGCGGATCGGGTTGGTTCACAAGCGGATCGGGGTCGAACCCAAGCTCTATCTGGCCGCCATCAACACCCTCAAAGCCCTGCTGATCGAGGATATGTTCGAGCAGATCCACGATGAACCGGAGCGTCTCGTCATGCTGGCCGCACTGGACAAACTCTTTCTGTTCGACATCACTCTGGTCTTCGAAACCTACATTCGCAGTCTGGTGTCGGAAATAGAGTCCTCCAGAGAGAAGTCGGAGAACTATGCCAAGAGTCTGGAGCAGAAAGTACGCGAGCGGACCAAGCAACTGGAGGAGCTGAACCGCACCGATGCCCTGACCGGATTGCTCAACGTTCGCCACCTCAACGAGCTGTTGCTGCTAAGCCTGCGCACCTGTCAGCGCCGTGCCGAACCCATGGCCATCGCCTATCTCGATATCGACAACTTCAAGCAAATCAACGATACCGAAGGTCACCAGCGCGGAGACGAGATCCTGCGCATCGTCGGCAACTGCATCCGTCAGGTCTTTCGCGCCGAAGACAGCTGCTTTCGTTATGGCGGAGATGAGTTCTGCCTGATCCTGCCCAACTGCAACGAGAGTCAGGCGCGGGATATCTATCTCAAACGATTGGTCAACACCGTCAAGGAGCAGCTGGGCGATCTCACCCTCAGTATGGGCATAGTGCAGACCGGGCCGGAGCACTACGACGACGGGCTAAACCTGATCCGCCTCGCCGACGAGAGGATGTACGCAGCCAAGAAGGCGCTCAAAGAGAAGACTCCGGGTAGCACGCACTGAACATTCAGCATCACAGATCCCCGCATTAACCGGGTCAGCTCCGCTCAACCACAGACGTGGCCACAGCGGGACGCTGTACTCTGGCCCCCCACTCGTAAAGCGCAAAAATCGCTACACAAAGCAGCGCCATCAGCGCATAGAGCCACTGACCGCTCCATTGCTCGAGGATCCAGCCTCCCAGCAGGGCGCCGGCGGCTCCTCCCAACCCGGCCAGTGCACTGGCACCAAAGTAGCTTCCCTTGAGGTGGGTAGGGGCCATCTGATCGATCAGCACGTTGAGCAGGGGGAACAGGATGGTCTCGCCAATGCTGAGCAACAGCACGGCGCCAAACCAGTGGCTGCGCACCATTGGGTCCCCCAGCGCGAAGAGCAGCTGGGCCGCCAGAAAGAGCGCCATACCGATATGAAGCCGTACCCGCACCGGCCAGCGTGACAACAACCGCAGCAGCGGAAACTGCAGCAGCACCACGGTCAGGGCATTGGTCGCCACCAGCAGGGCAACCAGCTCGGCCACCTGCGGCATACCAGCCCGGGTCAGGTATTGCACCAGCGGCGAGTGAAACTGGGAGTAGACCAGCACCATCAGGAGATTGGCCATCACCAGCAGCAGGAAGGCGCGATCCGCCAGCAACACCTTGATGGCATCCCGCAGTCCGGGGCCAGCAGCACCCGGCTTGCCTGTGCTGCCAGCCCGGCGAAATCCCCAGCCAAAGGCCAGCGCCAGCAGCAAATAGCTCACCACCAGAAACAGGAAGGTCTCCTGCTGGGCGTTGATCCCGAGGGTCACCCCGAGCAGAGGCCCCAACGCAGCCCCCAGGTTGAGCAGAAAATAGCGCAGGTGCAGTGCCAACTCCCGCGCTTTGGCCGAGGCCAGACTGTCGGCCATCAGCGCCTTGCCGGGGGCATCGATGAGCCCCGACGAGAGGCCGCTGCCCATCACCCCGACCCCGAGCCAGAACACCGCATGGGAGAAACCGAGCAGGGCGAAACAGATCATCGCCACCAGACAACCGGCCAGCAGTATGCTGCGCCGCCCGAAGCGATCAGAGAGCCAGCCGCCATAGAAACTGACCAGGGTAGAGAGGGCCATTGAGCCGCCCAGCAACAGGCCGATGAAGGTGGCCGAAAGGTCATACTCCCGATAGAGCAGAATGGAGAGGAAGGGCCACACCATGTAGTAGCTGGTACGCACCATGAAGGTACCCAGAATGACGATCCAGACCAGCGGGGTAAATTGCCTGAAGGTGCTCCATGACATCGCTATGCTCCATGCCCCGCAGCTCTTACCACAAGATCCTGTCATAAACGGGGAAAGCATTCAGTTGTAACAGAGGGCCTCAATAGAAACAACCCTCGCTCACCAACAAGGTGCAACCGGATGCAAAAAGGCCAGCCGATGGGCATCGGCTGGCCTTTTTATCGCGGGATTTCCCTCGGGCTAGCGCCAGGGGCTCTGCTGCCACAGCCGCCCAAGTCCTGCCTCCAACGCCTGCGCGCCCTGCTGTCCCAGCTTCTGGGTCAGACTTTTAGACTTGCGATAGCTGATGCCGATCACCTTGTGGTGGCTGGCCTGCGCCAGCAGGTAATCATCACTGGTGCAGAGGGTATCCACCAACCCCAGCCCCTTGGCCTGACTTGCCAGCCAGTGCTCGCCGGTCGTGACCTGATCGATATCGAGTTGCGGGCGGTGTTCGGCCACAAAGGCCTTGAAGCGCTCGTGGATCGCCGCCAGCTCCTCGCGAAACTTCTCGCGCCCCAGATCGTCGTTCTCGCCGAACATGGTGATAGTGCGCTTGTACTGACCGGCAGTGTGCATCTCGAATTCGATATCGTGCTTTTTCAACAACTTGTTGAAGTTCGGCATCTGGGCGATCACCCCGATGGAGCCGACGATGGCAAAGGGGGCTGCCAGGATCTTGTCCGCCACACAGGCCATCATGTAGCCACCGCTCGCCGCCACCTTGTCGATAGCCACGGTGAGCTTGATGTCACGATCGCGCAACCGCTGCAACTGGGAAGCGGCCAAGCCGTAGCCATGTACCACGCCGCCACCGGATTCGAGCCGCAGCAGTACCTCGTCGCCGGGCTGGGCCACGCCAATCACCGCGCTCACCTCCTCGCGCAGGGAGGCCACCTCTTTGGCATCCATGCTGCCGTTGAAATCGAGCACAAACAGGCGACTGCGCTCATCCCCCGCCTTGGCGCGTTTTTTCTGCTCCTCTTTTTGCTGCTTTTCCAGCACCTTGCGCTCGGCCTTGCTAACGAGCGCGCTCTTGAGGGCAAATTGCCCCTGCTCCAGTTCGCTCGAGAGATCGGTCACCACCAGCTCCCCCTTGCGCGCTTTCGGCTGACGAGTGCTGACGATCATCAGGATGATGGCGCCGATGGCCAGCAGGAAGGTCACTGTCTTGGCCAAAAACAGGCCATATTCGGTCAGAAATGTCACGATGGACTCCAGAATGGATCGGTTTTCGTCACATTCTAGGGAGTTTGATGGAGGCGCGCAAAAAATCGCAGCCAGTGCCAGGAAAAACCAACCCGAGCATCACAACCTCTCTATTTTCTTCACATTTTTCTTGCCGCTGGCTGGTCAAACAGGCGCGCGGATCAGTACACTTGGCGCCGATTGCCATGCACTTATGGCCGGAACTTGTTAACAGGAGTTGTCATGCTCGATTATCAGGCCCCCCGCGATCTGCTCAAGGATAAAGTCATTCTGGTCACCGGTGCCGGCGACGGGATCGGCCGCGAAGCCGCCCTCACCTACGCTGCCCACGGTGCCACCGTGATCCTGCTCGGCCGCACCAGCGCCAAACTCGAAGCCGTGTATGACCAGATTGAAGCGGCCGGTTATCCGCTGCCCGCCATCGTGCCGGTGGATCTGAAAGGGGCCACCGCCGCCCACTACCGCGGCATGGCCGAAACCTTCACCCAGCAGTTTGGCCGCCTCGACGGCGTGCTGTTCAATGCCGGTCTGCTCGGCACCCTCTCTCCGTTTGAACATATTCAGGAGAAGGAGTGGGACGAGGTGATGCAAGTCAACGTCAAATCGGAATTCCTGCTGACACAGGCGCTGCTGCCGCTGCTGCGCCAGACCGCCAAGGCGCAGGGCGACGCCTCCATCGTCTACACCTCCTCCAGCGTGGGACGCAAGGGGCGCGCCTACTGGGGCACCTATGCCATCTCCAAATTTGCCATCGAGGGGATGATGGAAGTGCTGGCCGACGAGCTGGAAAACACCGGTGTACGGGTCAATACCCTCAACCCGGGCGGTACCCGTACCAAGATGCGCGCCAGCGCCTTCCCGGCGGAAGATCCCATGAACCTCAAGACTCCGGCCGACCTGATGCCGCTCTACCTCTACCTGATGGGGTCGGACAGCCGCGGCAAAACCGGTCAGACCTTTGTGGCTCAGCCAAAATAAACAAGTTGCGTGGCTCAGCCCAAATAAATCAATAAAATACCCAGAGTGTTGTGCGGCAGGGGTTAAATTGAATAGGGGGCACAGGCTCCCTGTTCGAACCACTGACCATCCTATCTCCAATCAGGTTGAACTATGTTTCGTCCCAAGAGCACGTTTGAGCAATGGCGGATCTTTCAGGCGGTGGTCGACTGCGGCGGCTACTCCCAGGCGGCCGAGGCGCTGAACAAGAGCCAGTCCTCCCTCAATCATGCGGTTGCAAAGTTGCAGCAGAGTCTGGGGGTGCCCTTGCTGGAGGTGCGCGGCCGCAAGGCGGTGCTGACGCCGGCGGGCGAGATCTTCCTCAAGCGGGCCCGTCAGCTGAGCCAGCAGGTGGAGGAGCTGGAGAATCTGGCCAACAACCTGGAGCGGCAGTGGGAGCCGCAGATCAACCTCTATGTTTCGGCGTTGCAACCAAGGGATCGCCTCTATCGGGCCCTAGCCAGCTTCTATCCCCGCAGCCGGGGTTGCCGGGTCAACCTGCACGAACGCATTCACTGCCACTTCAACGCCTTGCAACCAGGGGATCTGATGCTCTCCGAGCACCTGCCCGGCGATCGCACCGGTCTGCTGCTGGACGAGGTGTGTCTGCTGCCTCTCTGCGCCGCCAGCCATCCGCTGGCGCAAGAGGAGGGGGCCATCCGCAGCGATGTGCTGACCGGCCACAACCAGATCAGCCTCCATCCCCCCATTCACCGCTCGGTGGACTGGAACGATGCGGATGACACCGGCTGGAAGGCAACCCACTACCACGAAGTGCTCGCCATGCTGCGCCTTGGCCTCGGCTATGCCTGGCTGCCGCGCCATCTGGTAGAGCGGGAGCTGGCGGAAGGTTCACTCATACAGCTGGATCTGGAGAGCGGCAACGAGCGCCACCTCTACACCTATCTGCTGACCCTCTCCCCCGAATCCCTCGGCCCTGCGACCGAGCTGCTGCTGCGCTGCCTGCGCAACGAATATCAGGGCGAATCAGCGCCGCTTCCGCACGCCCAGCCCCAGCACGGTAAATAACAGCCAGCTCCCCGTCAGACGTTGGGCACCCGCCAGCTGGCGGCCAGTGCCACCAGTGCCAATCCCAGCGCCACCATAAAGACCCCGTGGAAACTCCACACCTCCGCCACCACACCGGCGATGGCCCCTGCCATGATGGAGCCGGTGCGGATGCTGTTGGCAAACAGGGTGGTCGCCACCCCGGCTCGCCCCGGCATCAGATCCTGAAAGTAGGACATGCCGATCCCCGCCACGATACCGATGAAGATGGCGTTGAACAGCTGCAAGGCGATCAGGGCGTATTGGTCGGTGAGGGTCACCAGACCTGTGTAAAAGGCCGCGCCAGCCAGCACCGCCAGCAACATCATGGGGCGCTTGCCAAAGCGCGCCGTGTAGTAACCCGCCAGCAGCATGAAGGGGATCTCCAGCGCCGCTGCCGTGCCCATCAGGATACCGGCAAGCTTCTCATCCATCCCGAGCTCCCGGGTGATGTAGAGCGGCATATTGATGAGGTACATGCTGTTGCAGGTCCACATCAGGGTGGAGGCGATAAAGAGTGCCCGCACCGCCGGATCCCGCCAGCTGCTGACCCGCTCTGTCTCTTCAGCCATCTTGGGCAGCGGCAGCGAGGGCAGCCAGCGCCACACCACCAGGGCACAGAGCAGATAGGCCAGTGCCGAGGCCAAGTACATCAGCTCGAAGCCGTAGCCGATGGCCAGCGCGAAGGCGATGGGCGGGCCTATGACCCAGGCCAGCGAAAACTGGGCCCGCATCACCGAGCTGAACATGTCCGCCCGCCGGTTGCGGCTGTCGGAATACTCCCGCGCCAGCGCAAACAGCTGGGGACTGGCCGTGGCCGCCAGTGCCGCAAGCATGACCCCCAGACTCGCCAGCAGCCAGTAGTTGCGGTTCCAGGCAAACAGCAGGGAGAGCGCCACCCCGGCAAAACAGCAGCGCAGGATCAGTCGCTTGCGATCCCCCTTGTTATCGGAGCGGTGGCCAAGCCACTGGCTGACCAGAATGCCCACCACGGCGTTGATGGTATAGAAGAGCCCGACCAGAAAGGGGCGCACCTGCACCTCCTCGGCCAGAAACAGACTTAAGGTAGGCACCTGCAATGCCACCGCGACGCCGGTCATAAAGGTCACGGCAAGAAATGAAAGGGAGACGGGGTCCGGGCGTTTGACCGCCGCTATCGACAAGCTCATAGGGTTACCACTGATTGGAAGGACGATACGGGCTAACGGGCGGCAGCCGTATGAAAATTCGGCGCCTATCTTATGTCACTATCAAGAGCGGGCTCAAGGATGGCATAAGCAGGTGTGCGCCTTGCGAGGGAGGCCGCGACCCCGTAGAGTGAAAGCCCATCCTGCCAGCACAAGGAGTTCGCATGTTTGATTTTGATCAGGAAGTAGACCGCAGTGGCACCATGAGCCTGAAATGGGACAAGTACAAGGGTCAGGATGTGCTGCCCATGTGGGTTGCCGATACTGACTTTGTCTCCCCCCCGTCCGTGATTGAGGCGTTGACCAAACGGGTTGCCCACGGCATTTTCGGCTATTCACGCCCCTCGCCGCGCCTGATCGAACTTATTATCGAACGGATGGCGACCCGCTATGGCTGGGCCATCGAGCCCGAATGGCTGGTGTTCCTGCCCGGCGTGGTGCCGGGGCTCAACCTTGCCTGCAAGGCGTGGAGCCAGCATGGCCGCGGTATCATCACCCCCAAGCCGGTCTACTACCCCTTCCTGCAGGCGCCGGGCTTCAATGATCGTCCCCTGCTCACCGTGCCGATGGTTGAAGAGTCGGGTCGCTGGGTGCTGGATCTGGCAGAGCTGGAGCGTCAGGCCCCCGCCGCAGATCTGCTGCTGCTCTGCAACCCCCACAACCCGGGCGGCACCATCTTCACCCGTGACGAGCTGCTGGCCATCGATGCCATCGCCGCGCGCCACAATCTGGTGATCTGCTCCGATGAAATCCACTGCGATCTGCTGCTGGATAAAAACGCCCGCCACATTCCCTACGGCGCCATCAGTGCACAAGCAGCCGAGCGCTGCGCGGTGATGATGGCCCCGAGCAAGACCTTCAATATCGCCGGTCTCTGCTGCTCCTTCGCCATTATCCCCAACCCCCGTCTGCGCTTCAGGCTGCAACAGGCGATGCGCGGCATCAGCGCCGACGTCAACCTGCTGGGTTTTGTTGCCGCCGAAGCGGCCTATGAGGGTGGCGAACAGTGGCTGACCGAGCAACTCGACTATCTGGCAGCCAATCTGGCCCTGATCCAGCAGGCGGTTGCCCGCTGGCCCGGCGTCAAGCTGGCCAGTCATCAGGCGACATATCTGGCCTGGATCGATGTGAGCGCCCTTGGCCTTGCCGATCCCATCGCCTTCTTCGAGCAGGCCGGCGTTGGTCTCTCCCCCGGCGCCCAGTTTGGCGATGGTCAGTTTGTGCGGCTCAACTTCGGCTGCACCAGAGCACGGCTGACCGACGCGCTGGCGCGGATGGAGCGGGCAATCCTCAACAACAAGCCCTGATCAGCCAGCAACGGGATGGGCAAGCCCCATCCCTTTTTCCCTGTGTCATCAGCCAGCGCTCAACTCAGTCAACGGTCAATTATGTCTCTACGGATCTTGCATCACCTTCTGCTTCCCCTCTGTGCACTCTCTGCGCTGCTCCCCTTTGGCAGCCAGGCGCTGACTATCGGAACGGGCCCGCTCAATGGGGTCTACTACCCGACCGGTGGCGCCATCTGCCGGGTGCTCAATGCCGGCCATGCCCTGCATGGGGACAGCTGCACCGTGCAGAGCACCCGTGGCTCGATGGCCAACCTCAAGGCACTCGACAAGGGGGACGTACAGCTGGCGCTGGTGCAATCCGATGTGTTGCACCACGCCCTGCACGGCACCGGCCCCTTCAGCGGGCAGGGGACCAACAATGAGCTGCGCAGCCTGTTTCGCCTCTATCAGGAATCGTTAACCCTGCTGGCCGCCCCCAATAGCGGCATCACCACCCTGGCAGATATCGAAGGGAAGCGGGTCTATCCGGGCAACAAGGGCGCCGGTGAGCAGATCACCAGCCAGGCCCTGATGGCAGCCATGGGATGGCAACCCGGGCAGTTTGCTGCCTATCAACTCAAGTCGGACAGCGAACCGCTGGAAGGGCTGTGCGATGGCTCGCTGGATGCCGCGTTTGTGGTTGCCGGTCACCCCAGTCTGGCGGTCGGCGATCTGATCAGCCGCTGCAAGGTGCGCCTCATCCCCATCGAAGGGGAGCAAATCGACACGCTGCTCAAGCAACACCCCTACTACCAGCGCAGCCGTATCGCCGCCAACCTCTATCCGGGACAGACCACAGCCATCAACAATATCGGGATGAGTGCCGAACTGGTGGCGCTGGCCAGCCTGCCGGACCCCATCGTCCGAACCGTGCGCGATACCCTGCTGGCCCGGGTCAAACAGTTCAGTCGGCTGCATCCTGCCCTGAGCAAGGTGACCCCCGAGCAGTTGCAGGCGCAAACCGAGCTGCCCCTCCATGCTGGGATGTCGGATCAACCGCCAGCCCCCTTGCCACTGACCCCCGAGCAGTTAACCGCGGAACAGCTGATACCGGAGCCGTTAGCACCAGCGCCATCGGCCTCGGAGGCGGTGCCCACGACAGGGCCGGTGAGTACCGCCGACGGGGCGACTGCGCCCTCTGACGCGACCGCCACCAGCAGTGCCGCAGTGACGACAGAAGCCACAGAGGTTAATCCCTTGCCCGAAGAGGCGCTTGAGGTCGCCCCCGAGCTCACTGCACCAACCACCGAGGGTGAGAGCGTGGCCCCTTCGGCCGCAGCGTCAACTGCGCCAGCACCATCAGCTGCCGTTTCGACTCAGTTGCCGCAAAGCGCCTCTGCGGCAACTGCGCCGCAAGAGCAGGCAATCCAGCCTGCCACCAGCGCAGCCACACAGCTGCAACCCTGAATGGTCAGCTCCCACAAATGCATCAGGGCAGCTTCGGCTGCCCTGATTGTTTACGCGCGTTCAATAGTGACAATTGATGGCGGCTTAGTCACCCCGATAGGCCTGCTCACCTTGCCGCCCCGCTACGGCTCCATCACCCGGGTCAGATAGGGGTTGGGCTTCTGGATCTCCTCCTCCACCCAGTGCAGCAACTGCTTGATGGCCCGCGACAACACCTGATTCTGGCGCACCACGTAGCCCAGACTGGTCCCGGGAAAGTCGCCGAGGCTGGTGACCGGCGCGGTGAGGTTGAGGCGCGGATGCAGGGAGAAGTCCGGCACGATGGCGACACCAAAGCCCGCCTCGGCCCAATCCAGCTGGGCGTCGACGCTGCCCACCTCCATGATGCGGCAAGGGGGTAACGCCAACAGCGGCAGGGATGGGTCGATCAGCGCCCGGGTGCGGGTGTCGTGACCGAGCAGGATCAGGGTCGGCTCGTCGAGGGGGTCGCTCTCCCCCGCCACCGCCCGCGCCTGCCAGCGGGCAAGGCCGTGGCCCAGCGCGCACCAGGTCACCTGTTGCAGCTCGGTATAGAAGAGCGGCTCGCTGCGCTTTTGCGCCATCACGAAGCCCAGATCCGCCTTGCCCGCCTTGACCAGCTCGGCCGCCTGATCCGAAGTGGTGTTGAACAGGGTGAGGTCGATGCCGGGGAACTCCCGCTTGAAGCGCTGGAACGGCTGGATCAGCAGCAGGCGGGAGATGATGTCGCTGGCGGCGATGGCCAGCGTCCCCTGACTCAGCTGGTTGAGGGCATTGAGATCGGACTGGCAGAGCTGCAACTCGGCAATGGTGCGCTCGGCGCTTTGCAGCAGTCGCTCCCCCGCCTGCGTCAGGCGAAACGGGCTGCGCTCGATCAGCCGCACCCGGGTCGCCTGCTCCAGCCGTTTGATATGCAGGCTGACATTGGGCTGGGTCATGTGCAGCTCGGTGGCGGTCTGGCCAAAATGTTGCAATCGGGCCAGAGTGACAAAGGTTTGCAACCAGTGAATATCCAGCATAAGAGTCCCTCAACCCGCGAGGTGCGGGGCTTGCCAGGCAAAATCGAGCAGTTTGCCGCTTAATTGGCCATAATTATATGGTTCTCTTATCGGAATTATAAAGATAATTAATTTTTCTAATCCGCATCAGGCTCCTAGGATGGACGCCTAACGTCTTAGGAGAAAGAGTCATGTCGTCTATCGTAGTCGTAGGTGCTAACTGGGGTGATGAAGGCAAAGGCCGCATCGTGGATTATCTGGCAGGTCAAGCTGGCGCCAGCATTCGCTTCCAGGGCGGCAACAACGCTGGCCACACCGTGGTCAACGACCTTGGCACCTTCAAGCTGCACCAGGTTCCGAGTGGCGTATTCAACCCGGATTGCCTGGTTGTCCTCGGCCCGGGCATGGTGATCAGCCCCGAGAAACTGACCGTCGAGCTCGACGAAGTCAAAGCCTCCGGCGTGACTCCGAAGCTGGCCATCTCTGACCGCGCAACCCTCTGCCTGCCGCTGCACGCACTGGAAGATACCCTGGAAGAGCAACGTCTGGGTGATGGCGCCTATGGCTCCACCCGTCAGGGCATCGCCCCTGCCTACGGCGATCGCGTGATGAAGAAAGCGATCCTGGTCGGCTGGCTGAAACAGCCGGACGTACTGGTCGAGCGCATCCAGTTCATGCTGGACTGGAAACTGCCGCAGATGAAGGCTATCTACCCCTCCTTCGAATTCACCCAGACTGCCCAGGAGATGGCTGACTGGCTGCTGGAAGTCTCTGCACCCTGGATCGACGCCGTGTGCAACGTCAGCATGCCGCTCAAAGCGCTTCAAGCCGAAGGCAAGACCCTGCTGTTCGAAGCGCAGTTGGGCGCTGGCCGTGACCTGATCTACGGCGAATACCCTTGGGTGACCTCCTCCCACGTATCTGGCGCCTACGCCGGTATCGGTGGCGGTCTGCCGGGTCTGCGCCCGGAGCGCGTCATCGCTGTGGCCAAGGCATTCAGCTCCTCTGTCGGTACCGGCACCCTGCTGACCGCCATGGAGAACCAGGACGAATTCCGCAAGATCACCAACGAGTTCGGTGCCACCACTGGCCGTCCCCGTGATGTCGGTTACTTCGATGCTGTCGCCACCAAGAACGGTGTCGAGCTGCAAGCCGCCACCGAAGTGGCCCTGACCAAGCTGGACTGCCTGACCGGTCTGCCGGATCTGAAGATCTGCGTGGCCTACGAAGGTGCCCACACCGAGAACCCGATTTGGCCGCAAACCGCAGCCCTGAAGCCAGTTTACGAGCAGATGGAAAGCTGGAGCGAAGATATCACCGGCTGCCGCACCTTCGAAGAGCTGCCCAAAGCGGCCCAGCAGTACGTGCTGCGTATCGAAGAGCTGCTCGGCGTACCGGTTCCGATGGTTTCCGTCGGCCCGGGCCGTGACGAGATGATCCTGCGCTAAGCCGCACCTCTTATCGTCAAACAAAAAACCGGCATCCCTGATGCCGGTTTTTTTATGGCTGCTATTTACCTTATCGCCATAAAACCACCCAAAGGCTCAATTAACTCACCAATCGACCTCACATTGAGCCGTTCTGCAATAACATTCTACCCTGCCCTCGTTAAAGTGAATCCGTTACCACACGAGGAGTCACCCGATGAAATTGCTCAAACAGAGTGCCCTGTTGCCACTGCTCTGCCTGACGGCCATGCCGGCCTTTGCCATGACCCTGAAGAGCACGGACATTCACGAAGGCCAGTTGATGGACAAACAGTTCAGCTTCAACGGCTTTGGCTGCAGCGGCGACAACCACTCGCCCCAACTTAGCTGGCAGGATCTGCCGGCAGGCACCAAGAGTGTTGCCATCACCGCCTATGACCCAGATGCCCCTACCGGCAGCGGTTGGTGGCACTGGCTGGTGGTTAACCTGCCTGCCACCCAGAGCGAACTGGCCAGCAATGCCTCCGGCAAGCTCAAGCAGGGATTGGAGATCCGCACCGACTTTGGCAACCAGGGTTACGGCGGCCCCTGCCCGCCCGCAGGTCACGGCATGCACCGCTATCAGTTCACCGCTTGGGCCCTGCCCCATGATCTCGAGGTGAAGGCTGATACCCCGCCCGCTATGGTAGGCTACATGCTCAACAGCATGGCGCTCGGCAAGGCCACCCTGACCGCCACCTTCGTCACCCCCTAGGAGCCAACCGGATGAGCACTCCCCTGCTGCAACAGAGCCACTATCTCGGGATCCGCCAGCAGCCCCTGCATCGGGTGCTCATCTATGCCCCGACCCTTATCTGGGTCACCCAGGGGAGCAAGCAACTATGGTGGCGCGAGCGACGTCTGTCGTTTGACAGGGAGCGGTGGCTGCTGATCCCGGCAGGCCACCAGCTCACCTTCGTCAATCAGCCGGAGCAGGGCAAGTTTCGCTCCCACGCCATCACGCTGCTCACTCCGCCGCCACCAGAATGGCTGGCCGAGTCAGCCCCTTCCCACGCCGATCTGGAGGAACCTGCCGTCAAGGTCACCCCCGGGCTCGCCTTCTGCTTTGAGCTCATCAGCACCATGGCCGAACGGGGACTGAGCGAGGCGACCCAGGCCGAACTGCTGCGCGGCTTCTATGCCGAGCTGCGGGCCGCCAACGCCCTCGGGTTGCTCTTTCCCGCCAGCACCATGACCCTCGCAGAGCGGTTGGCACGCTACCTGGCGGTGGAACCCGGCATGGACCACACCCTGGAGGCAGTGGCCCCCCACTTCTCCATGAGCCGCGCCTCCATGGTGCGCAAGCTGGCCGCCGAAGGTCGCAGCTTTCGCCAGTTGCTGGCTCAGGTGCGCATGAGCCACGCCCTCAACCTGTTGCAACAGGGCCTGACCCCGCTGGAGGTCGCCCTCGCCTGCGGTTATGACTCCCCAAGTCGCTTTGCCGCCCGCTTCAAACAGGAGTTCGGCCTGACGCCCCACCAATACCTGCACACCTGCCCTGCCAGATTGGCGAGCAATGACAAGTAAAATATTACTTAAAGCCAATCTTATGT
>OLFS01000834.1_pt1 | contig 27533 bp, 20 predicted proteins | sample 1605491 | NCBI WGS metagenome assembly OLFS01 (sample SAMEA3888921, study PRJEB22519) | human gut metagenome | biome: human gut; feature: human-associated habitat; material: faeces | place: Denmark | collected 2011 | reverse complement strand
CCTTCTGGCAGGCGCTGCAGCTGTGCTACTTCATTCAGCTGATCCTGCAGATTGAATCCAATGGCCACTCGGTCTCCTTTGGCCGTATGGACCAGTACCTCTATCCGTACTACCGTCGCGACGTTGAACTGCAGCAGTCGCTGGATCGCGAACAGGCCATTGAGCTGCTGCACAGCTGCTGGCTGAAGCTGCTGGAGGTCAACAAAATTCGCTCCGGCTCGCACTCCAAGGCCTCTGCCGGCAGCCCGCTGTACCAGAACGTCACCATTGGCGGCCAGAACCTGGTCGACGGCCAGCCGCAGGACGCCGTCAACCTGCTGTCGTATGCCATCCTGGAATCCTGTGGTCGTCTGCGCTCTACCCAGCCGAACCTCAGCGTGCGTTACCATGCCGGGATGAGCAACGACTTCCTCGACGCCTGCGTCCAGGTGATCCGCTGCGGCTTCGGCATGCCGGCGTTTAATAACGACGAAATCGTCATCCCGGAATTTATCAAACTCGGCATCGAGCCGCAGGACGCCTACGATTACGCCGCCATCGGCTGCATCGAAACCGCGGTTGGCGGCAAATGGGGCTACCGCTGCACCGGCATGAGCTTTATCAACTTCGCGCGGGTGATGCTGGCGACGCTGGAAGGTGGCCGCGATGCCACCAGCGGTCAGGTATTCCTGCCCCAGGAGCATGCCCTGTCGAAAGGCAACTTCGCTAATTTCGACCAGGTGCTGGCAGACTGGGATAACCAGATCCGCTACTACACCCGTAAATCCATTGAGATTGAGTATGTGGTCGATACCATGCTGGAGGAAAACGTCCACGATATTCTCTGTTCGGCGCTGGTGGATGACTGTATCGAACGGGCGAAAAGCATCAAGCAAGGCGGCGCGAAATATGACTGGGTTTCTGGCCTGCAGGTGGGTATCGCCAACCTCGGCAACAGCCTGGCGGCGGTGAAAAAACTGGTCTTCGATCAGGGCGCCATCGGCCAGCAGGAACTGGCGAAGGCGCTGGCGGAAGATTTCGACGGTCTGACCCACGAGCAACTGCGCCAGCGGTTGATCAACGGCGCGCCGAAGTATGGTAACGATGATGACAGCGTCGACCAACTGCTGGCGCGGGCCTACCAGACCTATATCGACGAGCTGAAGCAGTATCACAACCCGCGCTATGGCCGCGGCCCAATCGGCGGCAACTATTACGCCGGCACGTCGTCTATCTCCGCCAACGTTCCGTTCGGCGCCCAGACGATGGCGACACCGGATGGCCGTAAAGCGCACACCCCGCTGGCGGAAGGGGCCAGCCCGGCCTCCGGTACCGACCATCTGGGGCCGACAGCGGTCATCAGTTCGGTGGGCAAACTCCCCACCGGCGCGATCCTCGGCGGCGTGCTGCTTAACCAGAAGCTGAATCCGTCCACGCTGGAGAATGAGTCCGACAAGCAGAAGCTGATGGTGCTGCTGCGCACCTTCTTCGAGGTGCACAAAGGCTGGCATATCCAGTACAACATCGTGTCCCGCGACACGCTGCTGGAGGCGAAGAAACACCCTGACCAGTACCGCGATTTAGTGGTCCGCGTCGCCGGATACTCGGCGTTCTTCACCGCCCTGTCGCCGGATACCCAGGACGATATCATCGCCCGAACCGAACATACGCTGTAACCCTTCGTGCCCGCTGGCGCTATGCTTAGCGGGCCTACCCTGTTCTGCAGGCCGGGTAAGGCAACGTTGCCACCCGGCATTTTCTGCGCTGAGTGAACTTTCATTCGAAATAAATTTGTGCTCCCCATCACATTGTAATTAGAATGTTACTGGTCGAAGTTAAGCCAGGAGCATCCCCTTATGACCGTTAAAGTTATCGTCACCGATATGGACGGAACTTTTCTCAATGACGCCAAAACCTACGATCGCTCACGGTTTCTGGCGCAATTCGCCCAGCTGCAGCAGCGCGGCATTGAATTTGTTGTCGCCAGCGGCAACCAGTACTATCAGTTGATCTCCTTCTTCCCGGAGATCCGCGAGCAGATTTCGTTCGTCGCCGAAAACGGCGCGCTGGTCTTTGAGCATGGCAAGCAGCTGTTCCACGGCGAACTGACCCGCCACGAATCACAGGTGGTGATTGGCGAATTGCTCAAAGATCCGCAGCTCAACTTTGTCGCCTGCGGCCTGCAGAGCGCGTATGTGAGCGATAAAGCTCCGGATGCCTTCGTCGACCTGATGTCAAAGCACTACCACCGTCTGCAGCGGGTAAGCGATTACCATCGCATCGACGACACGCTGTTCAAATTCTCCCTCAACCTGCCGGACAGCGAGATCCCACAGCTGATCGATAAACTGCACGTGTCGCTCGACGGGATCATGAAGCCGGTCACCAGCGGCTTTGGCTTTGTCGATTTGATTATCCCCGGCCTGCATAAAGCCAACGGCATCAGCCGCCTGCTCAAACGCTGGAACCTTTCGCCGCAGCAGTGCGTGGCCATCGGCGACAGCGGCAACGACGCCGAAATGCTGAAGCTGGTGAAATACGCTTTCGCCATGGGTAACGCCGCCGACACCATCAAGGCTATCGCCGGCTACGCCACTGACGATAATAACCATGACGGCGCGCTGAACGTCATTCAGGCCGTCCTCGATAATACCGCTCCCTTCAACGCGTGACCCTTCGCCGGGGCATCGCGCCCCGGTTTTTCCATTTTGTGCGCCGTAGCAAGATTTTAAACTTGCATTAACTCCATTTTAACTTAAATTAACGTTTGTAAGATTTAACACTTTCGAATGAAAGATACAGCGAGGTTATTATGGCTGCTCTCCCGACCCACGAAACATTACCTGCCGACCACAAAGCGGCAATTCGCCAGATGAAACAGGCCTTACGGGCACAAATTGGCGATGTCCAGGCAGTGTTCGATAAACTCTCGGCGCGTATCAGCGAGCGCCTGGACGAGATTAATGCCCTGAAAGCCACAGGCCAGGAGGTCTGGCCGACGATCCCGTTCAGCGATATCGCCGAAGGAAAAGTGAGCGATGAGCAGCGCGCGGCGATTAAGCGCCGGGGCTGCGCAGTGATCAAAGGACACTACCCGCGCGAACAGGCGCTGGCCTGGGACAACGCGATGCTGGAATACCTCGATCTGAACCATTTCGATGATGTTTACAAAGGACCTGGCGACAGCTTCTTCGGTTCGCTGGAGGCTTCGCGTCCGGAAATCTATCCGATCTACTGGTCCCCCTCGCAAATGCAGGCGCGACAGAGTGATGAAATGGCGGCGGTGCAATCCTTCCTCAATCGCCTGTGGCGCTTTGAACAGAATGGCAAGCGCTGGTTCGATCCGGATGTCAGCGTGATTTACCCTGACCGTATCCGCCGCCGCGCGCCGGGAACCACGTCAAAGGGGCTGGGGGCGCATACCGATTCTGGCGCGCTGGAGCGCTGGCTGCTTCCCGCCTATCAGCAGGTTTTCGCCAACGTCTTTAATGGCAATATCGACGCCTACGATCCGTGGGACGCCGCGCACCGTACCGAAGTGGAAGAGTATACCGTCGATAACACCACCAAATGCTCGGTGTTCCGCACCTTCCAGGGCTGGACCGCGCTGTCGGACATGATCCCGGGTCAGGGGCTGCTACACGTGGTGCCGATCCCGGAGGCGATGGCTTATGTGCTGCTGCGCCCCCTGCTCGACGATGTGCCGGAAGATGAGCTGTGCGGCGTCGCGCCGGGCAGAGTGCTGCCGATCTCTGAGCAATGGCACCCACTCTTAATTAAAGCGTTAAGCTCGATTCCGGCGCTGAACGCTGGCGATTCCGTCTGGTGGCACTGCGATGTTATTCACTCAGTGGCGCCGGTGGAAAATCAACAGGGCTGGGGCAACGTGATGTACATCCCGGCCGCGCCGATGTGCGAAAAGAACCTCGCCTACGCGCAGAAAGTGAAAATTGCTCTGGAAAAAGGGGCCTCGCCGGGGGATTTCCCGCGCGAGGACTATGAGGCCAGCTGGCAGGGGCGCTTCACCCTGGAAGATCTGAATATTCACGGGAAACGGGCGCTGGGTATCCCGGTTTAATCGTCATACAGCCCCTGCGGCTCCACGGCGGTATGGCCTTTGCCCGGCCGGATCCGCCGTACCGAATCACGTACCACCAGCGTGCCGTGCAACAGTAGCGAGCCGTGCGGCGCCTCCGGGCGCAGCAGGCGCTGCTGCAGGAGATGCACCGCCTCGCTGCCCAGCTCATCTCGCGGCACATGCACCGCGGTCAGCGGCACCTCCTGAATCGCCGCCAGATTAAACCCGTCGATACTCATTACCGAAACATCCTGCGGCACCCGCAGGCCTCGTTTTTGCAGGGCGCTGACGGTGCCGGCGGCCATAAAATCACCGCCCACCAGGAAGGCGGTGGGCATCGGGCGCCCCTGTAAAGCGTCAAGCCAGGCCCCTACCTGCTCTTCCGTCTCTCTGGCGCTAAAGTTGGCGACGCTGATGAGATCCCGGCTGGCGGTAAAGCGCAGATTGCGCGCGCGCCATGCTTCCTGGATCCCGCCCAGCCGCAGCTCCATGGTATAGCGGCGCAGGCACATCACGTTCATCACCGCCCGATGGCCCATATCAAACAGATAGCGGGCGGCGCACTGGCCAATCAGACGATGGTCGGGGGCAATGGACGGCAGCCGCATCCCTTCATCCCGACAGTTGATCAATACGCAGGGTTTGCCCACATCCGCCGCCAGGCCATGAATATGCGGATCGTCGATCCCCAGCAGCACCGCGGCCTGGGTCTCCGCTTCGTTCATGCGGGCAAGAAACAGATTGGCGTCGCTGTCGTTCTCGTCCAGTGCGCAGTAGCGCAGGCGCACTTCATGCGCCGCCAGCGCGTTATTGATGCTCTGGATCACCCGGTAGTAGAAGATATCCGATCGCTCATCGAAGGCGCGCTGCGGAGCAAACACCAGCAGATTATTGAGCAGCAGACGCCCGGCGGCCAGTCCCTGCATGACCCCCAGCTCGCGGGCGCACTCCAGCACCGCCCGGCGCGCCTTATCGCTGGTATTCGCCTTTCCGGCCAGGACGCGCGAAACGGTGCTGGCCGACAGCCCGGTGCGGGCGGCGATTTCGGCGACGCGCAGCTTTTTATCCATTTTGTGATCCAGCTCCGATTGGAAAATGAAAGAATTTTCATAATCGCCAAAGCGCTTCCTGTAAGCAAATGACAGAGCGAAATTTGAGATCTCGGTCATTTCATGAAAAAAGTTGCATAAATAGCACTTTGCCCGACGTTTTTTCTCCCTTAGCCTGAATTGGTCCAACATCTCCCATACTAGTTATACCAATGATGTTGAGATAAAAAATAGACTATTCAAATAGTTAAAAAAACTATGTGACCACTCAGGGAAAGAGGCCGTCACTTTCCCCCTACAACGTCTTGTGGAGTGTGCTATGAGTCAAGGCCTCAACAATGATATCGCGGTCAGTAAAACGCGCCGGGTGGTAAAAAACCTGCGCTGGTGGGTGCTGGTCCTGTTTTTACTCGGCGTCACCGTCAACTACATCACACGTAACTCGCTGGGGATTATCGCCCCGGAACTGAAAGCGACGCTCGGTATTACCACCGAACAATATTCCTGGATCGTCGGCGCGTTTCAGCTGGCTTACACGATTTTCCAGCCGCTCTGTGGCTGGCTTATCGACGTCATCGGCCTGAAGCTCGGGTTTATGATCTGCGCTACCCTGTGGGCGCTGGCCTGTATCGCCCACGCCGGGGCTGGCAGCTGGCTGCACCTGGCTATGTTGCGCTTCTTTATGGGCGGCGCCGAGGCGGCCGCCACGCCGGCGAACGCCAAAACCATCGGCGAGTGGTTCCCGAAATCTGAACGGCCAATCGCCGCCGGCTGGGCTGGCGTCGGCTTCTCTATCGGCGCAATGCTGGCCCCGCCGATTATCTACTTCGCCCACGCCTCCTTCGGCTGGCAGGGGGCGTTTATGTTTACCGGCGCGCTGGCGCTGCTGTGGGTAGTGCTGTGGTGGGCTTTCTATCAGAACCCGGAAAAGCACCCGAACCTCAGCAAAAGCGAGCTGGAGTACATCAAGCAGGATAACGAAGCCCCGCCGGTGAAACAGCCCTTCTTTACCGCGCTCAAAACCGTCTCGAAGAATAAACGTTTCTATGGGATCGCCATCCCCGCCTTTATGGCCGAGCCTGCCTGGGCGGTACTGAGCTTCTGGGTGCCGCTGTACCTGGCGAAAGAGCACGGCATGGATCTGAAGCAGATCGCGATGTTCGCCTGGCTGCCGTTCCTCGCCGCCGATCTTGGCAGCGTGGTCAGCGGCTATCTCACCCGCCTGTACGTTCGCTGGTTCGGCTGCACGCGAGTCAACTCGGTTATCGCCAGCTCGGTAACCGGCGCGTTTCTGATGATCTCGCTGGCCCTGGTCGCCATTACTCGCGATCCCTATATCACCATCATCCTGATCTCCATTGGTGGTTTCGGCCATCAGATCATCTCCTGCATGCTCAGCGCGCTGGTGGTGGAGTCTTTCGACAAGGGACAAATGGCGACGGTCAACGGTATGCGCGGCTCCGCGGCGTGGATCGCCAGCTTCCTGTTCTCATTATTAATCGGGGTGACCGCCGACAAAATTGGCTTCAACCCGCTGTTTATCGCCATGGGGTTCTTTGACCTGATTGGCGCCGTTTTCCTGGTGGCATTTATTGCTGAACGTCGCGCCAAGCGCGCCTGAGAGTGGATGTAAAATATGAAGACGTTGAAACACTGGAGTTTGCACCAACAGCTGGAGCATCACGTTGAATTGACCGTTGATGGTCAGCACACTTTGTGTCTGTACGTGCTGGAAGAGAATTTATTCCGCGTCCTGCTGAAGCGCCAGGGCCAACTGGCGCTGGATCGCACCTGGAGTATCGCCCCGCAGCAGGATGTGCCGTGGGAAGGCCGCGCGCGGGATGACCTCAGCGGTTTTAGCCTCCCGGCCTGGCAGATGACCAAAGAATATGACGCGCTGACCATCGCCACCCGCCAGCTGCGCGTCACCGTCCACCAGCCGCTTTGGCTGGAGTGGAGCTATCGCGACGACGCCGGCGAGTGGCAGACGCTCGCCAGTGACCGCCCCACCAGCGCCTATCTGGCAAACGCTCACGGCGACGGCGTCGCCCATTATCTGAGCCGCCGCAAAGATGAGCGTTTCTACGGCCTGGGCGAAAAGGCCGGCGACCTGCAGCGCAACGGTAAGCGCTATGAAATGCGTAACCTCGATGCCATGGGCTACAACGCCGTCAGCACCGATCCACTTTATAAACATATTCCGTTTACCATCACCCAGCGCAGCGATATCAGCTACGGCCTGTTCTATGACAACCTGAGCAGCTGCTGGCTGGATCTGGGCAATGAAATCGACAACTACCACACCGCCTATCGCCGCTGGCAGGCGGAGGCCGGCGATATCGATTATTACCTGTTTACCGGTAAACAGGTGCTGGATGTGACCAAAGCCTTCGTCCGCCTGACCGGTAAAACCTTGTTCGGGCCAAAATGGAGCCTCGGCTACAGCGGCTCCACGATGCACTACACCGACGCGCCGGATGCGCAAAATCAGCTGATGAACTTCATCCGCCTGTGCGAGCAGCATGCGATCCCCTGCGATTCGTTCCAGCTCTCTTCCGGCTATACCTCGATCAACGGCAAGCGCTACGTCTTTAACTGGAACTACGACAAAGTGCCGCAGCCAAAAGTGATGAGCCAGTCGTTCCACGACGCCGGGCTGAAGCTGGCCGCCAATATCAAACCCTGCCTGCTGCAGGATCATCCGCGCTATGGCGAAGTGGCGGAGCGCGGCCTGTTTATTCGCGATTCGCAAACCGACGCGCCGGAGCGCTCCAGCTTCTGGGATGATGAAGGGTCGCATCTCGACTTCACCAACCCGCACACCGTGGCCTGGTGGCAGGAAGGCGTGACCACCCAGCTACTGGAGATGGGTATCGATTCGACCTGGAACGATAATAACGAGTATGAGGTGTGGGACGGCGAGGCGCGCTGCTACGGCTTTGGCCGCGAAATCGCCATTAAGCATATTCGTCCGGTGATGCCGCTATTGATGATGCGCGCCTCGCTGGAAGCGCAGCAACGCTTTGCGCCGCAAAAGCGCCCGTATCTGATCTCCCGCTCCGGCTGCGCCGGGATGCAGCGCTACGTACAGACCTGGAGCGGCGACAACCGCACCAACTGGGATACGCTGCGCTATAACACCCGTATGGGATTAGGGATGAGTCTTTCCGGCTTGTTTAACGTCGGCCATGACGTCGGCGGTTTCTCCGGCGATAAACCCGAGCCGGAGCTGTTCGTGCGCTGGGTACAAAACGGCGTGATGCATCCGCGCTTTACCATTCACTCGTGGAATGACGACCAGACGGTCAATGAAGCCTGGATGTACCCGGAAATCACCCCGGCGATCCGCTCAGCCATCGAGCTGCGCTACCGTCTGCTGCCCTATTTGTACACCCTGTTATGGCAGGCGCATGCCGATGACGAACCCATGCTGCGCCCGACCTTCCTCGATCACCAGCACGATACCCAGACCTTCGCCGAGTGCGATGACTTCCTGCTGGGTCGCGATCTGCTGGTGGCCAGCGTGGTCGAGCCCGGCGCCCGTCAACGCCAGCTGTGGCTGCCCGATAATCAGGACGGCTGGTACGATTTTTACAGCCACCAGTGGTTCGCCGGCGGCCAGTGGGTGACGCTGGACGCGCCGCTGGAAAAACTGCCGCTGCTGGTCCGCGCCGGCGCCGGTCTGCCGCTTAGTGAACGTATCAGCCACGTCGATGCGCAAAAAGACGATCGTCGCGAACTGCAGTTGTTCCCGCTGAAAGGTACCGGCTCAACCCGCGGTCTGCTGTTTGAAGACGACGGCGAAAGCTGGGGCTATAAAGAAGGTGATGCGCTATGGCTGGAGTGGGAAATGATCTGCAGCGCCAACAGCATAAACCTGAATATCAACGCTCGCGGCAGCTACCGTCCGGCGTGGAAAGCGCTGAAGCTGTCATTACCGGCGGGAGAAAAGCGCAAGCTGCTGGTGAATGGCGTTGAAGGGACCGAGTGGAGGCGCTAAGCGATATGCCAGGCGGCGGCTTACGCCTTGCCCGGCCTGGATTTTATGATGTTCCCGGATTGCGCTACGCTAATCCGGGCTACAAACGGGTGGCCTCAAAATCCCCGGTGGCGCTACCGCTTACCGGGGCTACAGCACTGTGCGGTTTGGTAGCCCGGGTAACGGACAGTTTCAGTAACCATGGGTACAAGATAGCGCTCTTAAGCTCACAATGGCACGGATCGTAGGCCGGATAAGGCGCAACCGCCATCCGGCGCGAAAGTGGCTCTTTACCCGCAGTTATTGCCCGGCGGCGCTACGCTTGCGCGGGCCTACAGATCACATGCCAGGCGTAGCCCGGGTAAGGCGTAGCCGCTACCCGGGTAACGGACAGGGATTACTCGATACCTTTGCTGCGCAGGTAGTCTTCGTAGTTACCGCTGAAATCGATCACGCGTTCTGGGGTGATCTCCAGGACGCGGGTCGCCAGCGAGCTGACGAACTCGCGGTCGTGAGAAACGAAGATCAGGGTGCCCTGATACATCTCCAGCGCCATGTTCAGCGATTCGATCGATTCCATATCCAGGTGGTTGGTCGGTTCGTCCATGATCAGGATGTTTGGCTTCTGCATCATCAGCTTACCGAACAGCATGCGCCCTTTCTCACCACCAGAAAGGACTTTCGCCGGCTTTTTGATATCGTCCTGGCTAAACAACAGACGGCCGAGGATACTGCGTACCGCCTGCTCGTCGTCGCTTTCCTGCTTCCACTGGCTCATCCACTCGAAGACCGTCAGGTCGTTTTCGAACTCGTACTCATGATCCTGCGCGTAGTAACCAATTTGCGCGTTTTCAGACCATTTCACGGTGCCGTTGTCCGGCTGCAGTTCGCCTACCAGAGTTTTCAGCATGGTGGATTTACCCACGCCATTGGCGCCCAGAATGGCAATCTTCTCGCCCACTTCCAGCAACAGGTTGACCTTTTTGAACAGCGGACCTGCATCAAAGCCTTTGGTAAGGGCTTCCACTTCCAGCGCGTTACGGAACAGTTTCTTGTCCTGTTCGAAGCGGATAAACGGGTTCTGACGGCTGGAGGCTTTAACCTCTTCCAGCTTGATTTTGTCAATCTGGCGCGCGCGCGAGGTGGCCTGACGTGATTTAGAAGCGTTGGCGCTGAAGCGGCTAACGAAGGACTGCAGGTCCGCAATCTGCGCTTTTTTCTTGGCGTTGTCCGCCAGCAGACGCTCACGCGCCTGGGTGGCCGCGGTCATGTATTCGTCGTAGTTGCCCGGATAGACGCGCAGCTCGCCGTAGTCCAGATCCGCCATGTGCGTACAGACCATGTTCAGGAAGTGACGGTCGTGCGAAATGATGATCATGGTGCTGTCGCGATCGTTCAGCGTCTGCTCCAGCCAGCGGATGGTGTCGATGTCCAGGTTGTTCGTCGGTTCGTCGAGCAGCAGGATATCCGGATTGGAGAACAGCGCCTGCGCCAGCAGGACGCGCAGTTTCCAGCCCGGCGCGACTTCGCTCATCGGGCCATAATGCTGTTCAACCGGAATGCCGACGCCGAGCAGCAGTTCGCCGGCGCGCGCTTCGGCGGAGTAACCGTCCATCTCGCCGTATTTGACTTCCAGGTCGGCCACTTTATAGCCGTCTTCCTCGCTCATTTCGGGCAGCGCGTAGATGCGATCGCGCTCTTGCTTCACTTCCCACAGCTCGCCGTGGCCCATGATAACCGTATCCAGCACGGTGAATGCTTCGAAGGCGAACTGATCCTGGCGCAGCTTACCGATACGCTCGTTCGGGTCGAGAGAAACGTTGCCCAGCGTCGGCTCGAGATCGCCGCCGAGGATCTTCATAAAGGTCGATTTACCGCTGCCGTTGGCGCCGATCAGACCATAACGGTTGCCGCCGCCAAATTTAACGGAGATATTTTCGAACAGCGGCTTACTGCCAAACTGCATGGTAACGTTGCTGGATACTAGCACGGGGATATCCTGAAAAAAGAGAATGAGGGGTGTGACACAACAGACATTATGCCAGCAAATGACACACTTTTCACGGCCTGCGGTAAATTCCGCCGCGGCGCTTGTGCTAAGGTCTTTGTCAGACGAGCCGGAAACCCGCGCTCAAACGGTTATTCTGTACGTATTTATAAGGAGTCCCATGACCAGCAGCCTATCGCGACACCCGGCTTTTTTATCCCTGCAGGGCGGCATCAATTTTCGCGACCTGGGCGGCCAGCTTGCCGCCGATGGACGCCGCGTCCGCAGCGGCAAGCTATTGCGATCCGGCGCGCTAAACCGGTTAACGGCGGAGGATCTCAACCACCTCGATACTTTGCCGCTCAGCCGGGTGCTCGACTATCGCGACCCCGGAGAGGTAGCCCGTACTCCGGACAAGCTTAGCCCGCTTACCCATTATCTTAACGCGCCGGCCAATCCGCCGGTGAGCGAGGTAAATGCGAAGGTCACCGAGCTGAATGCCGCCACCCTTAACGCGCTGAACGGCGAGCAGTTTATGCTGGAGCTCTATCGCCAGCTGCCGTTCAACAACGCCGCTTATCGCCAGCTGGCCGGTTGGCTGATGGAACCCTTCGACGGCGCGCTGCTGCAGCACTGCGCGGTGGGCAAAGACCGCACCGGCGTTGGCTGCGCATTGACGCTGTTCGCCCTCGGCTGCGATCGCCATACGGTGATGGAAGAGTACCTGCTGACCCAGGGCATGCTGACTGAGGTCGAGAATTTCATGCTCGATTCCCTCGGCGATGAACTGACCGCTCGCGGCCGGCAGAACCTGGCGGAAATCATGACGGTTCATGAGTCTTATCTTGCTGCCGCGCTTTCTCAAATCGACGACCGCTACGCCAGCGTCGATGCCTGGCTGGAGAAAGAGTATCAGCTTACGCCGCAGGCGCGTGAAGCGCTCCAGTCGCGGCTTCTGGAGGGGTAATCCCCTCCCGTTTTCAGGCGGCAGGGCCAGCGTTGACGGGCTACACTCTCGGTCACAGGAAAAAAATGTGATTTCGTACACATCTCATTTACCTGTTTGGCGGAAAGCACATATAATGCGCTCCCATCGACTCCCTGTTTAAACTGACAAAGGCCTGTGCGGCATTAACATCGCCCACGACATAAAGATTATGAAATTATCAACACTCTTCGCGGCAGCCTTCGCCATCGTGGGCTTTTGCAACACAGCTTCTGCTGTAACTTATCCTCTGCCCACCGACGGCAGCCGTCTGATTGGTCAGAACCAGGTGATCACCATTCCGGAAGGCAACAAGCAGCCGCTGGAATACTTCGCCGCCGAATACCAGATGGGTTTATCCAACATGCTGGAAGCCAACCCGGGCGTGGACACCTTCCTGCCGAAAGGCGGCACCGTGCTGAACATCCCGCAGCAGCTGATCCTGCCGGACACCGTGCATGAAGGTATCGTCATCAACAGTGCGGAAATGCGCCTCTACTACTACCCGAAAGGCACCAACACCGTTATCGTGTTGCCGATCGGTATCGGCCAGTTAGGTAAAGACACGCCGGTCAACTGGGTCACCAAAGTTGAGCGTAAAAAAGCCGGTCCGACCTGGACCCCTACCGCCAAAATGCATGCGGAATACCGCGCGGCTGGCGAACCGCTGCCAGCGGTTGTTCCGGCCGGTCCTGATAACCCGATGGGCCTGTACGCCCTGTATATCGGCCGCCTGTACGCCATTCACGGCACCAACGCCAACTTTGGTATCGGCCTGCGCGTCAGCCACGGCTGCGTGCGCCTGCGTAACGACGACATCAAGTTCCTGTTCGAAAACGTGCCGGTCGGTACGCGCGTGCAGTTCATCAACGAACCGGTGAAAGCAACGTCTGAGCCAGACGGCAGCCGCTATATCGAAGTGCACAACCCGCTGTCTACCAGCGAAGACCAGATCAACAACAACGAAGTCGTTCCTGTTACTCTGAACAGCGCGGTACAGGCGGTAACGTCTCAGCCAGACGTTGAAACGGCGATTGTTGACCAGGCCGTGCAGAACCGTTCCGGTATGCCGGTGCGTCTGAACTAATCACGTCACGCGCATTAAAAAAGCGGGCTTCGAGGCCCGCTTTTTTTACCCGTTATTCACGATCACAATCCCGCCGTGGTCGTACCGATAGTGACAGTGGGCATACTCCAGCGGCGTGCCATCTTCCAGATAAATGACCTGCTCTACCTCCAGCACCGGATCGGTTTCCTCGCAGACCAGATGCTCTCTGTCCAGCGCGCTGGGCTTAAGCGCCCGCACCACCCGATACGAGCCCATAATTTTCAGCCCCAGGGTCTCCTGAACGTACTGAAACACCGAACCTTCAAGATGGTTTTTCGTCAGGCCCGGCACCAGATTCATCGGCATCACCGTGGAATCCAGCGACATCGGTTCGCCGTTCAGCAAACGCAGGCGAATGAAATCGTAGATCGGCGCATCGGCGTTAATCATCAGCGACGCCTGCTCTTTTTCGTTAGGGAAGCGCAGTTCGAAATGCACCACCTGGCTCGTAACCGTACCCAGATGCGCCCAGGTTTTGGTCGCGCCAAAGTAGTCGCTGCCGGAGAGATCCCACTGCGAAAGCTGGAGGAAATTTTTGCGGATGAACGTCCCCTGCCCCTGGCGGGTATAGACCAGCCCTTCGACGATCAGCTGGCGCATCGCCTGCTGGATGGTCATCCGGCTGGTGCTGAACTCCGCCGCCAGCGCAAACTGGTCCGGCAGCGGTTCATGGGCGGCGTACTGCTGGCTGATAATGCGTTTCTTGATTTCCCGCGCTATGGTGATGTACTTCGCCGCCATCGTCCTTCCTTTCTGTTAGTTTTCTATCCCGCTGTTTTTCAAGGCCACTCGCTCGGCAATTTTGAGGAAAGGCAGGTAGAAGAATACACCAAATACGATGATTGCCAACTGCACCACCACCGCCCGCCAGTCTCCCGCCGTGGCCAGCCAGGCGCTGAGAATCGGCGGCGTGGTCCACGGGATCATCACCACGCAGCGCGACATTAGCCCCAGCGTAGTACAGAGCCAGGCGAAATAGATGCCGATGGCGGGTAGCAGCACAAACGGGATCATCAGCGGCAGGTTAAACACGATCGGCAGGCCAAAGATCACCGGCTCGTTGATGTTAAACAGGCCCGGCGCCAGCGAGAGACGCGCCACCTGCTTCGCCGACTGTTGTCGGGAGAAGATAAAGATGGCGATCAGCAGCGAGATGGTGCTGCCCGTCCCGCCCACCATGCCAAAGGTCGGCACGAAGATGTTATTGATGATGTGCGGAATGAGCTGGCCGTTGGCGAAGGCCAGCATGTTCTCGTTGGTATTGATCAGCAGGAACGGCTCCAGCACCACGCTGTTGACCACCGACTGATGAATGCCGAGCGTGAACAGGAAGTTGCCGAAGCTGTAGATGAAAATCGTCCCCGGCAGGCTGGTGTTGATCAGCCGCAGCGGCTGCTGGATGAAGGTCGTAATGAGATGGATCAGGTCCGTATGCAGCACGTTTGCCAGTATCGCCGCGAGCACCGCAAACAGGGAGAGCGTGAGAATGGTTGGGATCAGCGCGGTAAAGGATTTGCTCACCGCCGGGGGCACGTTTTCACCGAGCGAAATGTGCAGCGCCTTCAGCCGAGAAATAGCGATAAACACTTCCGTTGAAAGCAGCCCAATCAGCACCCCGGCGAAAATCCCGGTGGAGCCGATATTGGCGAAGGTCAGCACCTGCGTCACGCTGACCGCAGCGTCGCTGCCGACGGGCGTAATCTGTAAGCGCATCGGCATCATAATGATGAAACTGCTGACGGCGATAACCACTGCCGAGACCGGGTTGTCGAAATCTTTGTTGCGCGCCAGCGACCAGGCAATCATCGGGGCCAGCAGCAGCGCGGCGATGTTCAGCGTGCCGTTGATAATCGCCTCGCCCCACACCTGAAAATGCGCCAGCGTATCGCCCTTAAACATCCACGGAAACACCACGTTGTTCACCAGCACCGCCAGACCGGCGAGGATGAAAATGGGCATTACCGTGGCGAAGGCGTCGCGCAGGGAGCGCAGGTGCACCTGGTTTGCCAGGCGCGCTGAGAACTCGACAAACTTATCGACAAAGGACTGCATGTGCGGTGTGATTTTTGTTTCAGACATAGCGGCGTGTTCCCATCAATCAGTCACAAAAACGGCCCGGCAGCGTACGGCTTACATCTCGCGTCCGTTGGTATGGATAACCTGTTTTAACCACGCGTAGCTCTTCTTCGGCACGCGCCTGAGGTCTTTCAGGTCGTGGTTTTCCCGGTTGACGTAGACCACGCCGTAGCGCTTACGCATGTCGCCCTGGGAGCTGAGAATGTCGATTAACCCCCAGCCGAGGTAGCCAATGACCTCTGCCCCGTCCTCGAACATCGCCGCTTTCATCGCCTCGATGTGCGCCCGGTGGTAGTCGATGCGGTAGTTGTCCTCAATCGGGTTCACCCCATCCCAGGACTCAATCACGCCGATGCCGTTTTCAATCGGGAACACCGGCAGGCGCCAGTCGTTGTAATAGCGGGTAATGATGGTGCGAAAACCGAGCGGGTCGATCTGCCAGTTCCACTCGGTGGCTTTCAGGTAGGGGTTATTTTTCTCGCCGTGCAGCAGATAATAGTTGACCGGCGTGCCTTCCGGGATCGCATCGCTGTCCAGCGTTTTGCTGGCGTAGTAGCTGAAGGCCATATAGTCGTTTTGGGTGCGCGCCAGCAGCGCGAGATCGTCTGCGCGGTAGATATCGCCAAAGCCCTCCTGCTCCACCACCGTCATCACCGCCGGGCTGTAGCCCTGCCCGGCAAAGACGCGCAGCAAATTCTGGTTGAGGAATTCGTCATACTGCTGGGCGCAGAAGATATCGCGCGGTTTGCAGGTGGCCGGGTAGATCAGCTGGTGCGCCAGCATGCCGCCCATCAGCTGGCCCGGTTTCGTCTGGTGCAGGTATTCGGTCAGCGCCATGTGCGCCACCATCGTATGGTGCTGGAGCAGGTACAGCTCGCGCAGGGTTTTCTCGCCTTTCATATAGCCGGAAATGCGGAAAGCTTCCGGCATATGGAAAATATTCTGCTCGTTGAAGGTCAGCCAGTACTTCACGCGGTCGCCAAAGCAGTCGATCATCTTTTTGCCGTAGCGGATAAAGGCGTCCATCACGCGGCGGTCGATAAAGCCGTTGTACTCCTGCGCCAGCGCGAGCGGCATGTCGAAATGGTACAGGCAGATCATCGGCTCGATGCCGCGGGCGATCAGATCGTCAATAAAGCGGTCGTAAAATGCGATGCCTTCGTCGTTGAACGGGCCGTCGCCCTGCGGGCAGACGCGGCTCCAGGAGATCTGGAAGCGGTAGCAGTTCATGCCCAGATCCTGCATTAGGTCGAAATCTTCCCGGTAGCGGTGGTAGGAGTCGGTCGCGACTTTCCAGTCGGAGACGTTCTCCCCGGCTTCACGAATGTCATACACCGACATCCCCTTCCCGCCCTCGTTCCAGGCCCCTTCCGTCTGCATGCTGGAGACCGAGTTGCCCCATAAAAAGTTGGCTGGCAGCTGATTGTTCATGTTCTCTCCCTATATGACTAGTCATTTAAAATTTCATGACTAGTCATATAGGCGAAGATGTAAAAACGATCAAAGAGGAGGATCGTTTTTTGTGAGGTATGTTGGAAAGAAGAGGCCGGGCAGGAAAATGGATCGCGCAAATCCTTTTCCTGAGGCCGGAGCGTTAGCCTATGCAAAATCACATTTCCCGATCGTGCCACTGGCTGGCCTCATAAAATCATTATTAACTTAATGAGCATGAACCCAGGCCCTGGCCGGAAAATAAAAATCTCAACCCTATCAAATGGAAAATGACGCACATGAAGATATCTACTAACCGTATCGCATTCGCTCTTAGCTTAGCGTTGTCATGCTCAATGACTCACGCGGCAACGGTGTATACGGGTGATAAGGTGCAGGGAGTACCTGTTATCTCGACTCTGGATGTAGCTGACCTGACAGCAGGACAACATCGCTTCATGTTCGAGGGGGTTGAGACAGGAACGGGACAGCGATGGTATGTCCCCATCATGGTGGCAAAAGGGAAAACGGACGGGAAGAAAGTTCTGCTTCAGGCTGGCGTCCACGGGGATGAGCTAAATGGGATTCGTATCGTACAAAAAGTGATGGAACAACTGGACCCCGCCAAAATGAACGGCAGCGTTATTGGTATTATTGGCCCAAACCGTTCTGGTCTTGAAAGGGTTTCCCGGACATGGTCTGTTTCAACCGATGGTGGTGAGACGATCGACTACAACCGCGTACATCCAGGAAAAGAAACGGGTAACTCTGCTGAGCGTCAGGCATGGATGATGTGGAATAAGGTTTACAAGGGAAATGTAGACCTGGCGATTGACTATCACACCCAGTCTACCGGAACGGCTTATCCGCTGTTCATTTATGCCGACTACCGCAATGCGGATGCCCGGACGATTGCAGAACTTTTTCCGGCCGATCAAATTAAGAAAGATCCCGGCGAAGCCGGCTCAATGGAGACAACCTTTATTCAAAATGGTATCCCGGCGATAACGGCCGAGACGGGAGAACCGAGGATTTACCAGCAGGATATGATTGCCCGAGGCTTAGAGGGTGCCCTCAATGTACTGATCCACTACAAGGTTATTGAAGGCAAAATCGGCGCAACCGCCAGCAGCAATAAAACGTATATTGGTAATGCTATCAGTTCAATACGTGCAACCACAGGTGGGTTTGCGGAAGTTTTCGTTAAACCCGGCGACACGGTAAAAGCAGGACAAGAGGTCGCCCTGCAGCGAAATGCGTTCGGTGATGTTGTCGCGAAGTATTCAGCAGAACGGGACGGCAAAGTACTGTCAATTGGAACAGATGTGGTCAGAGAGCCCCGAGCCCTGCTGGTAAGAGTCCTTGGGCAAAATCCAGCGGCAACCTGCAAAGACGGTTGCTGATTGCCGCCACAGCCCATCGTTGAATCGGCAAAAGCATGCTTAATGAAATAAACAGCTTTTGCCGACTGCTGCAACGAGGGGCAAACAAATTAAAAAATTACCTGATGCGGAGTGTTACTACTGCGCGAGCTGATTACGGCGATACTCACCCTGACGCTCCAGCATCCAGCCAGGATATTCCCGCGGCAGCGCGCTCACAGCATCCAGCTGTTTAAGCTCGTCTTCGCTGAGACAGATCCCGGTGGCGGCAATGTTGTCGTCCAGCTGTTCAACGCGTTTCGCGCCAATGATGACGCTGGTCACCGCTTTCTGATGCAGCAGCCACGCCAGCGCGATTTGCGCGACGGAGACGCCCTTGCTTTCGGCGATCGTGCGCATCACGTCCACGCAGTCGAAGGCGCGATCTTTGTTCACCGGCGGGAAGTCAAACTCCAGACGACGACCACCGGCTTCGCTCTGCCCGTCGCGGCCATATTTTCCGCTCAGCAGGCCGCCTGCCAGCGGGCTCCAGACCATCAGTCCGACGCCTTCGCTCTGCATCATCGGCACCAGCTCGCGCTCAAGATCGCGTCCGGCGATGGTGTAATACGCCTGGAGGGATGCGAAACGCGCCAGCCCGAGACGCTCGGAAATGCCCAGCGCTTTGGCAATCTGCCACGCCGCCCAGTTCGAGACGCCGATATAGCGCACGTGGCCGTGCTGCACCAGGTTATCCAGCGCATACAGCGTCTCTTCAATCGGTGTGGCCGGGTCGAAGCCGTGCAGCTGATAGAGATCGATATGATCGAGCTGCAGGCGGCGCAGGCTCTCCTTCACGCTGCTGATGATGTGATAGCGCGAGCTGCCGCGCGAGTTCATCCCTGCTGTTCCGGTTTCGCCGAACACTTTGGTCGCGACGACCACGTTCTCGCGGGGGATTTTCAGGTTTTTCAGCGCCTGGCCGGTGATCTCCTCCGAACGCCCTTCCGAGTAAACGTCCGCGGTATCGATAAAGTTGATCCCGGCATCCAGCGCGCGGCCCACCAGCTGTTCTGCTTCGCTTTGCTGGAGCTGACCAATCTTGCCCCACATGCCGCCTTCACCACCGAAGGTCATGGTGCCGAGGCACAGTTCAGAAACGAACAGACCGGTGTTGCCCAGTTTTTGATAACGCATAAGATAATCCTCGCATGTCGTTTAAGGGGTACCCGATAGTTATACCCGCCCCTCAGCCATCGCGAATGTGGCGTTCCTGTCCGTTTCTTGCCCAATCCTCTGAAAATTTATCCGCGCGGGGCGTCGCCAAAGACGCTGTAGTCCGGTAATTGCACCTGCTGATACGGCTCCCAGCCGCCGCCGAGCGCCTTGTAGAGCGCCACCAGATCGAGCGCGCTTTGCACCTGCGCCTGCGCGCGCTGCTGCTCGGCCTGGGCCAACTGCCGCTGGGCGTCCAGCACGTCAATGAAGCTGGCGATCCCCTGGCGGTAGCTGTCGCTGGCTAAATCAAAGGCGTTTTGCAAAGCGTCGATAGTTTTTGCGAGACCCGCTTCACGCTGCTGGTCGGTGCGATAGCTCACCAGCGCATTTTCGACATCGCCAAGCGCGGTGAGCACCGTCTGACGATAGTCCAGCACCGCCGCCCCCTGCTGCGCGCGCGCCACCTTCACGCTGGAGACCAGCCGACCGCCCTGGAAGATGGGAATGGAGACCTGCGGGCCAAAGCTGTAGAAGTGGCTGCTCCAGTCGGTCAGCCAGTTGGTTTCGCTGTTGCGCAGGCCAAACTGCCCGGAGAGGGTAAAGCTCGGGAACAGCTCCGCCACCGAGACGCCGATTTGCGCCGTGGCGGCATGAAGGTTCGCCTCCGCTTCACGCACGTCCGGACGGCGGCGTGCCAGCGTCGACGGAATGCCGGTCTGCACGATATCCGGCAGCGCAGGCATCGGCTGCACGCTTTGTAATTCCGCATCCAGCGCCCCCGGCGGCTTGCCCAGGAGGATTGCCAGGCCATTCATCGCCTGACGCGCCTGCGCCTGGTACTGCGGCAGCTGCGCCTCCAGGTTACCCAGCTGTGCACGCGCATTCTCCACGTCCATCTGCGGCGACAGCCCGCCGCGCTGGCGGCTCTCGGTCAGATCCAGCGTCTGCTGCGCGCTTTTAATCTGGGTGTTCAGCGTGGCGATAACGCTCTGCGCCCCGCGCAGCTGGAGCCACGCGCGCGCCACTTCCGCCTCCAGCGACACCAGCGCGTCGTTACGCTGCTCGATAGCCGCTTTCTGCTGCGCTTCAGCGGCTTCCACCTGACGACGCACCTTACCCCACAGGTCAATTTCCCACTGGGCGTCGAAGCTGCCCTGGTAGAGGTTGATCGGCTGCGTCAGCGGTCCCAGCGCGCCCTTGAGAGCGGGATCGATGCTATCCACCTGGTCATACACGCCGTGGGATTTCAGCTCCCCTTCCAGCCCGAGCTGCTGGCGCGTCGCCTGCAGATTGCCGTTCACCGACGGGTAAAACGCCCCGCCCGCCTGGTTAATCTGTTCGCGCGCGCCGGCGATGCGCAGCACCGTCTGCTGCAGCGTCAGGTTCCCGGCAATGGCGCGTTCCACCAGGCTGTCGAGCTGTGGCGAGCCGAAGGTCTTCCACCAGCGCGGGTTGGTCGCGGCGGAGGTCGTCTGCGATTTTACCCCGCTGTCGCCCTTATCGTTCCAGTGCGTGACAGCAGGCGGCGCGGGCGGTTGATAGTCCGGTCCGACGGCGCAGCCTGCCAGCAGCATCATTATCATCAGGGGGTGTAAACGTCTGTGTATCATCAATGTGCTCCTGCACTCCCCTCGCTCTTAACCGGCGAGAGCAACAAACAAAACGGAATCAGTAACAAGGCCACGGCGCTCAGGATGGTGAAGACGTCGATGTAGGCCAAAAAGCGCGACTGCTCGATCATGGTCTGATACAGGCGTCCGGTGGCGATGCCGGTGGGGTCTCCCACCTGGGTCGTGAAGTTCTGGATCGCCTGGGCGCTTTCGCGTATCGCCTGCTGGAACTGCTCGTTAAACGGCGAGGCGTGGTACGCCAGATGCGCGCTGTGCGCCTGGGATCGTTCGGTGATGGCCGCCGTCGACAGCGAGATCCCGACCGAGCCCGCGACGTTACGGAACATGGTGAACAGCGCAGCCGCATCGGCATTCAGCCGTCTTGGAATCGAAATAAAGGCAATGGTGGTCAGGGGCACAAACAGGAACCCCAGCCCCAGCGACTGGGCGCTGCGGAACAGCACCAGCGTCTCGAAGTCGATATCCGGGGTCAGCGTGCGCGACCAGAAGAACGACACCGCCAGACAGGTAAAGCCAAAGGCAATAATCCAGCGCGTCTGTACCACCGGCATCAGCTTCAGCACCAGCGGAATGGTCAGCACAATCAGCACCGCCCCGGGCGACAGCACCAGCCCGGACCAGGTGGCGGTATAGCCCAGGTCCTGCTGCGCCAGCTGCGGGATCACCACGGAACTGCCGTACAAAATCATCGCCATCCCCGCCATCAGCAGGCTGGAGATGGCAAAGTTGCGGTCCTTCATGCAGTGCAGATCCACCACCGGTTTTCTGGCATACACCAGCCAGTAAATGGCACCGATAATGCCGATAAGCGTTAACACCGCGAAGGTACGAATAAAGTTCGAGTAGAACCAGTCCTCATCTTCCCCCCGGTCAAGCATCACCTGCAGGCAGCCCAGCCCCAGGGCGATCAGGCCGATCCCCGTCCAGTCGATGGTCAGCTTCTCTTTTGACTTACTCTCCCACGGCGGATCTTCCAGCAGCTGGTAGATCGCCAGCACCGTGACAATCCCCACCGGGATGTTGATAAAGAACACCCAGCGCCAGGAGTAGTTGTCGGTGATCCAGCCCCCCAGCGTCGGGCCGAGGACCGGTGCAACGATAATCGCGATGGACGAGAGCCCAAAGGCTTTGCCCCTGTCCTCCGGCTTGAAGTAGTCGAGCAGTACCGACTGCTGCGTGGGCTGTAGCCCGCCGCCAAAAAAGCCCTGCATCACGCGGAACAGGATGATCTGCCACAGCTCGGTGGCGATGCCGCAGAGGAACGAGCAGACGGTGAACATGACGATGCAGATCAGGAAGAACTGCTTGCGGCCGAAGACGCGGCTCAGAAACGCCGAGATGGGCAGCACGATGCCGTTCGCGACCAGGTAGCTGGTTAACACCCAGGTGGATTCGTCATAGCTGGACGAGAGCGAACCCGCCACGTGGGGCAGCGCCACGTTGACGATAGTGGTGTCGAGGATCTCCATAAACACCGCCAGGGTGACGACAATCGCCACCGCCCACGGATTGCTGGCGGGCTTCCAGCTGTCGTGGCTGTGATCCGTCATTCCACCGTCACCTTCGGCGCAACCGACAGTCCCAGCGGCAGCGGTTTGTTCGGATCGAGCCCCTTATCAATCACGATTTTGATCGGCACGCGCTGCACAATTTTGACGAAGTTACCGGTGGCATTTTCTGCCGGGAAGGCGGAGAAGCGCGAGCCGCTGCCCTGCTGGATACTGTCAACGTGGCCCTCAAGCGCCATATCCGGCCACGCGTCGACCGACACGGTGACCTTATCGCCGGGCTTCATGCGCTCAAGCTGGGACTCTTTGAAGTTCGCCACCACCCACACGTTCGGCGAAACCAGGGAGAACAGCGCCGTACCCGCCTGCACCAGCGTGCCGGGCTGAACGTTGCGTTTGGTGACAAACCCGTCGAACGGGGCGCGGACTTCGGTGTAAGAGAGGTTCAGATTGGCCGTTTCCAGCTGCGCTTTCGCCTGATCGACCTGACGCTCGCGCGCTTCAACGTTGGTTTCCTGCTGGCGGATTTGCAGCTGGACCTGCTCTGCCACTTCCAGCTGCGCCTGAGCGCTGGCCAGCCCAGCCTGCGCGCTGCGCAGCTGAGCGTTCGCGGAATCAATGCTTTGCTGGGTGGTTGCCCGCGGGTCGACACCGCGCTGGCGACGGTACTCCGCCTGCGCGTTCGCCAGATCGGCCTGCGCTTTCAGCACCTGCGCTTTGGCTTCGTCACGCTGGGCAGGATACTGCACTTTTGAGAGCGCCAGCTGCGCCTGAGCCTGATGCAGCTGCGCGATGGCCAGCCCAAGCTGGGCCTGAGCCTGATCGCGCTGCGCGGTGGTATCACGCGGATCGATGACCACCAGCAGATCGCCCTTTTTCACGCGCTGGTTATCGCGCACCCGCAGCTCGGTGACGTAGCCTGCCGTTTTCGGGGCAATCGTCACCACGTCGCCGTCGGTAAAGGCGTCGTCAGTCGTCTCTTCGTTACGGGTTAAAAACCACCAGACCAGCGCCACGACAACCATCACCACCACGACAATGCCGAGGATAATTAACGGTTTTTTGCCCGGGCGCTTACGCTCATTATTATTTTTGTCCTGCTCGTCAGCAGGTGGAGTTTGATCTTCAGCCATAGTTCAGCAACGGTCCTGTCAGTGAGCGGCATCACACTATGCCGTTCACTAAAGCTAGGACGTTGCTATACGTTTGCCAGGAAAAACTGACAAATTGCGCACTATATGAGAAGGAATATTCCGAAACCGATCGCCGCGGCCCAAACCAGCATCGGTATCGACCAGAGATGGAAGCGCCACCAGATACGACGGTCGTTGGCCATGCGCAGGGCAATCAGGTTGGCCAGCGAGCCGGGCAACAGCCCAAACCCGCCGATATTCACCGCCCAGGCCAGCAGCGTGTCCGGCGGAACATAGTTGAGCAGCAGAATGGTGGACGGCACGTTGCTGATAAACTGCGACAGGCCAATCGCCGTCAGCCACAGTCCCGGCTGAGACAGCGTGCTGACGCTGTGCAGCACGTTCTGCAGCACCGGAAGCTGGATGAGAAGATGCACATCAATAAACATCACCATAAAGACCAGCAGCAGGGTCCAGTCCACGCTGACCAGCACGCGCCGCGCCAGGACGACAAAGCCTGCGGCGACCAGCAGGACACCCGCCAGCTCATACTTCAGCTCGAGCGCGAACAGAAAGACGATGTATAACCCGAGACAGCTCCAGACCAGACGCGGCTGCCACTGCGGGCCCGTGGTGCCGCTGTGGTATTGCAGTTTTTTATCCGGAAACGCAAACCAGCAGACCGCCATCAGCGACAGCATCATCACCAGCGCCAGCGGCGCCATCTGCCAGGTAAAGGCGGCGAACGACAGACCGGAACGTCCCCAGAGGAGGATATTTTGCGGGTTGCCGATAGGCGTTAACAGAGAACCGGCGTTAACGGCGAGCGCTTCAAAGATGATCAGCCGGCTGACCGGTATCTCGCAAAGCTTACGCAGCGTGAGCGTGAGGGGCACGATGATAAACAGCGCCACGTCGTTGGTCAGAAACGTCGACAGCACCGCGGCGGAGAACACCATAAACAGGGACAGCCTGCGCTCGGTGGCAAAGCGGCGCACCATTTTACGGCCCAGCACGTCAAAATAGCCGCTCAGCTCGACCCCTTTGGTGAGCATCATCAGGCCGCTCAGGGTAATGATGGTGCGCCAGTCAATGGCAGCGGGCCAGGCCTGCGGCGCAAACGGCACAAAGAGGCTTAACCCTGCGCCAATGAGTAATAAGAGATGGAAGAATCGATCGCGTGCCAGGGCCTGCAGTCCAGGGATTTTCATTCAGCGGAGGGACCATATTTAAGCGTAAACTCACGAAACTTTACCAGCGTCTCTTCGCTGACGTGGTGTTCCATTCCTTCCGCATCCCGGCGGGCAATCTCCGGGCTGACGCCCAGCACCAGTAAAAAATTCTCGACAAGCTGGTGGCGCTCGCGGCTCTCCTGCGCGAGTTTCTCCCCTTCTGGCGTCAGAAAGACCCCGCGCCAGGGGATCATTTCGATTAGGCCCACGGAGGCGAGACGTTTTAACATTTTTGCGACAGTTGGCTGCGATACCCCCAGCCTGGCGGCCATATCGACCTGACGCGCTTCCCCGACCTCACGAATCAGATCGGAAATGAGTTCAACATAATCATCAATCAGTTCACGCCGGTGCGCTTCACGGACCTGGCGAAAACCTTCGACATGCTCTTCAACATTCACCAGTTGCGTCGTTTTTTTAATGGTTGGCTTACCTGCGCGACGGTTCATTGTACTTCCTCAGTGGGGTGACGCTTCCAGCGCCCGGTATCGAGAGCGCACATTGTAAACCATCCCTCCACAAGCACAAAAAATTAACGAAATAGCCATAGCTATACAATATAGCCTGTGCTATATCTGTATGTAATGCAGTCACCCTTCACGGATCGAAGGGATCAAAAATCAGGAGGTCTTATGAACGAATTCAAGAGGTGCATGACCGTGTTTACCCACTCACCCTTTAAAGTGCGCTTAATGCTGCTGAACATGCTGTGCGATATGTTTAACGGCAAACCGCATCAGGATGATAAACCTTCCCACTAAGCGGCGTCGCGGTACGCCGCTTCATTTTCCCGTCACATTTTCGCTGTAAACTGGCTTCCAGCCGCCCTATTCCCGATCTTTTTTACGGATTTGCAATCCCCTTCGCAAAACATCTGCTTAGCAACTGTTGATATTATTTAGCGCTCGCACTATCTTCTTGCAGCCCTGCACAATTTGCGGCTCGCTGAAGCGGACCCTCATTCCCTCTCCACGCACTGTCAGGCAGGTTATGACCCTTGACGCCAGGGTGAGCACATGGCGTTTTCATCCATGATAGTGACCTATGAATTTAACCCTGATAGATACCGTTGTGACCCGCAGCCGGGCCTTAAGCCCGTGGACGGGGTTTTACTTTTTGCAGTCATTACTGATTAACTTTGCGCTCGGTTATCCCTTTAGTCTGCTCTACGCGGTGGCCTTCACCTGCATTCTGCATGTGCTGTGGCGAGCCGCGCCGCGCGCGCAAAAAGCATTAATCGGCATCTGTTCGCTGGTTGCGGCACTCTATTTCCCGTTTGGTCAGGCCTACGGCTCGCCAAACTTTAATACCCTGCTGGCGCTGCACTCGACCAATATGGAAGAGTCGACGGAGATCCTGACGATCTTCCCGTGGTACAGCTACGTGGTCGGGCTCTTTATCTTCGCGCTGGGCGTTATCGCCATTCGCCGTCAGCCGGGCGAGAAAAAATCCTGGGGTAAGATCGAAATACTCTGTCTGGTATTCAGCGTTGCCGTGGCGTTTGTCGCCCCCATCCAGAATATTCCCTGGGACGGTAAGCTAAGACTTATTAACATCGGCTATCCGGTTTTCCGCTTCGTGAAAGACGTCGTGGTAAATAATAAAGAGGTTCTCGACGAACAGGCCCGCATGGCTGAGCTTTCCAATATGAAAGACACCTGGAACGTGCTGGCCGTTAAGCCGAAATATCACACCTATGTGGTGGTGATTGGCGAAAGCGCGCGTCGCGATGCAATGGGGGCGTTTGGCGGCCACTGGGATAACACCCCGTTTGCGAGTTCGGTCAAAGGCACCCTGTTTACCGATTATGTCGCGGCCAGCGGCTCAACGCAGAAATCGCTCGGCCTGACCCTTAACCGGGTGGTGGATGGCAAACCGCAGTATCAGGATAATTTCGTCACCCTGGCAAACCGCGCAGGTTTTCAGACGTGGTGGTTCTCGAATCAGGGGCAAATTGGCGAATACGATACGGCGATTGCCAGCATCGCCAAACGGGCTGACGAAGTGCAGTTCCTGAAAAACGGCGATTTTGAAGCCGACAAAAATACCAAAGACGAAGCGCTGCTGAAAATGACGGCGCAGGTCTTCGCGACCCCGCGCACCCAGCCTCAGCTGATCGTCCTGCATCTGATGGGGTCGCACCCGCAGGCATGCGATCGGACCGGCGGGAAGTACGCGGAGTTCGTGCAGTCCAAAGAGACCTCCTGCTATCTCTACACCATGACGCAAACCGACGACCTGCTGAGCAAGCTCTACGATCAGCTGCGCAATACGGGCGACAGCTTCTCCCTGGTCTATTTCTCGGATCACGGACTGGCGTTTAAAGAGCGCGGGAAAGAGGTGCAGTACCTGGCGCACGATGACAAGTTCCAGCAGAACTTCCAGGTGCCGTTTATGGTGCTGTCGAGTGACGATAAAACGCATCGCGTCATTAAAGCGCGTCGTTCAGCGAATGATTTCCTGCAGTTTTTCTCGCAGTGGACGGGGATTACCGCCGGGCAGATAAAAAACGCTTACCCGTTTGTCTCTAACAAGAAAGCTCCCCAAGTGTACGTTACCAACTTCAAGTTACAGAAAGTTGACTACAACCATCTGGGTACGGATATTTTTGATATTAAGAGTAAGTAGCAGTCTGATGCCCCACCCTGGTCCTCTCCTACAGGGCTGAGGCCTGCACGGACGACTCCCTCTCCCTTGAGAGAGAGGGATGGGGTGAGGGGGAACATACGGCTCTGGTGGTCATTCCGTTCACTTTATGTTCCTTGCTACTCTGTAACG
>OLFS01000833.1_pt1 | contig 27540 bp, 31 predicted proteins | sample 1605491 | NCBI WGS metagenome assembly OLFS01 (sample SAMEA3888921, study PRJEB22519) | human gut metagenome | biome: human gut; feature: human-associated habitat; material: faeces | place: Denmark | collected 2011 | reverse complement strand
CATCGCTTAAAAGCAAGCCGGAGGCAGTAAGATTAGACGGATTATCAGTTAAAAACAGATCAAATTCTTGACTTGCAAGTCTTTCGTCCGGCGTGATGCAGGCCGCACCCCAGTTTTCTAACTGACGAACGACAATATTGCGGATCTCGTTCGACGTAACATCGACCATCACCACGACATCATCCAGCAGACGCTCTTCATCTTCTTCCTGCGGATTGGCCGCCATTTTCACGTGCAGAGAATAGCGGGTGCCGAGAGATTCACGGGCCTTGATATTGAGATGGCCGCCGAGCTTACGCGCCAGCTGATCGCACAGCCAGAAGGTTAGGGCATTTGCCTTGCCGTAACGATCGCTTTGCGTGTCATTCAGGAACGGGAAGTGCAGATTATCAATTTCACTCGTGGTGACGCCTTCCCCGGTGTCCAGGATGCGGAACGTCAGGCGGTCTTCTGCCGACTCCTCCGTACTGACTTCGAGGGTGATCTTGCCGATCTGCGTGGTGGTCACCGCGTACTGAATAATCATCAACAGTATGCGGCGCAGCGCTTCACGATCGCCGTGGCGTTCATCATTTGCCGGGAGGTTGTTATTGATCAGCAGCTGCAGCCCTTTGCGCTTAATCACGGGCAGGACTTCCGGAACCACTTCATCGATCAGATCCTGAATGGAGAAGAGGGTGGGGGTTCCCTTCCAGAAATCATTCTCCAGCATGTTCGCCAGCTGGATCTCATCAACCATTCTGACCAGCGAGTCGGCCTGACAGGCAAGCTGGTGGCTTTCTGACGTATTTAACGCCGCCGCCTGGGTCGCCAGCGTTTTTAACGGCTGCTTGAAGGCATCGCCAATGTTCTGCATAAATGCGGCGCGCCCCTGCTGGTTTTTCTCATATAGTCTTTGCGCCTGCTTGAGCTTTTTATTCACCAGCACTTCGCGATCCTGATCGCGGATGATGAAGATTTGCGTGCGGGGAGCCACCTGGCTGCGGAACTGGCGGATCTCGTACAGTTCATTGTTGATGGTGGCCTGAATCACCCCCTGGTGCTGATCCGCCATGGTAGTGATGTTCTGCAGGTTAAGATGCGGCAGCAGATGGTCGGCAATTTTATTGCTCATTACCGTACGATTTGCTTCCTGATCGTGAACTAAGACCCCAAGCGGCAGCACGGAAACAATCTCTTCATTCAGCGCGCGTAATACGCGCAGCTCATTGCTGGTACCGGTCGGGACCGCCGCGGCGTCGCTCTGACGCCCCGACTGGAAGCGGAAGGTGCTGTAGCCAAACAGCGCCAGCGCCAGCAGACCGATATTCAGCAGCAGAGGCAGCAGGATATTTTGCAGCGTGTCGAGCAACAGCGTACCAAACGGCACCTGCCACACCAGACGCATACCGGTCGAGTTCAGGGATGAGGCAATTTCGATTTTTGAACCGTTAAAGGAGATCGATACGCTCTCTGCGGCCTCTTTGTCAGACGCCGCACGCATGTTCTGGGTGCTGCTGTCGGGCTCCAGACGGAAGCTATCGAGCGGCATGTCCGGCGGGATTAAATCATTAATGGGTAAATCGAAGGCGACCACCGTCGCCAGATGTCCTGGCTGGTTGAAGGTGGTGCGCAGAGTAAAATAATGACCGTTTTGCCAGGCCAGGCGGCGCAGGGAAGAGAAGCTCTCACGTTCATCAAGGGCGTTCGCCTGCTGCAGCATCTCTGCCCGGCGGGAATCGACGATGCTGCCCACGGTGGTCTCTTTAAACCCGGAAGAGAGATCTTTTAACGGCAGCGTTGAGATCAGGATCATGCTGTTGTCCTGACCGTTCAGATAGTACATCGACCATGGCACCGTTTCGGCACCCCAGAGGGTATCCAGATAGGTCGAAATACGCTGCGTCATCTCAAGCGTCGCGCTGTCGTGAGAGCCAAAAATAAGCGCCTCAGTCTTACGCTGCGGTTTTTCGAGGTAATAGACATCCTGCTTAAGCCGTGTCTCCTGAAGTCCATCTCCGGATGAGGAGGCCGGTGCAGCTGCAATATTGTCGTAAATCTGCCAGGTGGCGTAGCGCCAGGTATCGATGCGCTTATGCACGGCGTGGGTGATATCGACGACCTGATAGCTCTTGTCCTTCAGCCAGGCATTAACCGCGCTTTGTACCATCACCCCCATGGTCACTAACAGCACAACGATCAAAAGAAGAAAGAAACGGGTGATGCTCCCGGGGAGGAGGGAGAATTTGCTCGGGGCGGTGGTTTCAGTCTGACTCATTGATATCTTTAACCCGTCATGGTCATGCTCTGTGGCGATAGGGCAGTATAAAGGGTAATAACTGAATTTCCAGCGCCACTGTCCGGGAAAAGGCGACTTTTTCCACGGACAATATCGGCGGCGGGCGGCGCAGTAAACATGTACAAACACGCCGTGCGCGTACAAATAATAAGTGCGCTTAGCCAGCAAATAGCACGAATTAACAAGAAATTAAGTTTTACATCAATTGTGTGTTCGCGAAGGTTGGCCGATGAGAATTTAGTTAATAGTCGTTACAATTTCGGTGCGGTAGCACAAAAAACGAGAAGTTACGTAAAGAAAGGTAAAAAAAAACCGAATGCGAAGCATCCGGCTCAATTAGGGATAAACAGACATTCAAAACTGAATGACGGTAATAAATAAAGTTAATGATGATAGCGAGAGATATTTTAGAGATTAGGTGAGATCTTGTTTTGTCATTCAGTGCTGTAACGATTTTTATTATAACTTATTGATTATTATTGGTATGTTTTTCCTTTTGATTATAAGTGCTAAATTTCTAAGCTATTTGTGCTTTGTAAAAGTTCCTTGATATTTACATTTTGAAACATGTTGATGGATAAATGAAACATCTTCAAAGTTTTCGTATCATATTCGCGTTGGATTATTCTGTAATTTTGCGGAGAATGAAATTGCCGACTGGTTAATGAGGGTTAACCAGTAAGCAGTGGCAATTATAAGGCATATAACAGAGGGTTAATAAAATGAAAGTTAAAGTACTGTCCCTCCTGGTACCAGCACTCCTGGTGGCAGGCGCAGCAAATGCGGCCGAAATTTATAACAAAGATGGCAACAAATTAGATCTGTACGGTAAAGTTGATGGTCTGCACTATTTCTCCGACGATAAAGGCGCTGACGGGGATCAAACCTACATGCGTCTGGGCTTCAAAGGCGAAACCCAGATCAACGACATGATGACCGGCTACGCGCAGTGGGAGTACAACATTCAGGCTAATAACACCGAAGGGTCTGATAACCAGTCCTGGACGCGTCTGGCCTTCGCCGGTATCAAAGTGGGTGATTATGGCTCCTTCGATTACGGTCGTAACTACGGTGTTCTGTACGACGTAGAAGGCTGGACCGATATGCTGCCTGAGTTCGGCGGGGACTCCTACACCAAAGCCGACAACTTCATGACCGGCCGTGCCAACGGCGTGGCCACCTACCGTAACACCGACTTCTATGGTCTGGTGCAGGGTCTGAACTTTGCGCTGCAGTATCAGGGCAAAAATGAAGATGCCAGCAACAATCAGGAAGGCACCAACAACGGCCGCGACATGCGTCACGAGAACGGTGACGGCTTCGGTATTTCTACCACCTATGACTTCGGCATGGGGATTACCGCAGGTGCAGCCTATACCTCTTCTGACCGTACCAACGAGCAGGTGATGAATACCACTGCGGGCGGCGATAAAGCGGATGCATGGACTGCGGGCCTGAAATATGACGCCAATAACATCTATCTGGCAGCCATGTACTCTGAAACCCGCAATATGACGCCTTACGGTGATAATACCGACGCCGTGGCCAACAAAACCCAGAACTTCGAAGTGACCGCACAGTACCAGTTCGACTTCGGCCTGCGTCCGTCTCTTTCCTACCTGCAGTCTAAAGGTAAGGACCTCGGCAACGGCCAGGGCGACCAGGATCTGGTTAAATACGCTGACATCGGCGCGACCTACTACTTCAACAAAAACATGTCCACCTACGTTGATTACAAAATCAACCTGCTGGATGAAGATGACAGCTTCTACAAAAACAACGGCATCGGCACGGATGATGTCGTGGCACTGGGCCTGGTTTACCAGTTCTGATTGCCAGAGCCCGCATGATGATGCGGGCTCCCCCCCTTTTTTGAAGCTCGTCACAAAAAACAGGTTCTGGAATCGTGTGGTTGAGGGTAAGTTGAGGGAAAGCTGGTTAAACTCAGACGATAACCTTTTCATCACAAGGGATAACAGCGTTGTTTGGTCGTGTATCCGTTGCCGTACTTACTCTTTTAGCGCTCATCTGGATGGCGTTAATTTTTGATTTTGCTGATATTGTCGGTCATCTCGGCGCGGTGTTGAACCACCTCGATGGTGGTTAATATTGCTCCCGCGGAAATAAAAAGCCACCAGCAGTGCCGGTGGCGGGTAAACGCGCAGTTCGCGTTATTTTTTCACGGGTTGAGGCTTTTTATCACCTGATTCAGGGGCCTCACGCGGATCGTCTTTTTCAACACAGAGCATAGTTTCTCCTGTTTCAGATAACCACCCTCCACTATAGCCAGGCTGATTACAGAGTGGCCAGGCGGCAATTACGCCTCAACTGTCCCTTTCTTGCGAAAAGAGAGGTAGCCAAACACCCCGCTGTCCCCATCCGCGGGATGGTTAACCCCGTCCATCACCGTCACTTCAGGGAAATCGAACGGTGAGACATTTTCAAAGCAGGCAACGTTCACGCCGTATTCGTTTGGATTGGAACGCCGCTGATGGAACGTGTAGATCCCGCACACCGAGCAGAAGAAGTGCCGTGCCGTTCCCGTGTTAAACCGGTACTCCGTGAGCTTATCCTCACCTTTAGTCACGGTAATCCCTGACAGCGGCGCAGAGACGACGACCGCGCCCCGCATGCGACAAAAGGAACAGCTGCAGCGCCGCGCGGTATTCAGGCCATCCGTGAGCGCAACGGTAAAGGCCACCGCACCGCAATGGCACTGCGCATTACGACATTCAGCCATAGGCTATACCCCTTTTCTCACCAGCTCGGCGGCTTTGACGAAAACCTCGTCTTCTACACCATCGCCTTTTTGCCTGCCGAGCCTGACCAGTTCATCGACAATACTGTTGCGATGGATCGGTTTCTGCGCTGAAACCAGCCCAATGACGGCGGCCCCAATCGCCAGCCCCACTAAACCTGTTTGTTCGTCTTTGTTCATCATGCTCATGCTCCTGATACAACAGACAAGCGTAGCAGGAATCCGGTAAAACGGAATGAGGACACTCGCTTTGTGAATATAATTTACGTAGTTCAGACAGGTACGACTTCTAAAATCGACAGATACGAACGGGTGTCTATTATAGTGTTTAGCTTCAGACGGGTCTTTTCAAACAAGATCTGATACTCAGACTCCGTTCTTGCCCGCCCTCCATCAAAGCTTGTTAAAAGAAGAAGGTCAATTTCAAATCGTCCCTGCTCATTATTTTCTTTTTTTATAAGTGGTTCAAAAATTAATAATCGGGAATTTTCTTTCATTGCATTTCTACACGATTGAAGTATCTGAACCGCTTTCTCATCAGGCCAGTCCATCAAAATATATTTAAGCAGGTAAATATCCGCTACAGGACAGGCTTCAAAGAAGCTACCCTCAATGGTCTTCCATCGACGATTATCCTTCAACAAGTGCAGTCGATTCCGCTCAAGCACGTCTTTTTGATCGAAGAGGATCCCCGTTAAGGTCGGATTTCGACGTAAAACGGCCAACAATAAGTTACCCAGCCCACCGGCTATATCGGCAACGACAGCGTTTTGAGGGAACGAATAGCTATCTGCGATGACTTCATTCTCTACGGATGACATAGAGGCCATACCCGCATGAAAAATGTTGCTGTCAGTCATCGTGTCATCATGCTGCCAGTAGTCGTAAAAAGGCTTGCCAAACAAATCATTAAAAACAGGTTTGCCTTGCAATATCTCATCCATTTTAGCCGCTGGCTGCCAGAATGTTGGGTCTGTCAGCATGAGCACCGCCGCACGCAATGAAAATTCATGCTCAGAACACAGGAACAGTGCTGAATGGCTAAGGCTGTATTCAGCTTCGGACAGTTCGTTGAACACTCCACGAGAGGATAATACGCGCATGATCCGATGAAGATAGTCGCCATCGACATTAAGCTCCTCCGCCAGTTGCGTAACGGATTTTTTTCCTTCAACCAGACGATCTGCAACGCCTAATACTGCGACAGCCCGAAGCGCTGCCTGCCAGACAAAACCCATACTTTGCTCTAACAAACACATTCCTTCTTTACGGCTTAGCAAATCCAGACTATTAGGATGTGACATTTTCTACTCCTTACCAATAAAGATGTGCTGAACAACTAAAACGCCGTTAGCAAGCGTAAGTCTGGTAGCGAGCTTTATCCATAATGTCAGTAAGGATTATTTGTGCGGTTTCGTACCGTTTAGCATACAGTCCATTTCAATACGTAAAAAAACAGGGCCACTTACTCCATATTTTGATTAATAACACCATGACACTATTATTTCATAAATGATTACCATGATAGAAATAATACCTGTCGTGAGACAGACATTTCATCGTCAGAATCTCGGTGTCAGCCCGTATTTTGGTGTTTTGATATTTGCCGCCCAAATTTTGATATCGTTTTGCAGGAGAATAGTGAAATCAGATTTCAAATGCGTCATCATGCCATTGACGCTGTCCGCATCCACGACTGAAAAATGTTCAATTCTGTTCTTCCCTATCTGAACACAATCATATTTGGCGGGCAGCACTTTACCATTCACATTGAGTGGCAGCTTATTCTCACCACAGCGCCCTTCCGTAATATATGACACCAGCAAATTAGCGGATTTCCTGCCAGGCTGGGATACGCTCACCATGACGGGATAACCTTCCGAGGTCTGCGTCATATCATAAAGCACCGCATTTTTCATATACCAGGTATTATATTCCCGCTCCTGAAAAGCGGACCAGGCAGGCGCAGAAAAAAGCGCCAGCACTGCCAGCGTAATAGAGACTATTTTCATGGGATGTTATCGTCCGTGGTGTTGCACGTATTATTCAGATTGTGCAAAAAACAGCAACAACTTAAGAATAGTCCTACTACTATTGGCAGTGATGGAGGATCAATTAACGACGCGCGACGCGGTCTGTTTCCTGTTGCTAACGTATCTTCGCTTTATTTATTCCGACTGGCCGTTCGGATCGCTTCCAGACCGACGCGCTGTCCGAATGACAGCTCTAACGTATTTCCATCGGGATCGGCAAAAAAGACATAGTATCCGACGGGGTCGCCTACATTCTCAGGCGCCTTCCTTAGCACACCTTCAGCGGTGGCCATCGCGGTTTTTCTGTCAATTTCTTCGCGGGTCGCACAGGCAATTCCCAGATGCCCGAAACTGCCCAGCGGCGTATCGGTCACGGTATCGGCCTGTACAAGAACCAGTGCAAAAGGACGGGTATGGTCGCTGAGCCATGCGACTTTTCTGGCATCAGGCATGTCGGGTTCACGTAAATGAATGACCTCCATACCGGCATAGCGGCGATAGAAGGCAATACTCTTTTCCAGGTCCCTGACCATAAACGCGACATGAGTGAAACCTACATCAATGTCTTTCATTTTAAGATGTTACTCCTTTATCAACGTGGTGCTGACATCTTAAAAGCTCAAGTTAACTTGATGTCAATACGCTCATAAAGAAGAAACAGGCGAGAAATGGTAAACCGCCGCCATCACGGCGATGCTAACGACAATGCTTAAGAAAAAGTAGGTTTTAAAGGGCTGCTTTTGCGTTTTATGGCGAAAGAGTTGCTGGCCCACAATCGCGCCAGGCCAGCCGCCGGTTACGCCAAATACCAGCAGCGTGGCTTCCGGTACCCTGCGCATACCCTTACGCGCTGCCTGTTTATCGGCGCCATACATAGCCATCGTCAGCACATTGATCAGCAGAAACCACATAGCCAAAGGGTTAGAGGCAAAAAGGCTGCCGATTGCAGCAAAGATCAGGAGTAAATAAAAAAAGCGATTGAGGGTCATAGCACCAACCACCGGGTTGTTTAGCAATTACGAAGCCGCATTATACCCTATCTTGCTGACGCATCTTCAAGCCAGGTTAATATGTAAGCATGACTGCATCGTCATTTCGCAGTCAGCATTTTTTTCTTAAAAAATTATACGGAAACGCCTAACGTCCAAAACCCACCGCCAGAGCAGTTGCTTAACAAGTTAAACATGATTGCATCTATTATTCAGCCGTGAAGGCGGTAATATTGACCAGGATCAACTTTAAAATTTTACCTTAGACTCTTCATTCTTTTTTTTTAGTATGTAATCTCTACAGCAAAGGTTGAAAACAATTAAATTGACCACAAAGCACTCAGATAACAAAATAGCACCGTAGTTAAAACAATAACGGTCTGCATTTTATTTGGGGGATGATCCCCCCCTTTTTTTCTTTATCGCAATTCCGGGGAAAACGTCACTCCACCCTCACTTTAACCTTTGGCTTCGACAAAAGGATTTTTATCAACTCCTTAAAGGGAACGGGTTTGTAGAAGAAGTAGCCCTGTAAAAACGTGATGTTATTGCGGATGAGATAATCAAGCTGTTGCTGGGTTTCAACCCCTTCCGCCACAATACGGATTGACAGTTTTTTTGCCAGTTCCAGTACCGAATCCAGGATCAGGGTGGAATCCTCATTGGCATTCACTCTGGCAACAAAGCTTTGGTCGATTTTGATGTAATCAATATGCAGGTCCTGCAGGTAGGACAGGCCAGAATAGCCCGTTCCAAAATCATCCAGCGCGATTGCAAATCCATTGTTATGCAGCTCATTCAGGGTCTTAACGAGATGTTCATCTACGTGGAGGGGCTCGCGCTCGGTCACCTCAACGACAAGGTTAAGATCCTGTTGCACAAAGCTGCGCTTGTAATTCAGGCACTCTTCAAAAAAGGTAGAGGCCACGATATGAGATGCACTGAAGTTAATCCCTACATGGAATCCTTCCGGCAGCAGCGAAGAAATTGAATTCATCTGCATTGCAACCTGACGCATTAAGCTTTGGGTTAATGGAATAATTAGCCCTGATTTTTCAGCAAGAGGAATAAACGAAGCGGGAGAAATAAACCCGGATTGCGGATGCTTCCATCTGGCCAGCACCTCTACACCGCGCAAGGTGCCCTCTTTTCCGCTCACGACGGGTTGATAATAGGGAATAATTTCATTTCTGTAGATGGCAGTGCGCAGTGAATCTTCAGGCGATATATCCTTAGAGAGATAGCGTTGCAAAAGATAAGCAGGAAGAGAGGAAATGAGCAGCAGAAATAACAGCACCCCACCGGCCTGGTCGAATAATCTCGTCAGGCTAAAAAGAGGCGGAGCGTTAAATTGAATCGCGAAGGGATAATCAGCGTCTTTTACCGTCAGTACATCTTTGTTTGCATGGGGTGCCGTCAACACATCGCCGGATTGGCCTAAACGACGATTGCCGACTTGCAGTGAATACGCCACGCCACGTAATGGCATATTCAGCGCATCCCGAATATGGCTGTCGCTGATGCTCACCATGATTCGGCTTCCGGCATGGTTTGTCTGGTATAAGAGAACCGGCAGGCCGTTGACCGTACTTTTCGATGGAACAAGTAGCAATGATGCCTGAGGCAGCGCTGAGCCGTTAACCAGCAACACGCGATTTCCCGGTAAAGAGGAGCACCAGACCGCATCTTGTTTCAGAATAACGATCGTTCTCAGATGGGGTTGTAATGCCGCTTCAGTACCGAGCCGATACTGCCCTTCAGCATCACACTCATTCTCAGCAAGCTGCATTGCTATCTGGGTCGCATGACGGGCTTCTTTAAGAATGACGTTCATGTTTCGCACGACATAGTGCGCCCCTGCAAGGCTGTCAGCGCGTGCAGAATACCAAACCTGTAAATTGATGATAAAAACGCCCAGCATAAAAATTGCCGTGGCTGCAGCTAAGGAGATAGGTGCATGGCGCATTCAGGGTTCTCGACTCGAGTGACGTTGCCGCTTCGGTGATGCTGAAGTGATTGAATTGTCTTCGTCTTAAGCATGGTTGATAAAGAAAGAAATACCATGTCAGGCGTCAGAAATTTTCCCGCAAACCAGCCTCCATCTTTGCACCTTCTAAAATGGGGAAATAAAAAGGCCGCCGAACGGCAGCCCTGGTTGATACGTGCTTATTAGTACTGCTTTATTGTCTTGACCGGCGTTCTTTCTGACCAGTCAGGCCGCTCGCCTGCCATGATTGCACGTTGTTGTGATGGCGTCACAGACTGCGTTATATCAGGCATCGACTTGTATTCAGGTTGCTGAGGTGGGCTGAGAACCAGATCGGAGCTACAGCCTGACAGTAGCAACGCCACCAGTAGCGATGAATTAAGCTTGAACACGTTAACCCCTTCCAATGGGATAAAAGTTACAGAAAAAGCGTGGTGTCGGTTCTATCCCGGTGACTTTTCTTTGTTATACAACATCACTCGGCTGGCTACCGGCCACAGATTCACCACACAGATAACCCCACAAGGATATATTTACTCGGGCAATAAGCGCAACGCCTTGTTTTCATGCACACCACCAGTGAAAAAAGGTGTCAGGAAATCAGAGTACGCTTCTGGTATCGACGATGTTTATGCTAAAACCGCTGGTATGTTTCTTTTGATAAAAGTTATGAGGGAAGTTGAATGGTGACGGTTGAGGAATTAAAAATGAAATACCCGGGCGCACAGGCCTGGCAAATGGGTGACAGCCCGGCACTTGCAAACGAGCTTGCGAATCTGATTAAAAAAGGACTCAAAACGGCCACCTGCGGCTCTTTTGCCTCGTACTCGCAGGATGTGTCTGCTCCACGGATAGGAAGCTACAACATAATCCTTGATGGTCAGAATGTCCCGGTCTGTGTGATCCGGCTGGTTTCCATGCGACTGGTGCGTTTTTGCGATGTTACTGAGGAATTCGCTCGTAAAGAGGGTGAAGGTGATTTAAGCCTTGAATACTGGCAGACTGAGCATCAGCGATTTTTCTTCCGCGAAGGCCATTTTTCTGAAGATATGGAACTGGTCGCAGAAGAATTTGAATTGGTTGAGGTGCTGTAAGCGGAGATAAAGTGGCAGAGGTGTATCTGTTACTTAAGCAGGCTTACCAATATTAAGCTCATAGACTACGCATTCCGTATCGTAATGCTGCTCTATTGCTTTATAAGTCATACCTAACCTTTTCATAACACGCTGCGATGCGATATTTTCGGGATCGGCCACGGCTACCAGATAAGATGCTCCCACCCGTTCTACAGCGTAATCAACGATCGCTTTCGCTGCCTCTGTAGCATAGCCTTTGCCATTGTGTTCAGGAACGAGGCGCCAGCCAATCTCTAATGGTGCACCCTCCACGTTGGCCAGGTGCTGGAGGCATGCTGCACCAACGATCTCACCAGAAGATTTCTCTCTGATAGCCCACCACGAGAAGTGATACTTATCCCAGCGAGCCTGCACCCTTCTGATGCCCTCCCAGGTTTCTTCGGGCGTTTTAACGATACCCTTATTGATATAGCGCATCACCTCAGCATCACTATCCATTACCCTTAAGCCTTCATAATGTGAATCATTATAGGGTTCCAGGATTAAGCGGACCGTTTCTACATTCATCTTAAATTCCTCTTACATTAAGCCAGTGCCTTCATTGAACTCGTCCCGATAAAACACCATAGCACAATGTAAGTTACTCCCGCTTTGGTAGCTTATTGGAATCGTTTTAATCTAGTAGAATTCAACTTTCGTATGTGCTGTCATTGAAACTGTTTTCGGTGCCGGATTACCTGCGTTCTGTACTGTGGCATTACATATTTCAGGCACAAGCATTTCGTTATAATGACAAGAACTGGTTGCTGTATACCCCTCCGAGTAAACTGATGTGTTTATAATTTTATAATCAAGAGGCTTCCTGTCTTTATCAACATAAGATATTTCGTTTTTAGAGAGGACCTTACCAGAACCATAAAACTCAGAACGTATCAAATTAGAATTATCATCATAAAAATGCTCAGATATTTTCTTACCCAAATAATAGGTGTCTTTAATTAAGCCATTCGAGTAAAGACTATATCGCAACTCGTCACCATTTTCATTTTTAGTCAAAATATTACATCTTTCATCGAGCTGTATAGAGAAAGGCTTACCATCTCTTTGGCCAACAAGACTTCCATTGCTATTTTTTAGATTTGTTTCATGACCAGACGAAACGTTATCAAGATCTAAGCTTTCGACACAACCATTCTTAGCTAGTTTGATGGCGATTTTATAAGTGACCTTACCATTTTCTTCAACATCAGTATCTAATGATTTGACAGCTCCTTTAACTGGATTGAAATCAAACATAGTAGATAAATTATAGAGGAGAGGTATGTAATGGTTATCAGCTAAAGCCATGCCTGAAAATAAGGAAGTACAAAGGAAAAGAGTAGATATTTTTTTCATTTTTGAATCTAAGCTCAAGTTACCCTCAAATTAAGTAAGCTCATTACAGCATGCTTACTGCTAATCTTCAACATTGATACTGGCGGAGATGATAGCACCACAACTGCGCCGTTTGCCGTAAAGTCGCTATCGTATCCAAACGTCTGAACGCTACCCTTTATCACGTATCGGCGCCACATTTCACGCAGCAGTAAAACGTGCTGGCATTCGCCGCCGGAATCCGTACCATACGCGGCATACAATTTTTGCCCCTGCTGGCTCCGAAGGTAGTACTCAATGCAAGAGAATCAAGAGATTAACAAAAAAGAGCAATACAACCTGAATAAGCTACGCTGATTTTGCCAACTCATTGATATCATTTACTTTACCATTGAATTCAATTAGTTATAGCATAATAACTTCTCCCTAAAGCTACCCAGAACTACATTTTTAATGCCCTTTTTTTGCCCCTATTTCGCATTTTTGCCCCTAAATTTGCCCCTAACACTAGCCAGTGCGCCACCCTTCTTCTCCCTGCCCTATACTTTAAGTCTGACATCTGGCTGGAGGTTTCTATGTGTGGGCGTTTTGCACAAGCTCAAACGCGTGAAGAATACCTGGCTTACCTGTCCGATGAAGCTGATCGCGACATCGCATACGATCCTGAACCTATTGGCCGATACAACGTCGCGCCCGGCACCAAAGTGCTGCTGTTGAGCGAACGCGACGAGCAGCTGCATCTTGATCCGGTTTTCTGGGGTTATGCGCCCGGATGGTGGGATAAGCCGCCACTGATTAACGCTCGCGTCGAAACCGCGGCCGCAAGCAGAATGTTTAAACCTCTGTGGCAACATGGCCGGGCGATCTGCTTTGCAGATGGATGGTTCGAATGGAAGAAAGAAGGTGACAAGAAACAGCCTTATTTTATCCATCGGGCAGACGGTCAGCCGATTTTTATGGCGGCGATCGGCAGCACACCGTTTGAGCGAGGCGATGAGGCAGAAGGTTTTCTGATAGTGACGTCTGCCGCTGACAAAGGCCTAGTGGATATTCACGACCGCCGGCCCCTGGTCCTATCGCCAGAAGCGGCCCGGGAATGGATGCGCCAGGACGTTGGAGGGAAAGAAGCGGAAGAGATTGTATCTGACGGCTCTGTACCAGCTGAGATGTTTATCTGGCATGCTGTGACCCGTGAAGTAGGAAATGTAAAAAATCAGGGGAGAAAATTGATAGAACAAATAGATATATAATCTGATGTACTTTTGATGTGTACTTTATATTTGGTTCAATATTATCTCACTTTAAGAAAGAAATATATTTGCAGCCATCGGACCACTAAGCCCATTTATACGATAAAATTCAACACGAACGCCAGGTTTTAACGTTTGGATTTCATTATTTCTTAATGCAGAAATATGTAAAAAAACATCTTTTCTGCCATCTGATGGGATAATCAATCCCTTTCCGCTCTTGAAGTCAAAACTTTTGACAATTCCTGTCATTTTACGAGACAAATATTTTCCTAATGGCAATCCAGATTTGACTATACAGGATTGGTTAATAATAGCTAATCCTATTTTATTGGCCTTCCGGAAGGCTAAAATAAAATTTGCTTAATCATTCAGCATGTGCCTTAATGGTTTGACTGATTCGTTGCGATGATGAATCTAACTTTTCCAAAAGCCGTTCTCATAACCAGGTGTTATCTCTGATACCTCCTCCTCTTGAGTCCATACATATACCAGCATACGTTTCTTATCATGAGCTTGCTTGTCATTTTGAAATGTTCAAACGGAGTTTGTATGTCATCTAAAATCATAGGCCTTGTTAAGTGGTTTAACGAAGATAAGGGGTTTGGCTTTATCTCCCCACTCGATGGAAGTAAAGATGTTCTTGTTCACACTTCTTCCCTGCTGGGAGAAACATTTAATACTCTGTTTGAAGGACAAAAAGTCAAATTCGCTATCATAGCTGGAACTAAAGGTCCAATCGCTGCCAAGGTAACACTTTGCGATAGATAATTTTCAGATGGTTTACTTTAGCCAGCATGACTTTATCAGTGGAAGGTGATTGTTCGGTTACGCACATCATTACAACAGGCCAGCATATTTACTTACCATCAAGTTTGCTGACCGATGTGATGAAATGCAGGACTGCTGCATGAACAGTCTCAAAGCAGAAGCTAACTGCTTATAAAATATTAAAGTGCGTAAGAGGTTAGGCAGCCTCTAAAAGCATCACTTCTTATTTTTTTAATTTTTTTAGAAGCGCTGGGAAGATTTGAATAAAGCACAGCAGTATGGGCACACCAATTGAGCCCCCTTTTGTACACGATTGTAACTATGTTCGGAATCTTTTGAGCAGTTTGGACAAGGACATTTTACTAAATAATTTCGGCGGAATTGAGTGTTTTTACGTGCTGACATAGACTTCTCCAGTTCAAATGGACCGTTACAGTACACGTTAAGTCAGTATAATGCTTGTTTTAATTTCGATAGAGGCAAAAAAAATGAACAAACAGCCCCCTTTCGAACACCTGCAGGGGCTAAAAGCCCTCAAAATACATGGTGATATATGAAAAAAGTAATCATTTTTTTTAATGGTAAGCCAAGTAAAGTTATCACTGTGCTTAAAGGTGTGACATCAATACGCGAAGAATATCCTAATGGAGAAGTGATAAACCTTCAGATAATGTCAGCAGGTTTTCCCTCTTTAACAGGTGACCATGAAGTGGTCTATGTGGCATCAGATCGAGAGCTTACCTCTCAGGAAATATTAGATGCGGCGCAGAAGTATCTTTGACTCAAGGGATTCAACGCCAACGTTCATGAAATCATTATTATAACTACGTTTAATTATTATAGCCTGCTTAACGCAGGCTTTTTTTACCCCCACACAAACATTTATAATTAAGACATGTACATCTAACACCATGGCAATATGACTTTATTGCTGAAGAAACCATAAGGCTTCCATGAAAATTCTATATTACACAGTATTAATAGTTATTGAAGCCCCATTCTCAGATAATAATATCAACCCTCTTATCTTAGGTCTCTTGCATGACCGAAACTATTCAAGTAAGTCAAACCGAGGCGTTAAACTTCCATCCCATGCATTCATTGGTTCAGAGGGTCAGGCAGTTTTAGAGTGGGAGTCTGAAAAAGATGGAGCAGAAAAACTAAAAAAAAGACTCTACCAGATGCTGCATGGAATTACACGTTTAGAAGAGTCTCCCACAGCAATTTTTCTAATGATTTGCCCAGAAGATAAAACCTTAACCTTTGTTTCAAGACTTAAAGTAAAAAAATGAACATCGATATTTTAACCTTCACCATCTGAAAATACCGTGACCGTGAAAACTGCGAAAGAAAATCATGAGGCACATCAGTAAATTTTGTATCATTTGCTAAGCATTGCTGTTACATTCGTTTTAATGATGAATCCTCCTCAGCGGCAGGGCTAACTAACCTGATGATTTGTATATCAAACGGCTCATCGTGAATTTCTGAAGCAGCGAGTCACGAGTGGTTAGCTCAATGACTCACCGGGAGGCACCCGGCATCATATCCATAAGACCCTGTATAATTGCAGGGGCTTATTTACATTACAAAAGCATAGTAGTAGACATATTACTCTTAATACTCATAGCCGATAATTAGGTTCGAATGAATATACCGTTTAAAGAATCATCTAACTTTTATTAGGTCTGAATACCTCGTAGTATATCGTGGAGATAACATATCCCGTTTCATCTGCCATTGCTGCTGTATGCCCTGCCCGGCAAAATAAAGCGTTCCCTTTCCATCTTTCGCGTTCAGATAATCCAGAACTTCCATCAACTTGTCGCTTCCGGCTCGCGGCGCGTTTTCATCGAACAGGTTCAACTGGGCCACCCCCTGGCTGAAGAAGTCTCCCAGCATGATTCCAGCCTTTTGATAGCGATGGCCGTCCTTCCAGATTTTGTCCAGGCACTTTACCGCGGCGTTAATGATGTCTCTGGAATCTTGTGTGGGGGTAAGAAGCTTCATGGACGCACTGTTACCGTAATACGGTTCGTTAAGCGCAAAGGGAGAGGTTTTCACGAACGCAGAGATAAAGCGGCAGTACTGATGTTCACCCCGCAGTTTTTCAGCACCACGGGCGGCATAGCTGCAGATAGCTTGGCGCATCTGTTCATACTCAGTAACGCGTTCGCCGAATGACCGGCTGCAGACGATTTCCTGCTTAGCTGGTGCAAACTCCTCCAGATCCAGACATGGCTCACCGCGCAGCTCCCGGACAGTTCGCTCCAGGACGACATTGAAGTGTTTTCGAATAATCCACGTACTCTGCTCTGCGAGGTCGAGAGCCGTTTTGATGCCCATGGCGTTCAGCTTCTTACTGATGCGCCTGCCGACTCCCCAGACGTCCTCAACGGGTACTAGGGAAAGGAGTCGGCGCTGGCGATCGATATTGGACAAATCGACCACCCCGCCGGTCTGGCGTTGCCATTTCTTGGCAGCATGATTTGCCAGCTTAGCGAGTGTTTTTGTCTGCGCTATACCAACACCGACTGTCAGGTGCGTGCGCTTCAGAACCGTAGCGCGGATCTCTTTGCCAAATTCCGTCAGGTCCCGGCAGTTGCGAACGCCAGTCAAATCGCAAAAAGCTTCATCGATACTGTAAATTTCGACGCGAGGGCTCATTTCCTCCAGTGTTGTCATCACCCGATTGGACATGTCGGCATAGAGTTCGTAGTTACTGCTGAAGCAAACAACCCCAGCGCGCCGAAATAAGTCCTTTTGCTTGAAGAAAGGCTCTCCCATAGTAATTCCAGCGGCCTTGGCCTCGGCGCTGCGCGCGATAACACAGCCATCATTATTTGAGAGAACGACAACCGGACGCCCTCTCAGGTCCGGCCTGAATACAGTCTCGCATGATGCGTAGAACGAATTCACATCACAGAGAGCAAACATATTCAGCTCGCAGATTTAACGATGAAAGTCACGACGCCGAAAACGTCCAGCGTGTCTTCGCTGCCAACAACAATCGGGCTGTAGGCGCTGTTCATAGGATTGAGTTGCACAGTCGGGCGCAGCTGCAGGCGTTTAACAGTGAATTCCCCTTCCACCGCAGCGATGACTATATCACCATGCTCAGCTGTGCGTGAGCTGTCTACCACCAGCAGATCTCCGTCGCTGATCCCGGCTTCGATCATTGAATCACCCGCGGCTTTAACGAAGTATGTGGAGCTCGGATGAGCAACAAGTAACTCATTGAGATCAATACGCTGTTCAACGTAATCAGCCGCGGGGCTGGGGAATCCGCACTGAACTAAGTCGCTGAAAAGTGGAAGCGCGATAATTTCTCGCAGTTCTGTTGGCCTGATGAATTCCATTGCACACACCTCAAATACTGTTTTTATATACAGTAGTTTTATTTGTAAGTGTCCGCAAGATACAAGCCCTATCGTCACTGCTTAAAGCTTCGCCGTTTCGTTTCTAAGTTTCTATGCAGCTTCGAATTATGAGTTATGTAAATTTTTGATCATGAATCTATATGAGCAGATTTAAACCGGTATTGCAGACGGGATTTGTTTATAAAGATTTTGGAATTTCAGGCCAGATTATGTCTGGGGCGGCTTCTAGGTCTACTGTAGATACTGCATCTATAAAGTCCATCCAGGCATCAAGTGATGCCCTTTCGTCCGAGGTCAGCTTCGCGGCCAAACGTAGTACCCAAAACACCATATAGGCGAACAATACGGACGGGTTCGCACATTATCCCTCCTGCATGATTAGGTTTTTATGCCTGACAATTTTCATGGTTCTCTCCATCCAGTAACCTCCATATGGCACACGTTGACTGAGGTGACCATAAAGATGATGGAGAAGCATGTTCCCCTCCAGCAAGATCCCTGAATGGTTCCACTTATTCGATTCCACCTGCATGATGATCAAATCGCCCGGCATTGGTGATCCACTGAATTCTCGGAACCCACATTCGTACCAGCAATCCTGATAGAAATTATCCGGATAGGAGTCCTCCCACCACGGATAATCAACACGGTAATCCTGAAGTTCGACATCATGCTCCTGCCGGAAATAGCTCATTACCAGCCCCCAACAGTCGTAGTGTCCGAGCACAAACGGGCGCCCGAGCAACGGTAATTCGCCGCGGGGAGTAATGGTACGAAAGTCTCCTTCCGGCCAACTGACAATATGCCAGGGCAGCAACGTTGCATCGCATTGAGCCTTGTCCAGTTCGCTTGGCTGGGTCGTCGCGTCCGGGTGGCTATGTACGATTCCCGTTATCGTCCCCCAGTCTTCAGCAGCAGCGTAATCCTCTGGTGAAAGGTGAAACTGTTCCGTTGGTTCAGCAGCCAGATTACGGCATGGGAAATAGCGTTCCACCCGGCTTTTCTGCGCTATCACGCCGCAGCATTCGTGGGGATAGTCTTTCGCAGCATGCGCCAGGATGTCCTGAATTGTTTTCTGACGCATGTTAACTCCTGATCAAAGATGTTCCTGGAAAACCACCGAAAGGAAGTTCATTGTGTTCACCAAACCGAAGCTTGCAGGCGGTGAGCGTGCCGTTGCATTCATCTAATGAGGGATCGCTTACCGGATTGTTGTTTCTGTCGAAGTAAAGCGTGCCGGCATAATCGCACCCATCGCCGGTGCGGTACTTGTTCCGGATGCACCATGTGCAAAGAGAATGCAACTGTCTGGTTGGGATCATCAACCCCTGCAGATCCATCGGGCTGGTAAGAGCAAACTCGATACTTTCACCGGGAAGCTCGCTATTTTTACCGTCGATATAGAAAACCCGCTTCCTCACCTGCAAGGGATCTGCTGTGGGATTTCCATCCGGGAAATTGCGCGCATCCAGGTAATGCGCAAAAGTGTCATGAATCGTAACTTTGGCCTGCAGCATATCGTCATAGGCCAGACAGAGTGCAGTGATAGAGCTGTCAATGTTGGCAACGGTGAGAGTCGGCTGGGCGCTACTGCCATCGGTTGAAGCTTCCAGTCCCTCTAGCTTATATGGCCAGGCACCAAACTCTTCGCCCTGCCACCAGATACTCTTCGCCTTTAACTTTGATTCGTCGCCACCAGCAGCCGCAATCTCTTCTTCAGTATGCGGGAGGTTATAAGCGTGAAAGCGCAGAACATCGTCCAGACCAAACGCAGAACCGTCTACCTCAAGAAGACGTTTTTTTTCACCCGGTTCGAGGCGTTGATAATCTTCAGTAATCATGGTGCGTATGCCTGTTTGAAGGTTGCTTTTATGGTCATCACTTTGCTGGATAGCGGCTGGGCTTTAATGGAATCAGCTTCAATCCGGTATAAACCGGTTTCGCCAACAGGAGACGTCCAGATAAAGGATTTTGTGATGTGCTTGCGGCAAAAACTCAGCACATCGAGCATCTCTGCCTTTTTTCCCGTTAAGGTCATCGGCCATGACTGTTTTTCAGGATTGATGCCTTCACCGGCGATCTGTTCAAAGCCGTCTCCAAAGGAAGCAGAGCGCGTTACGTAAGTAAACTCCCCTTCCATGCCCGCCTGAATCTGGGTTCGCCAGATAAATGTTTCGATCGCCAACTTTCCTCCGGGTATAAAAAAACCCGCCGAAGCGGATCAATTGCTTAACAAAAATGATGTGTTCTTAAATGGAGTAACGTTGAAGTGCTGTCTGGCCATAAAATCAATAAGGTAACATCGCGCGGATTTCAGCATACCATTCGTTGACAGCGGGGATATCCCTTAAGAGCCAGAATCCTACGCCAATTAGCAAGAAGCTCGCTCCAAACTCAAAGATAATGCTGAACCAGTATTCAAAGGGCCTGGCATCCTTATGAATGTACTCCTTTCGACTCGTTCCCTTGAATGTTTTGGTATAGATTCCCTTGCGCAGGTAGCCGAAAGACTGAACCAATGTTATAGGACCAATAAAAAAACAAGCACATACGGTAAACCAATATGAAAATCCCATCGCCCTTCATCCATTCATTGCATTAACACTATTATCGCATAGAAAGAATGCTAAATACCTACGATTGAAGGGTTAGTTATCACAAAGAACAGTAGTGGGATTGGTTTAATATTAATCTTTTGAAATGTTGTCGACGAACCGTGCGTTTTTGTGATTTGATAAAGAAACTCAAAAAAAGTCGAAGCGGTCACCCCTTCACATATCTAGCAAAATGCGGGGTATGGAAAGATACCTGTCTCAGGCAGTTAAAAATACCCCTCTATAAATTTAGGTTAGAGCAACCCAATATTCGCGATTGAAGTCCTATGAACAGACTGACGACACTATATATTAAAGCGCGGGCCGGGCTGTCTCCCTATGAAAAGACACCTGAAGCATCATTGATTAAAATGGCTAAGAAATGTGGCCGCAATGAAATAGCCGCCATTAACATCAGGCTCAAAAAGTTCCGCTCTGAACTAGCGATGGTTGAAGAGTGGGATGGAGATCAGCAGGATATGATATGGGATGCAATTGACGAGCATTGTAAGTTATTACAACTGATCACCGACAAACAGCCCACCTGAGTAGGCTGTTTGTCGTGCTAATCGTTAGAGCCATGGAACGGTATTTCGAAGGACTGACTAAGCTTCATCGCGTTCCTTTTATTGCATTCCATAAAGGCGTCCCCGGCCGCTGCGCCTGCTCAGATATTACGTTAACTATTGCCGGCTTGAGCTGTTTGATGATATCCACATTATTTGCTGGAGCCGACCTTGTCGTTGGTTGCTCACGTCCCTGAATCACAACACCACCGACATTAACATTTATAGCGGAACTACCTCCCTGTAACCCGAACATCGGTGCGTTTCCGACGTAGCCGCCGTTTGCATACCCCTGAGCTCCACGCATAAGCGCATAGAGATTGCCAACACCAAGTGCACTGGTCGCTTCCTTCGTAAATACAAACTCACCACCATGAACTACGCCTTTCGGTTGGTATTTACCGCCATCACCGGTGTAACCGCCGCTATCGAATCCCGGCACCAGACCACCACCAGAGAAACCAAAGAACGCACCGATACCCGTTCCACCAAAAGCTGACTTCATTCCATTAACCAAAGCCAGTTGTGTCAGCATCTGGGCGATGCCCTTGAGGAAAGTAGAAAGGAAGTCTGAGAAGTTAGATTTACCTGTAGTAAAAAAGTCGGTGAGCGTGCTGGCCATCCCGGCGAACGCATTGCTGGTAATCGTCTGCACCTGCGAGTAAACATTAGTCGCGCTGTCCTCAAATTCAGCCCAACCCTTTTTCACGCCGGTCAACCAGTCGCCACGCAACCTGTCCTCTTCGAACTCAACTGCATCACGCCACTGGTAATGATGACCGAAGCCCCAGCAGTAACGACACGCTCCGCGGCGGTATTGCGAAAGCTGATTGGCATCGAAGGTAGCAAGCTGCCACATTTGCGCGAGGACTTCATCGGCACTGCCAAGCGTGCGCACAATGGACGCTTTTTGCTGCTGCGCAATTGCATGCGCAACTGAAGTTTTATGAAGGAGTTGATAGCCGATTTGTTCAGCTGATTTTTTACTGTACCCAGCTCGGCTAGCAGCCCGAGCGGCGTTGTTGTCCTTCAGGTACTCCGCGACAAATAAGCGCTGCTGAGCAGTAAGTCCATCATCATCCACAAGTTCATTTGCGCTTTTATCTTTCTGCGCAGTGCGCATTTTTTTCTGCGCAGATTTTTGCGCAGTTTGCGCAGAAGTTTTTTTAATGTGTCGACGTGCAGTCGCGTAATTCAGTCCCTGAGCTTTACACCATTCTTTTGGGGAGATGCCGGTAGCGGCATGGTCGGACAGGAACCGTTGCTGAAGCACGCCCCAGTCCGGTTTGATCATAGAAATTATCCAAGTATTAAAGTCCGGATTCGATATGCCGATAACTCAAGAAAAGGAGATATAAATATGTTCATTTGCTACCTATGTGAAAGTGCAGCCAATCTGATTTCTAAGCCTTCAGCTACCAGCTCATACATAGAGTGCCCTCATTGTGTGAATTACATTATCGAGGATAAATTAACCAGTTTGTCCAAACAGGTAAGAAACAGTGCAGCAAGGTACTCTCACAAACATAAACGTTATTTAGGTGAGACGTTGAAGTTCTATCAAATAACTAGAACGTACAAAGAATGTCCTGACCATGTGTACATGCTTAGCTGCAGGGTCAAAGCTCCTTAATGCATTGTTTTTTATGTAATAGCTTAATTCAATTGTATGAGCCGACTTTATCCAATATGTTTATACAGTTTAAATCGATACGTTGCTCGCGAGTGACCAATTCCCGCCAGTTTACGTGTACAATGAGGTTTCCATGAAAGATAAAATAATTAGCATTTCAACGCAGGTTAGAGAAGCCCTTGAGGGTAGTAAAAAAACAGATCACCAATCCTACTCATCTTTTAGCATTGCCGATTTCCCATGCGGATGCTGTGGTGATACATCTGAGGTTTTGCAGGTAGTCTTATATAATCGACTCGGAATAACCACACACTACATAAGCGGCACACACTACTCAGAGGAAGGGACCTCAAGTATTGGAAATGGCGCGAGTCATGCATGGCTTGAGTTCGAGGGAATGATAATAGACATAACTGCTGACCAGTTTAATGATAGAGGCTTTCAGAATGAAGCCATTATTGTTACTGAAGCATCATCATTCCATGACTTGTTTATTGAGCGAAATCATCGGAGGATCTTCAATCCTCAACAAATCCCTCCCCATACCTTACTGCAGACAATTAATTACGTACTTAAATTTGTTAACTAGATTCCGCAGGTAAGCATGATTTGATATGTGCCATACAATCAGAAATTTTTAACCGCCCTATAGGGTTACCATCCCAACGGTGATAGCTTAGGTAACGATGGTTGCAGCCATCATAAATTTATTCATAATCCTCATAGATTTGTCGACAATACAGCTTATGAGCTGTTAAGAAGGAAGACGAAATGATTGGTCTGTACACAGCTGGCCCAGCCGGTATGGTTATTGAGATCGCCATCAAAAAAGCTGTTGAAGCTTTTAGTAAAAAATCGATAGATGATGATCAGACACCTCAGCAGTTAAATGAGGAAGCACTTAAGGCTGAGCTGCAGTCAACCGTTCTTCAAGCTCAAGCAAAAGTACAACAAGAACTGTCCATAGCTCGCAGGATACTTGTGGCTGACGAGGTAGAAATCGAAGAATATTATGATGGTTCAGGTTCAGCAGGTATTGGCTTAAAATCGAGCCCTGATAATGTATCATTTGGCATAAACGGTGAGGGAAAGAAAATCACAAAAAGAGTCATCAAATTCAAAGGATTTAATGGACAGATTGACCAGATTCTTCAGCAAATAGATGATGAATCTTTGAAATCACTTAGTGCAGAGTCCAAATAAAGTATAGCGGACGGATTCGTCCGCCTCATTCTGCTAGTTGCACATCTTATTTATATAATCCTGCAAATAGCCAACCTGCTTCGTCACTGTGGCGATTCGCTTTCTGAGGGTAAAATAATCCCGTTCAGCGGAGTCAGTAAGTCGGGGGCTGGAAGCATCGCCCAAGCCGCCGGTGCCGGCCGTTCTGTTCGCGGGACATCTGGCGTTGACGTGCAGCCCACACTTACCAGTGCTAACGCAACGCTGCAGATCTTCAAGCTGAGATTTCGCATCAGCTAATTCCTTCGTGTATTTGGCATCCAGCGCAGCGACACCTCGCTGGCGAGTCTGCATGTCTTTGATGGTGGCGTTCGCCAGGGTCAGTTGTTCGATAGCTTTAACGCGCTGGTCTTTGTAGGTGATGGCGTTGTCCCGTTAGTGGTTAATCGCCCAAACCATTGAAAGCAGCAGGCAGATAACGACAGCGCAGATGATTGCGGTTAATCGGCTCATTTCTGGCCCCACTCGCAAACTTCGCGCTCAATCTCCCGGCGCGTTACTCACCCTTTCCACTGTTTGCCTCCAGCATGAGTCCAGCACCGCAGCTGATCGCATACGCCTTTCAGGTTCCCATGTCCACCAGCTCATCTGCGCTTTTATCTTTCTGCGCAGTGCGTGCTATCTTTCGCGGGTAAATTTTTGTATTTTGCGTAGCAGTTTTCTTGATATAGCGACGAGCAGTTACATAATTAAGGTTAAGTGTCTCGCACCATTCCTTAGGGGATATGCCAGTAGCAGCGTGATCAGACAGGAACCGCTTCTGCAGCTCGCCCCAGTCCGGCTTAGCCATTGTTACCTCTAAACTGAATGAACTTTAGACGTCACTCACAGCTTCAGTATTTGAAGCAATGAAGTATTTTTCTCAAAGAAATCTTGAAATGAGGATTTAAGCTTATGAAATATGTATAACTACGATGACGTACAGAAAATCAAGGCCAATCTCGAGTGGATAGTGCATCAAGCCTCTGCCCGGTCTCATTTGCGCACTGAGCATGACCAATTAGTGATTTCCGATCTAATGGAACTCATCCAGACATATGAAACGCTTCTGGACCTTGTAAGCCAATTTGGAGCTTCCGTCTTAAATTCGGAAATCATAGCGGGTCTATCAATCACAGAGGAATTCATTGCTAAAGTTAAGCGGAATGAGGGTGCGATGTGAGCGATCAACACACTAAGTGGCGATTGATTTGTGTTTTGAAGCTTCAAACTGGTGGATTACAGTTTGAAGCTTGGGTTATTTAATTGCCGTACAGTCGATTGAAAAGCGCATTTTTCATCGCATTAGAATCAATCGGATCCACGTTTAACCAGGTCAATGTCTCACGATTCTTTTCTGCATTGAAATCAGAAAACACACCATGGATATCACCGTTATCAGGTGAGTAGAGAACAGCAATATTCTGTTCTGGACAACTGTGTGGTTTACACCCTGACAGTGCAATATACTTTTTGCCCGCAACTGTTACTTCGGTTGATGGCGTGCTCGTGCCACCATTTTTTACCCATGCAGGTAGTTTGTTTTTACTAATCAGCTGGGAGTAGCTTTTAGACGTGCTTTTTGCACTGGCGAAATCAGAAAGATACTGCCCCTCGTCGGCAAGAGCACTGAAAGATACAAAAGCCATAGCAGCGATAAACACTTTACCTTTCATATTAATCCTCATTCCATAAAGACATCTCAACACTATACCTTAGCGGCTACTATGTCAGCCCTACAGTTAGCTAGAGGATTCCATATTACTGCCTATCCCAAGTGATTAACTCAGAATCATCCTAATAGCTACCGCTTATGCTTGTTGATTACGGACTGCTTGCCAGACTATTCAAGACTCTGATGAGGAGTTTGCCAACTCCAGGGAAACATCCATAAAAAGAGCAAGTGAAACTGAGACTCTGGTAGCCCTCCTTGTGAGGGCATTTTTTTACAATGCTGCGCTTCGCTTGTTAAATATTGAGTCTTTTCTACAATTTAATAGTGCTTTGCTATGTCAGGTAAAGCCGTCGTTCAGGAATACCCGTGTGCTCAAGGACGAGCCATCCCTAATTCTTTCTTTCCAACTCGATCTGCCTTATGCCAGCGAAATTATTGTTGCCCTTTTCAATTACAGCCAGTAGCGGCTTAATCCACAATACTGCCTGGCAGTACGTCATGGAGTTGGTGGCAACGGCACGATCATCGGCTGTGTCAGGTCCATTGGAATCGGTGTGCATGGCGCTGGCACGTAAACGGTGCGCGTATTTGAGCAACCCACCAGCAATGTCAGCAGGAACAGGCAGATCACAGGTTTTTTCACGGCGGAAAATCTCCCGGTATTCGATTACGGTTTCTTCGGTGCTGGTATCAATCAGGGAGTTGAGCCTATTGGCATGTTCTGCAACCTGATTGAATCGATTGAAGTTGAATGCCTGGGTAGCGATAACCTGCCCCTGCAGAGAATTGTCACTTCGCAGAACGTCGTTTTCGCTTTGAAGATTACTGGCCTCCGAGCAGCTCCGAACGAGGGCAACCGAAAGGCCAGCAATAATGACAACGCCGATAATACCCGGATTAATTTTCACTGGTCTATCCCCCAGCACGCCAGCGCACTTTCCTGGTCTCGCCGTTCTACCTGACCGTAGCAGCCGTTCTTCTGACCTTTAGTCATGCTGCAATCGCGACCACCGTCTTTAATCCACCAGCGGATTGCCTCGCATGCCCCGCGGCGGTCACCGGCATTAATGCGCTTATAGAACGTGGACGGGAAGCACTTACCCGGCCCGATGTTGTACGGGCAGAAAGAAGCTATCCCAGCTTTCTGAGGTTCGGTAAGCGGTACCGTAAAATTGCGATCAACCCACGCCAGAGCCCTATTGCGTTCGATGGCGTTCACCTGATTGCATTTAGCCTGAGTCAATTTCATGCCCTGCACAACCGGTTTACCATCAACCATCGTTGCGCCGCGGCAAATAGTCCAGATACCGCCGCCATCTTTGTAGGCCGTGAGGCTGTTACCCTCTTTCTCATTCAGAAACTGATCGAGAATGACGGATGCAGGAGCACCAGCCAGTACCAGCCCCAGAACTGCAGTACTCAACTTTGCTCTGGATCCCATCACTCACCTTCCTTTTGTAATGCCTCAACGACCACGCTTGCAGCGGCAGGACGCTCTTGAAGGGGTTTATCACCAACGCCTTTCAGGTAGTCATTGACCATTTTTGTTCGCTTCTCATCCTCTCTACGCCTACGGTTTGCATCTACCCGCCCGTTAATGTACGAGGCTAGCGAGATAAGCAGACCAGCAGCGCCAAAGAACATGAACACCAGATCCTGAGTGGTAAATCCAATGGCTGACGCCAGAGCTGCTACCCACGCGAAGAACTGCGTGAAGATGTTCCCTGAATCATTCATTTTCATGGTCTCTCACCTCGCTAGGTGCGGGTGCTGATTTTGGAATAAAAAAAGGCCGCCAATCGGCTGCCTTGTGAGGATTGAAATCTGCTGCAGCTTCCTTCTTCTGAGAAGTGCAATAAATTAAATAATCCTTAAGAAGAGCTATTTAACCTCTTAAAATAATTAAATTTTCACATAGTTTTTAAATGTTATTATTTGCGTTAAGTTAATGACTT
>OLFS01000832.1_pt1 | contig 27555 bp, 29 predicted proteins | sample 1605491 | NCBI WGS metagenome assembly OLFS01 (sample SAMEA3888921, study PRJEB22519) | human gut metagenome | biome: human gut; feature: human-associated habitat; material: faeces | place: Denmark | collected 2011 | reverse complement strand
TTGGGAGTTGCGGCTTAATCTGATTCCAAATCCATTCAGCAAGCACTTCGCTGGTGGGATTCTCCAATCCAGGAATATCATTGAGATAGTAGTGATCCAACCTATCCAATGTGGGTTTAAAAATCGCTTTTAGTTCGGCAAAGTCGATAATCCAACCGGTATGCTTATCCACTTCACCGGTGATCTCAAGACGCACGACAAAGGAGTGTCCGTGTAAGCGACCACATTTATGACCGTCCGGCACATTGGGAAGACGGTGCGCGGCTTCAAAGGTGAAATCTTTGTATAACGTAGTTTTCATGGTGACCTCATTTTTGTTATACAGTAACAATAAGAACTAGGATTTCCTAGCATTTCTGAGTTAGCTCTTGCTATTCTATTGATTGATAGAAACATTCCGGTTGAACTCCAACCGGGACACTTTCTAGTGTGAGCCTATGTGCAGGCTGAGTATGCAACTAAATTGCGGACTATCGCCGGCCACAGCCTAACATTGACCACTGAGTGTGGTTCCCACTGAATGATTTAAAGATTGGCGGAAAGAAAAAACCTCAGCATTCTCATGCTGCCACAGTTGTTGGATGGCTTAAGTTTCCAGTACGACAAATCAGGCAGTAACGCTCACCATGGTAATCGGTAGCACATTGTGTGCAGTGCCAGTCGGCTTTAGTGACCATTGGCGTGGCATCGGGGAGGAAGCGTTGCAGACGTTTAGCGAGATGTGCCTCATCCGCTTCAGGACTGACATAAGGACAATGGTACTGACCATTGTCGGTAAGCCCTTTGTCGGTATGTTTAAACCACGGGCGTTCAGTGGCGCATTCTGGACGGTATTGCAGCACTCTGTTACAGATATGGCAGGTATATCGATCATAAGCGCTGCCTGCGCGGTACGAGCCCCGGTCAGGCGACCGTTACCGTCGAGAGCGATAAAGGATTTAGCAAACATAGTCATGTTCCTGCAGGCAGGTGTAAGCCGTCCCTGATGGGCAGACAGACGCCATGCGGTTGAATGAATTAAAGGGAATGAAAGGGGAATTGCGGTTTGGTTGTCGCACTATGTCGTCATGGCGTAAATAAATCGCTATCTACAATACGGATGTAGGGAATATCAGCCCTGACTGCAGCCGAATGAGCGTTCGGTACTGCTGTATCGCTTGGTGCGATGTTTTGCCATGTAGCTCAGACGAAACGTCAGCGCATCCAGTTTTTTTCTGAAATCCAGGCTATTAAGACTCAGGAATGCCATTGGATTATCCGGAAAATGGACCAACGTTCTGTATTCCGGCCAGTCTCGTAGCTTCATTGCACTCAGCCAGGCGTTCTGGATCATTGAGGCCAGCCCTGTCCCTTTCTCGTTGTAGCCTCCCAGGCAGTTGAACGTATCGGTGTTGACGAAAAGAGCCAGGTGGTAATGCTTCTTGCCGCCGAGTTCCGGTTGCTCAAGAACCCAGACATAACGAACAGAGCAACGGTGAGTGCGTTTGCCTTCTCTGGCTTTTTGGCGCTGGTAAAAGACAATCTGCTCTTTCAGCGACTCGATAAAGCGAGACATTAGCCCCGGGCTTAAGTCAGGATTGCAGAGTATGCTGTCGCTGACGTCCCCATATTCAGGTAGGTGCAGATCTGCCCTGACGACAGTGGTCTGCGAATGGTCTCGTAGGGCGTTGCAGATTACCCCTTCGATACGGCTCAGATACAGCTGGTTAAACGGTTTGTGTTTTGTGTCCACCACCATTGGGTGGATGTCATTGAATAAAAACATAATGGTTTCCTTCGCGTGTCGGGAACAGCAGGCACAGTGCTCCTGAAGCACAGACAGGCATGGTGATTGGAATATTCAGGGGTAACGCTGACAGGTGATATCGATCACTGGCGTTGATTGCTGGTGAGCATACGACTCAGAAGGTCGTAGGTCGTGCTGATTAGGTAGAGTTAATTGTTTGTATGATATGGGTATTGATGGAATGCTAGGTACTTACTAAACAGATATATATTACCTATCCGACACAACTGCAGATGCAAGAGACCTTATGGCCCAATGCATAATCGCTTGTTTTATAGTCAATATTCACTCCGAAGTTAGCTGTTACATAAAACAGGCATTTTTATTGGGGGAGCAATGTCTACCATCAGCGTCTCAAATGCTTAGATCAGTGGTTCAGCTGTCGTCCGCCATGCAAAGCAGACATACTCGTCCATCATACTGGTCAGCGCAGGGTTTTCAGCCTGCCGGTCATTGATCCAGATATCCATCTCTTTGTCTTTTTTGAACCTGAGGTTGTCGGTCCAGTCATCAAGGCAATTCCCCAGCATCAAATCGTACCAGCACAGCCAGACCAGCTTCAGACGCAGCTCACTACCGCTGAACTGGCGGAACAAACTGATGAGCTTATTTGCCAGAGGGCGTTGTTTTAAACGCACGCACTCAGACAGCAAAATCCCCTCCAGCATGGGATGGTGAGCCAGCAGATGTTCCTGGGTAAATAAACTGACGCTCAGGTCTTCATTAACAGTCAGTGGGGCTGCTGCTCTACCATAAATAATCCGGTGCAGGCACTGGGGGACAATAGCAATAACCTCTTCCTCTCCCGGAAACTTAAGGCTGCCAACCGTCAGGGTATGATGGTGGTAGATATTCTGGTGACACATCCCCGATCTGACCGTCAGCTTCGTAAAATCAGTCAACCAGACCTGATAATATCTATAAAGTTCTTCGTAACGAGGCTTGTAATCTTTCATAGTTCATATTCCTTAAGGCTTAAATGACAGACAGCAGAAAACCTCCGGAGTAACCGGATAGTTATTATTCTGCTGAGGGTTTAGTCTGGTGGGAGGTTATTTACGGGACTGGTCGATTCTTTCCTGTAGCCAGTTTTCGACTTCGCTTTTTAACCATCGGGAGCTTCGGCCCAGCTTGATGGGTTTGGGAAAGACTCCATCCTTAATGAGCTTATAAATCCACTTATCTGTCATTTGCAGCAGACTGGTGATAAATGCCATGTCAACGAACTGGTCTTCGGTCAGTGAGGGGCGGGTAGTCATGATTTGTATCTCCGGTTAAGAAAGGTAAGCCGGATTAGTGAAGTTTGATAACGACGACTGCTCCGGGACATATCCAGGTGGAGATACGTAAAAAAAGAGAGTTATGATTACCTCTGTTCCTACTTTGATATCCGTGCAGGTCTTTTTCAAATAAAGAAGATAATGAAGTGTGATTTCTGGTAGAGCCATTTTTTAGATGGGAAATTGTATGGCAACTAGTTGCTGTCTATATTGGAAGCGGTTGCCACTATTAATCAAAAAATGTAAGAAGAGTGTGTATTAACTAGAATGGTAATAATTTCTATATAGCGCTGAAGAGAGAAAGGTGATCATCATTCTCATTTACCTATGTAAACTACATCACATAATTGTCATTTTTCCCTTGGTTCTTATACATGAATGTTATTGATATACAGTATGGAGTTATGCTAAAAGTCATTAATTCACTGTAAATCACTTAGTGATATCAAGGAAGGTGCCGGTATGGTTAAGCTAGTGGGGAATGACAGTAGTAAGATTAAATATCTTGAAAATAAATTAATTGAGAATGGTTATCACTTCTATTCTGGTGGGGTTGATAAAGATTACCGGGCATATCAGTTAAGGGTTTTCAATTACCTTGTTTCACAGAATGTTTCTGAGCAGAACATTAATTCTTTCTTTGCTGAGGTGGATAATAGCTATACAAGAGGTTTTCCATCCGAGAGTGAACTTGATTGGTATCGTAATGATCCAAGAGCAAGCTTATGGTTGTCTTGTGAGTTATATGAGAAATTAAAGGAAGAAACTCCTAAGTACAATATTGATTTTCTATCTCCAGAAGCATTGCAACCTGATCATAATGTGAGAATTGAAGCGATACGTCATTGTATGGATGAATGGCCTATGTATTTTACAACACCGGCTGAATTCATTAAGGATAAAAGTATTGAGTGGGCTGAGTTACTTGATCAACATGATTTATTCAGAAGTGTTAGATCCAGTAAGGTCGATGTCTGTTCTTGGCTAAGAGATTACTTAAGGGGGAATACATCAATAGGTCTGAAACGTATTTGTGGTAATTCTTCCGAGGAAATAATGTCGTGGTGCTATGCAAGTTACTTTATCTGGAGAAAAAACAACCTGCATTCTCCAGATTCTGTCGAGTTGTTCATTAGAAAGTTTAAGAGCGCCTGGTCTACTCAAAAAAACAGGAATAAAAATAAAGAAGAGAAAAAACTTGTGACAATGAGTGTAAATATCTCTCAGCAAGCTCATGATATGCTGAGAGATATGTCTATGAAAGACTCGATGTCAAATAACGCAATTATAGAGAGTGCTATCCTTAGGTTATATAATAGTAAGAATAGTAAAGTACGTTCCAAATAATTTCAGACAGATATTATCTACGTGAATCCCCGCTTTCCTGACTGGAGCGCGGGGTTTTTTAATTTTTCACGCTGAGACTACTGTATGAATAAACCTGACGGCCTTCAGGCCTTTGAACAACCGCTTGCGTCGCTTCCGTGCACACTTCGCCAGCTTATTCTTGAACGTATCCAGAACCTGACCTATTACGAGCCGGTGATTGGAATCATGGGCAAAAGTGGTACAGGTAAATCCTCTCTCTGCAACGAACTTTTCCAGGGCGAGGTGTCCCCAGTGAGTGACGTGAACGCCTGTACTCGCGACGTACTGCGCTTCCGGTTGCGCAGCGGTCGTCACAGTCTGGTGATTGTCGATTTACCGGGTGTAGGTGAAAACGGGCGACGGGATCATGAGTACCGGGCCCTGTACCGTCGAATGCTGCCGGAGCTGGACCTGGTGCTGTGGGTCATTAAGGCCGATGATCGGGCACTGACCGTGGACGAGCAGTTCTGGCTCGGTGTGATGCAACCTTACAGGCAAAAGGTACTGTTTGTGATTAACCAAGCCGACAAAATCGAACCCTGTCATGAATGGGATACTCTCACCAGCAAACCTTCACCACGCCAACAGGGAAATCTTAAAGCGAAGCAGGCTGCGATTATGGCGATGTTTACTCCCTGCCATCCTGTCTGCGTGGTGTCCGCGAGCACTGAATGGGGCATCGAGGAGATGGTGGCAAACATGATGCGCTGTCTGCCTGACCGCGCCACCAGCCCGGTGGTGACACAACTGCAAGGGAGACTCTGCACAGAGCCGGTAAAGTCGCAGGCCCGTGACAGTTTCGGTGACGCTGTGGGCCGGGTTTTTGATACGGTTGAGTCATCGTCATTCCTGCCTGCGCCACTGAAAACGGTGATTCGTACCGTGCGTGATGCGGTGGTGTCGGTCGCACGGGCCGTCTGGGACTGGATATTCTTCTGATATCGCAATTTTCTCTGCGAATGATGAACTGGTTGTTAATGATTTGTTGATTGTGGACACGTCCTTTCCACTGCGTTTTGTCATCAATTAAATCAGGCGAAGCATCATTGTCTGTCAGACGAGCGCCCACAAGGCTGGACTGCTCATAAAAAATAGTTCCGATGTTGTCCATACCCTGTCCACTCCTTCCTTTAAAGTAATCAGTATTAATTCAGAGAGTTAACTTCTCAGGAGAAATCTTTCATGACGCTTCAGGAGCGGCGACATGACCGGCTTGCTGTCAGGTTGTCGTTGATTATTAGCCGCCTGGTGTCCGGTGAAACTCTGTTTATTCGCAAACTGGCAACTGAATTCGGGGTGTCAGAGCGCACGTTGCGTCGTGACTTTCGGGAACGTCTGATGTATCTCGACCTGGATTATTACCAGGGGCAGTGCAGTCTGCGCTCGGATATTCACAGTACGCGGCAGGAAATAGATATTCTGACCTTTGCTCACCGCACGGGGCTGGCCGGGGTTTTCCCTGGCTTTGACCGGCGACTGATCAGCAGCCTGCTGGACTGTGATGATCGACCCTGTCTGGTATGGCATCAGGACAGACCTCATCCCCCGGCAGGAAAGCTCTGCTTCTACAGGCTGGTCAGAGCTATTTCGGGATGTCAGCGCATCACCATTCTGACTGAAGGGGAGCGTCATGAGGCCGTTGCACCTTACCGGCTAATCGCTCTGGACGGTTACTGGTACCTTGTCGCTGAACATAACAGGCAATTACGTGTCTTCCGGCTGGATGAGATTCATCTGGTAAGGCCATCCCGGGAAACATTTATTCGCAGTGAGCTTCTCCATCAGCTTTCGGAGGACAAACATTTTATCTCTGCCTTACCTCATTTCCGTTTTATTCAGCAGTCGCTGAATTCATTTTCTCCCTCAGAAAGTCGGGGGCAATCCGGACAAACTGATTAGAGATGGTCTCCATAATTAAATGTAAGGTTAATCTAATGAAAAAATTGAACTTATTGTCTTTACTACCAGTCATGTTGTTCCCCATACTTATCGCAGGTAATGCTCACGCAGCACGTCCTTATAGCGGGTTCCTGCCTGCGGCAGTGAATAATAAGAGTGGGAATATATTCTGGTGTGATGCCCACCGCCAGGTCAGAAAACTGTGTACAGCGACGGAAGTGGATTCAATGGGATGGTTTATTGTTGTTCGCTCGAAACCTTCCAGAGATTGTCCGGGCGGCATTTGGGGGTGGATCACTCCCAGTAAAGACGATGTGGCAACAGGGTATACCATTACGCCTGATAAAGAATTCAATCTCACCATGAAGGATATGTGCAGTCCCGATATGAAAGTAACGTTCCGCCCGAATAAAAAGGACCCTCGTTATGACGATCTTGTCGGGATTTATGCCGGAAAAGAAGCGTTTCGCTACAAACAAATAAAATAACCCAACTGTTTATTCATTACATTATTGTGTTGAACAACAAAAGATTTATTACATGATTTGAGGACAACATTATGCGACTGCCTTACGTAATATTTACAGCAGCTATGCTTTCTTCTGTATCAACAGCACAGGCTATTCCCAATATGTGGACGAGTGGTTTTGGGATGGGCGTGACCGAATATATCATTACCAGCCCGGAGAAGGTGGTGTTTAATCTGAACTGTACTGGCAATCCGGATGCGCAGAATATTCTGCAACACGGCGTTAATCTCACCCTGCCTGATGGAACATCAGTAAGTTCTCATGACGACGGGACGGAAATAACAGTCGTCATGGATAACAGTCAGTATCCGTTACCGTCATTCCTCGGCTGGCGAAACGGTGACAATGCCTGGGTGTCATTTATTGACGCCCTGAGCCAGGCTGCGAATTTTGATGTTTACGTCAACGATAAAAAAGTCGGCACCTTCAGTCCGGGGCTGAAGAATACGCAAAAAGAGCTGTCTGACCTCAGTGAGTGCCGGACCACACACTACAGCGATTAGTTACTTACATTTCAGACCTCTCCACCCCGCAACACACCAACACCAGATACCAACAGGCCATGTTCCTTCGGGAACATGGCCTTTTTGTTTTTAATTCATTATCAGATAAGGAGTTAGCTATGCGATTAGCCAGCCGCTTTGGTCGTATAAACCAGATACGCCGTGACCGGCCTCTGACCCATGAAGAGCTGATGAGTCATGTACCCAGCGTGTTCGGGAGTGACAAGCATGAATCTCGTTCAGACCGTTATACCTACATCCCGACCATCACCATCCTCGAAAGCCTGCAGCGTGAAGGCTTTGAGCCGTTCTTTGCCTGCCAGACAAAGGTCCGTGACCAGAGCAAGCGGGAACACACCAAACACATGCTTCGCCTGCGTCGTGCCGGTCAACTTACCGGGCATCAGGTACCGGAAATCATTCTGCTTAACAGCCACGACGGCTCATCAAGCTACCAGATGCTGCCGGGGCTGTTTCGTGGCGTCTGTACCAACGGTCTGGTCTGCGGCCAGTCATTCGGAGAAGTGCGGGTACCGCATAAAGGCAATGTAGTCGAGAAGGTGATTGAAGGGGCTTACGAAGTGCTCGGGGTCTTTGACCGGGTGGAGGAGAAGCGCGATGCGATGCAGTCACTGGCGCTGCCAGCCCCGGCCCGTCACGCGCTGGCGAATGCCGCGCTGAAATATCGCTTTGGCGAAGACCACCAGCCGGTCACGGTATCGCAGTTGCTTACCCCGCGTCGCCAGGAGGATTACAGCGACGACCTGTGGACCGTCTATCAGAGAGTACAGGAGAACCTGATGAAAGGAGGTCTGTCAGGGCGAACCGCACAGGGGAAAAGCAGCCGCACCCGTGCCGTTACCGGCATTGACGGCGATGTGAAGCTCAATCGCGCCCTGTGGGTTATGGCAGAAAACATGCTCGAATTTTTCGGGCGTTAAACAACAGTTCCTGCATAAGGAGATAGTTTAATGAATACACAAAATCATCAGTTCGCGGAGCATACCGCAATTACTGCCTCAGTGGTCCCGGACGAGTTACGCATCGCTTTCTGGCCGCAGCACTTTGGCTCCATCCCACAATGGATAACCCTTGAACCTCGCATTTTCGCCTGGATGGACCGCCTGTGTACCGATTATCACGGCGGTATCTGGAGCTTTTTGACGCTCAGCAATGGCGGCGCTTTTATGGCTCCTGAGTCAGAGCACGATGAGAAGTGGGCATTGTTCAACAGTATGAACGGCAACGGCGCGGAACTTACTGGCGAAGCCGCAGGGATAGTCGCCTGTCTGATGACATACAGCCACCACGCTTGTCGCACCGAGTGTGACGCGATGACTGAGCACTATTATCGCTTACGAGACTTCGCGTTGAACCATCCAGAGTGCAGCGCCATTATGCATCTCATCGACTGAGTCATACCGAACATGAATACCACAATATCCCCACTGTTATCGCAGCCTGAGCTTTTTCCGGTGTCGGTCATGGCTTAGCATGGCTGTTTACTCCCTACGACTTCCGGACTGACACCCTACGCCCAACGGACCATTCGCCGCGCTGTCAACCTGCTGGATAAATATCTGCGTCAGCCCGGTATAGCCTTTACCTCAAGCACTGCAGCCCGTGACTGGCTCCGGTTAAAGCTGGCCAGACAGGAGCGGGAGGTGTTTATGGTGCTCTATCTCGATAATCAGCATCGTTTACTGGAGAGTGAAACGCTGTTCGCCGGTTCGGTAAACCATGTGCAGGTTCATTCCCGTGAGGTAGTGAAGTCGGCGCTTCGTTTCAATGCCGCAGCTGTCGTGCTGGCGCATAACCATCCCTCCGGTGATCCGGAGCCCAGCCAATGCGATCGCAACATTACGGGCAGGCTTAAAGAAGCGTTAGAACTGGTTGATGTGAAAACGCTCGATCATCTTGTTGTCGGTCGGGATGGCATTGTGTCGTTCGCTGAGCGAGGTTGGTTATGAAAATCATCAGTAAACGTCAGGCAATGGCTTTGTACCGACAGCATCCAGGCTCCCGGCTGTTTCGCTTCTGTACCGGCAAATATAAATGGTCCGGCAGTATCTGCCATTATGCTGGCCGGGAAGTTCAGGACATACGCGGCGTTCTGGCTGTATTTGCTGAACGTCGTCAAGACCGCAATGGTCCCTATGTCATTCTTCGAAGCATTACTCTTAATTAATCCTTCCCTTTAATCAGGAACAATAATGAACAATCACTCAGAATCCGGTACAAAGCCGGAGAATCCCGCCTGCCAGCAATGGGGGCTTAAATGTGCTATTACCCCCTGTTTTGGTGCCCGCCTGGTACAGGAGGGCAACCGACTGCATTTTCTCTCTGACCGCGCAGGATTTAGCGGGGCATTTGCCGTCGATGTTGCAATGCGCCTTGACCAGGCATTTCCGCTCATGATGAAGCAACTTGAGCTGATGCTGACCAGTGGAGAGCTTAACCCTCGCTACCCACACTGCGTCACGCTTTACCACAATGGACTCACCTGCGAAGCCGATACACTAGGCTCCTGTGGTTATGTCTACATTGCTATCTATCCTGAGCAAACTGAGCCGCAGTAAATCCCCGCTTATCCTCTTAAACTCACAGAGCAAACATCATGCAAACTATATCATCACACCCGACACGGGCGACTCAGCCCTGTCTGTCACCCGTTGAAATCTGGCAGCGGTTACTGACTCGTCTGTTGTCGCAGCACTATGGTCTGACGCTGAATGACACACCGTTCAGTAATGAAACCACCATACTGGAACACATTGATGCTGGAGTATCGCTCTGCGATGCGGTGAACTTTCTTGTCGAAAAATATGAACTGGTGAGAATTGACTGTAATGATTGCTCTGTCATGGAGAAGTCACCGTTCATCACCAGTATCGATATTCTACGTGCCCGGAAAGCCTCTGGTCTGATGAAACGCAGCGATCACAAAACTGTTACCAGGGTAACGGCAGGTCATCATCAGGAGCTATAAGCAATGGGAAGTCAATTAATGTTGATATCGACATCATTGATACAATGCTGTCCAATATAGGGAAGCTACCAGTAAAAAGATAATGAGGAGTTCGCCAAGGCTAGAGCCTGCTCCTCATCTTTATCTGCATCATCTACTCTTAGGGGGATTTTTGTTCACTTGGCTTTGCCCCGATTCGAGTCCCAAATCCAATGAATTTACGTGTTGGTATCTATGTTGGTACACAAACAATGATTTTGTTTTTATTCATTTTAAATCAAGGAGTTAATTTTAATGTGCGAGTCCGGCCTTCGCACCAAATCTAAATATAAAGCCCTCAAAAGCAGTTTTTGTACCTTAAATCCGCGCCACGCAAGATTTCTCTTTCAATCTTAGCCAGCTATCATCCTTGTCAAAAAAATTAAACGAATTCATCAAGGTACTGCCCAAAAACGCCCCATCCAGCAGACCCCCTCATCACCCCTTTGCTGAATGTATCGTCGTTAGCCAGTGAGTGATGTTTTCATTCAACGCATCGTTTTTGAAGAGGGCGCTGCCGGATACTACGCGATCGACGCCGCTGGCGATTATCTCCGGCAGTTCTTCCAGTGCTAGCGAACCGTCGACGGCCAGCAGAATGGAATCCCGCTTCCCGGACGCATTGAGTAATGCGACAACCTGAGCGATGCGCCTGAGTAAGGCAGGCTTGCTGAGCTTGCTCCCGTAGCCCGGATTGACCGCCAGAATTTGTACGATTTCAACGACTTCAATGACCGGCAGAATGTGTTCCAGCGGTGTCGCCGGGCACAGACTGACCCCTCGCAACACCGGCATTGTGCCGCCGGAGACTTCCGCATTTTGCTCACCCAGCCAGTGGAGCATATGGTGCAGATGCGGCGAGTTTTCTACCTGCAACGTGACGCAGTGTGCTCCCGCCTTTACGCTTGCCTGCACGACGGGCCAGGGATTATCCACCATCAGGTGAACATCCTTAATTATCTGCGCTGGTAATTGCGTGATAGCCCAGGGACCGACGGTGAACTGAGGGCAAAAATGCCCGTCCATCAGATCCAGGTGAAGAACGGGTTGTTCAAGCGCGCGAAGCGTTTGCAGGTACTCACCGAGTTTGAGCCACTGACCGGCAAGAATACCGATGCTTAACGGGTAACGCTTCATTAACGAGACGCACTCTGCGCGATTCAACCCGGAAAAGGGACGGTTCATTTTGAGATCCTTATGGCATCAATCCATTGAAGACGCGTTTTTTTCGGGGGCAGCTCATCAGCGATTCCAGTTTTTCCACGCAGGCAAGGTAGTGGGGCGTGGTTTTATGGAACGCAACGGCGGCTTCATCCTTATAGGCTTCATAAATATAAAAGCGGCTCTTCACTTCCGGATCCTGTAACACGTCGAAACGGAGATTTCCCTCTTCACACACCGATCCCAGATGATTGAGGCGAAAGACGTCGATAAATTCATCGACTTTATCGTCGTGGACGTTAATTTCCACCAGAGTGACATGCATACTGTTCTCCTTGAAACGCATGGGCCCGCCTGGCAGGCCCATGACTTCTTAGTTTTTCTCGCTCAGATAGAGTTCATACGCGCGGTCTGCGGTTTCATTACGATGTACCACCGCGTGGACGGCCTTCATCATGGCGACAGGGTGTTCGGACTGGAAGATGTTACGTCCCATATCGACACCGGATGCGCCCTGGTCGATGGCCTGCCAGCACATCTCAAGCGCTTCGCGTTCCGGTAATTTTTTACCACCGGCGATAACAATCGGAACCGGGCAACCTGCGGCGATGCGCTCAAAACCTTTATCGACGTAGTAGGTTTTGATGATCTGCGCGCCCATCTCTGCGGCGATACGCGTGGCGAGCGAGAAGTAGCGCTGATCGCGCACCATGTCTTTCCCCACGCCAGTTACCGCCATCGTCGGCATGCCGACCTTGATACCGGCATCAATCAACTGAATGATATTTTTGATCGACTGGTGCTCATACTCACTGCCGATATACACCTGTGCCGCCACGGCGCAGCTGTTGAGACGAACCGCGTCATCGATGGAGAGCGCAACCGCCTCATTGCTTAACTCGGTGAGAATCGAGTTAGCGCCCGAGGCGCGCAGGACTACCGGTTTGTTGGTGGCGGGCGGTACCACACTGCGCAGGATACCGCGTGTGCACATCAGCACATCGGCGAGCGGGAACAGGGGGGCGATATTGATATCGATACGTTCCAGTCCCGTCGTCGGCCCCTGAAAATAGCCGTGGTCAAACGCGAGCATGACCGTTCTTCCCGTCTCAGGATTAAAAATGCGCGACAGTCGGGACTGCATCCCCCAGTCAAGTGCGCCGCACCCCTTTAATGTGAATGGGGTATTGCGTTGCGGCGTATCGGTATGGAAATCCTTACCATCTTTGATGTCATCTAAATCAGCCATTTTTTACTCCACGGTTAAGGAATGAAACTCAAAAATCGTACTTATCGATATTCTCTTTGGTGAACACCACGCGCTCAGGCAGCAGCACAATGCCGTTGCCTTTCGCCTCATAGCTGTAGCCCTGTACGCTGTTCGGCGAGACTTCAACCTGGCCCACGCCCGGAATGTCCAGCTTGTCGCCGGTATTCATGTCGCCTTTTTTCAGCAGCGCGTCAGCCACGTACACGGAGATCTTGCCCTGCTGGACCACGTCCCAGAGGCCAAACTCTTTCACCGTGCCGCGCTCAACATAAGGGCGCATCACGTTTGGCGTGCTGAAGCCGACAATCGCCACGCTGGTGTTTTTCAGGTTTTCAGCAGCCTGAGCGGCGGCGGGAAGGGCGTTGGCATCCGGCGCGATGATGGCGTCGAGATCGGCATAAGCCTTAATAATGCCTTCTGCGGTTTGCAGCGATTTGGTGGCGTCGTTATAACCAAACTGCGTGGTGACGACTTCCCAGCCAGGATGATCTTTGGCGATCTTGTCTTTCGCTTCTTTTACCCACTGGTTTTGATCGGTCACGGTCGGACTGGAGTAGAAGAAGGCCACTTTGGCTTTCTCTTTTTTGACCTGATTTGCGGCCATATCGACCAGCATGCCGCCTAACTGGGCAGGAGTGCCCTGGTTGATGTAGTACGACCGGCATTCCGGTTTGGTGTCAGAATCCCAGGTCAGCACCTTCACGCCTCGCTGCATGGCACGCTTTAACGCCGGGCATAAGCCATCAGGCGACACGGCGGACACCACAATGGCGTTATACCCCTGGTTGACGAAGTTATTGATGAGCTGAACCTGGCCGGACACGCTGGGCTCCGTCGGGCCATCGTAGGTGACATCGACGCCCAGCTCTTTGCCTGCCTCGAGGGCGCCGTTACCGCCGCTGGTAAAGAATCCCACGCCAACCAGTTTTGGGATAAACGCGATTCGCTCTGCGGCATAAGCGTTGAGAGTGAACGCCGCCAGGCTAAGGGTACTGATTACGGCAATTTTTTTAATGCTCTGAATAGTCATGTACTTTTCCTTTATGGCAATGGGTTTTAGGCCTGCCGGATAGCGCGACGACGCGCCAGCCAGTCTTTGATTTGCTGACGATGCAGGCTGACAGAACGACCTACGACAACGACAATTAGCAATGCGCCGGAGAGGGCGCTGGATACCTGATTGGGCACGCCAGCCATCTGCAATCCCTGCTGCAGATAGCCCACCAACAGCGCGGCGATGGCGGTACCGAGAATTGACCCGGAGCCGCCGTAAATATTGGCGCCGCCCAGGACGACCGCTGTAATGGCTGGCATCAGGAAAGAGGCGCCCAGATCGGAACGTGCAGAGCCGAAGTAAGAGACCAGCAGCACCGCCGCGACCGCCGACGCAAAGCCGGTCATCGCGTACAGCGCGTACAGCGTCCGGTTCACCGGGATAGCGCTATACAGCGCCACGCGGGGGCTCTGCCCAATCAGGAAGACATTGCGTCCGGCATGGGTCCGGTGCATCAGCAACCAGAAAAAGATCACGCTGACGAGAAAGAAGATCAGGGGGACGGGCAGACCCAGCACATCGAGATTGGCAAAATCGGTGAAGCCCTGCGGGAAGCCGCCGATACCTTCATAACCGGTCGCTCCCGCCATCCCCGACAACAGCAGTGCGCTGCCGCCGAACAGGTATAACGTTCCCAGGGTGATGACCAGCGGGTTCACACCAGTGTAGATAATCAGTCCGGCGTTGATCAGTCCGCACAGCGTGCCCAGCGCGAGCGTCAGAATAATGGCCAGCGGCAGCGGTACGCCGCCCTGGAACATCACGCCCAGCGCGATGGCGCACAACCCCATCGTCGAGCCAAAGGAGATGTCGATCCCGCCGCTGACGATCACCATGGTTAAAGGCAGGGCGACAATGCCAATGCAGATAAAGTCGCTGGTGCTGAACAGCAGGACGTTCAGATCCAACAGGCGTGGGTTCAGGGCGCCGAATCCCAGAATTTCAATCACCAGTAGCGCGGCGAGCGCCAGTTCCCAGCCGTAACGATGTAAACGAGTCATCAGGCAACCTCACGTTTTTTGGCAGTGCGCACAGAGTCGGTGTTTTTTGCCGACGGACGCGGTTGGGGCGGCGGCGTGAAGCGGGCATATTTTTGCCGACGGATATTGCGTTCCAGCGCGCAGCGCAACCGGCCGTCAAATACCAGCACCGCCAGCAGGACCAGACCGGCAATAAAGTCATTCCACCACGCCGGAATGCGCAGCAGGACCAGTACGCTGTCGATTTGCGTCAGGAAATAGGCACCGAGCACGGCACCAATGATCGTCCCGGAACCGCCCAGCAGGCTGATGCCCCCCAGCACGCAGGCGGCAATGGCTTTCATTTCCAGCCCGGTTCCCGTCTGATTCGGGATAAAGCCAATCTGTGAGGCAAAGACGATCCCGGCCAGCGCTGCCATGCAGCCATTGAGCGAAAAGGCCAGAATCCGAATGGCTTCGGTACGCACGCCCAGTTGCCGCGCGCCCTGTAAATTATCCCCGGTGGCATAAAAACAGCGACCAAAAGCGGTTTTTGCCAGCAGCCAGGCCATCAGCAACATCAGCAGCAGGGTCAGCCAGCCAATGGCGGAGATACCGAGGAAAACCGGGGCGGAGAGTTGCTTAAGTTGTGCCGGTAATCCTTCAATCCATTTACCGCCCGTCCACAGCAGCATGACGCCGCGATACAAGCCAAGCGTGCCCAGCGTGGCGACAATCGCCGGGATCTTCAGCCAGGCGACCAGCACGCCGTTGATAAATCCTGCCAGCAGTCCCAGCAGCAGCGTCGCCACGCAGGCCACCGGCAAGGGATATCCCGCGTTCAGCAACAGCCCCAGCAGTACCGCGCACATCCCGGTGATTGAGCCGACCGACACGTCGATGTTGCGGGTCAGCATCACCAGCGTTGCGCCCATCGCCAGCAGCATGAGGATTTGGGCGCTGCTGAAAATCATTGTCAGCGTCTGAACGCTGAGGTACTGGCTGTCCAGCATCCCTGGCAGCACGAACAGCAGCAGCACGGCTAACAGGGCGGTGGCCTCGCGGTTATTCTGGATAAATTTCAGCATGGCGCCTCCCCGGAATGTGGTGTAGCCCCTGACGTGCGGTCGCCGAACGCCACGTGCATGATGGTGTCGACATTAATCTCGTCGCCTTGCAGAGCATCGTTGCCCGTTTCTCCCTGGTGCATGACGTAAACGCGATCGGCCATCTGTTCTATCTCCTCCAGATCAGAAGAGATGAACAGCACCGCGACGTTCTGGGCGGCAATACTGCGGAGCAACTGATAGATGTCATTACGCGCCGAGACGTCCACACCGCGCGTCGGCTCATCCACGATCAGCACCTGCGGCGAGGCTTCAAGGCATTTGGCGATCAGGATTTTTTGCTGATTACCGCCAGAGAGCGTGCGGGCAGGCTGTTCAGGATCGTTGAGCTTGATATTAAGCGCGCGGCGATAGCGTTCGAGCGTGGCGCTGTCTTTGGCCGGATTAGCCCAGAAACCGCTGTGGTTGTGGGTTAATGCGCAAACATTCCACGCCAGCGAGGCATCCAGATTCAGCCCTGACGATTGCCGGTCCTCCGGCAAATACACCAGACCGTGCTGTAGACGTTCGCGGGTGGAAAGTGAGGAGATATCCTTGCCGCCGAGTACGATGCTTCCGGCCCGTAGTGGTCGTAGCCCGTAAAGCGTTTCGGCAAGTTCGGTACGTCCGGCGCCGACCAGACCGGCCAGCCCTAAAATTTCCCCGGCGCGGACCTCGAAACTGACGTTCATAAACCCTTCGCCTGTCACATTCTCAAGACTCAACACCGGCGTGCCCGCCTCGTGCTGCGGACGGTTGCCGGGCAATTCCAGCCACAGTTTTTGCGTCGCGCTCAGCGCGTTGGTGCGTGAGGCAGGCGTGATGGCCTGGATAATCTCGTCAGTGGTCAGATCCGCCGTTTTTCCGGATAGCGCAATGATGCCGTCCCGCATCACGCTAATGTAATCCGCTATCTGGCGTATCTCTGGCAGCTTGTGGGAGATAAAGACGATCCCTACGCCAGTGCTCAGCAATTCACGCAGGCGGCTGAATAAACGATCGGTTTCCGCAGGCGTCAGTGAGGCGGTGGGTTCATCGAGGATCAAAATTCGTGAATCGCGCATCAGTCCGCGCATGATTTCGACCATTTGCCGGTCGGCCACATCCAGTGAACCCGCCGGGCTGTTGATATCAAACTGGCAACCCAGCGCGGTCAGCATCGCCGCCATTTTTTGCGCCGAGCTCTGGTGTTTGGGCAGGCCAAAGAGAATATTCTCCTTTACCGTCAGGCTGGGGAAGAGCAGAGGCTCTTGCGGGACAAGGTAGATGCCTAACTGATGCGCCAGAATGGGCGTCAGTTTTGTACAGCGGGCTCCCTCAATCTCAATGATTCCGCTATCCGCAGGGGTAATGCCGGCGATGATTTTCATCAGCGTGGATTTCCCGGCGCCATTCCCGCCCAGGAGCGCATGGACTTCGCCTTTGCGTAAGACAAAATCAATCCCTTTCAGGACGTTGACGCCGGAATACTGCTTGCAGACAGACTGCGCGCTGAGTAGTGGGGCGATCTTTTCTTGACTCATTTGCATGCCACCTCCGTTCGGCCTGGGTAGAATCAGGTTGAACAAATGTATTGTGCGATTCGAATTGTTCATAACCTTATGACCTAACTGCTCATAAAACCGACGAATAGATCACGTTTCATGCTAAAATGATCGTCAATATTAAATTTGTTCAAACGAAAGCCACTGAAATGTGGGTTTAATCACAGTTATTAACGACCAATGAATGAACAATTGTGTTCAGATATTCGATATGTTCAAAGTGAAGACAGAATGATGACTATTAATGACCCGATGATTTCCGAGCAAGGGATGTGTGAAGAAGAGCTGGTGGCACGTATTGCGTGGTTCTATTACCACGACGGTATGACGCAAAGCGACATCAGCAACAGACTGGGGTTGACGCGGCTTAAGGTGTCGCGCCTGCTGGAAAAGGGGCATCAGTCCGGGATTATTCGCGTACAGATTAATTCTCGCTTTGAAGGCTGTCTGGAATATGAAACCGAATTACGTCGTTGCTTTGACCTGAACAATGTGCGGGTCATCCCGGGACTTCCCGGCGCGGATGCATGTGTTCGCCTGGGGATCGGCGCTGCGCATATGTTGATGGAGTCACTCCAGCCACAGCAGATTCTGGCGGCGGGCTTCGGCGAAGCGACCATGAATACCTTAAAACGGCTCAGTGGGTTTATTTCTGCTCAGCAAATTCGCCTGGTGACGCTGTCGGGTGGCGTGGGGCCTTACATGACCGGGATTGGACAACTCAACGCGGCCTGTCCGGTCAGTATTATTCCGGCGCCGCTTCGCGCCTCTTCTGCGGAGATTGCCCGGACGTTAAAAAATGAAAATAGCGTCCAGGATGTCCTGCTGGCCGCCCAGGCAGCCGATGCGGCCATTGTCGGTATCGGCGCTATCAACCAGAAAGATGAAGCCACCATTATTCGCTCAGGCTATATCACGAAGGGTGAACAACTGATGATTGGCCGCAAAGGCGCGGTGGGCGACATTCTGGGTTACTTCTTCGATGGTGAAGGGCAGGTGATCCCGGAGATGAAGATTCACGATGAACTGATTGGGTTAACCCTCAATACCCTGAAGACGATCCCGACCGTGATTGGCGTCGCCGGGGGCGTGAATAAAGCGGAAGCGATCGCCGCCGCGATGAAAGGGGGTTATATCAACGCATTGGTCACCGACCAGGAAACTGCCGCCGCCATTGTCAGCGGACAGTAATGCGTATCTGTCGTGCAGGCGTACGGCAGGGGAGTAACAGAATTTCCGTTTGTACCGTGGAGAAAGCATTGACGACCTGACAGATATAATAAGCCGAGGACTAAAACGATGGCCCGACTCTGTACCCTCTCTGACTCAGAACATTACCTGATGGCACTGGACGCCGGAACTGGCAGCGTCCGCGCCGTGATTTTCGACCTGGAAGGCAAACAAATTGCGGTGGGACAAGCGGAATGGCGACACCTTGCCGTACCGGATGTGCCCGGCTCGATGGAATTTGATCTGGGAAAAAACTGGCAACTGGCCTGTGATTGCATTCGCCAGGCACTGCATATCGCCGGTATTGCGCCGGAAGCAATAGCTGCCGTTTCCGCCTGTTCGATGCGCGAAGGCATTGTGGTCTATGACGCAGAGGGAACGCCGGTCTGGGCCTGTGCCAACGTGGATGCCAGAGCGGCACGGGAAGTCAGCGAGCTTAAAGAGATCCACGACTACACCTTCGAAAGCGAAGTCTATCGCAGCACCGGCCAGACGCTGGCGTTGAGTGCCATTCCGCGTCTGCTCTGGCTGGCGCACCATCGTTCGGACATCTATCGTCGCGCCTCGACGGTCACGATGATCAGCGACTGGATGGCCTATATGCTCAGCGGCGAGCTGGCGGTCGATCCTTCCAATGCCGGAACCACGGGCCTGCTGGATCTCAAAACGCGCGACTGGAAACCCTCACTACTGCAAATGGCCGGACTGCGGTCGGATATTCTCTCGCCGGTCAAAGAGACCGGCACGCTGCTGGGTAGGGTGACGGCTCAGGCCGCTACCCTGTGCGGGCTGAAAGCCGGCACGCCGGTGGTGGTGGGCGGTGGTGATGTGCAGTTGGGCTGTCTCGGCCTTGGGGTTGTCCGTCCGGCGCAAACCGCCGTACTGGGCGGCACATTCTGGCAGCAGGTGGTGAATTTACCTGCGCCGATTGTTGATCCTGAGATGAACGTGCGCGTTAATCCGCATGTCATTCCGGGAATGGTACAAACCGAATCGATCAGCTTTTTTACCGGCCTGACGATGCGCTGGTTCCGTGATGCCTTCTGTGCCGAAGAAAAGCTGATCGCCGAGCGCCTGGGCGTCGACACTTATACACTGCTGGAGGAGATGGCTTCCCGGGTGCCGGCAGGGGCATGGGGTGTGATGCCGATTTTCTCCGACCGGATGCGTTTCAAGAGCTGGTATCACGCCGCCCCTTCGTTCATCAACCTGTCTATCGATCCGGAAAAATGTAATAAAGCCACGCTGTTCCGCGCGCTGGAAGAGAATGCGGCCATTGTGTCGACCTGCAATTTACAGCAAATCGCCGATTTTACCGGGATCCATCCCACGTCGCTGGTGTTTGCCGGGGGAGGCTCGAAGGGCAAACTCTGGAGCCAGATTCTGGCAGACGTGTCAGGGCTGACGGTCAACGTTCCGGTCGTCAAAGAGGCGACGGCGCTGGGCTGTGCGATTGCCGCTGGCGTGGGGGCCGGGATCTGGTCATCCATGGCTGAAACGGGCGAACGACTGGTGCGCTGGGAGCGGGAGCATGTTCCGGACAAGGAGAAACATGCGCTTTATCGGGAATCGCGCGAGAAATGGCAGGCGGTATATCAGGAACAGTTAGGTCTGGTCGATCACGGGTTGACGACCTCTTTGTGGAAAGCGCCGGGTTTATAACAGGAGATCGTCATGATTAAATCGAATGAAGCGCAGCATGAGTACCGTTTTGGCGACAGTGGCCCGAAATACCTCATTCGTGGCCCGGTATGTGACATGGGCGTCGTCATGCTCCAGCCCGGTCAGTCTTTTCCCAACCATCGCCACATCGAAGCCTGTGAAATTTTTTATACCCTGGCAGGCGAAGTGACGCTGTACCTGAACGGTGAACCCTACACATTAGGCTCCGGGGATGTGATGCACTGCGATCCCGGTGAAGCGCATTTTCTGGTGAACAAAGGGGAAGTGCCGTGGAAAGGGGTCTTTGTGAAATCGCCTCATATACCGGGTGACAGTCATCCGGTTGAGCCTGCCGGGTATTAGCTTTCGGGATCATCAACGGTCGGATAGTCAGTGGCTGTCCGACCATTTCGTTAGCGTAACCTTCTCGTTACATTTCGTTGCTTACCATTTTGTGATCAAGGCTAAAAAACGCACAGCCTGCTCCTCTCTCTGATTTACCTCTACGCATGGCCTGCATTACAGTGAATCTATAAATAAGAACGTTGTTCTATAATGTAGAACAATAATGGAGCGACCTGAACCCCGACGCTCGGGAGAGTGAGACAATGTCTATCAACACCATTTTTACGCCGCAGGATGAACCGTTCTATGCGGTGAAAACCCACGCTGCCGGCCCCCAGGGGGCATTGCCGCTGACGCCGCAAATGTTACTGGAGTCTCCCAGCGGCAACCTTTTCGGCATGACGCAAAATGCCGGAATGGGCTGGGATGCTAACAAACTCACGGGCAGAGAAGTGTTATTGATTGGCACGCAGGGTGGTATTCGCCACTCAGATGGCCGCCCTATTGCTCTCGGTTATCACACCGGGCACTGGGAGATTGGCCTGCAAATGTCGGCGGCGGCGAAGGAAATTACCCGTCTCAGTGGCATTCCTTTCGCGGCATTTGTCAGCGATCCGTGTGACGGTCGTTCGCAGGGGACGCACGGCATGTTTGATTCGCTGCCTTATCGTAACGACGCGGCGATTGTCTTTCGCCGTTTGATTCGTTCGCTACCGACACGGCGGGCGGTCATTGGCGTGGCGACCTGTGATAAGGGGTTGCCCGCAACGATGATTGCGCTGGCGTCAATGCACGATCTGCCGGTGATCCTCGTACCGGGCGGGGCGACATTACCGCCCACCTTCGGCGAAGATGCCGGAAAGGTACAAACCATCGGTGCTCGTTACGCAAATAATGAGTTGAGTTTGAAAGAGGCATCCGAACTGGGGTGTCGCGCCTGCGCGTCGCCCGGCGGCGGATGCCAGTTCCTGGGGACCGCAGGGACATCACAGGTAGTGGCGGAAGCGTTAGGACTGGCGCTGCCGCACTCAGCGCTGGCACCGTCAGGCCAGGATGTGTGGCTGGAGATTGCGCGTCAATCGGCGCGGGCAGTGATGGCGCTGGATGAAAAAGGGATTACTGCCCGCGACATCCTCACCGACAAAGCGATAGAGAATGCGATGGTGGTGCATGCGGCCTTCGGAGGCTCGACGAATCTGCTGCTGCATATACCGGCGATCGCCCATGCCGCCAGATGCCGCCTGCCGGATGTGGCGCAGTGGAGCGCGATCAACCGCAAAGTGCCGCGCCTGGTCAGCGTGTTGCCCAACGGCCCGGATTATCACCCGACGGTGCGTGCATTCCTGGCGGGGGGCGTGCCGGAGGTGATGCTGCACCTGCGTCGACTGGGACTACTGCATGAAGATGTGATGACGGTAACCGGGCAAACACTCGGTGAAAACCTCGACTGGTGGGAGCACGCCGAACGTCGGGCGAAATTCCGTCAGTGCCTGCGCGATCAGGACGGTGTGGATCCTGATGACGTAATCCTGTCGCCGGAAGGGGCAAAAGCGAAAGGGATGACCTCCACAGTGGCGTTCCCGGTGGGTAATATCGCGCCAGAAGGGTCAGTGATCAAAGCGACGGCGATCGACTCGTCTGTGGTGGATGATGACGGTGTTTATCGCCATACGGGCAAGGCGCGCGTATTTGTCTCGGAAGAGGCGGCGATCAAAGCCATCAAACAAGGGCAGATCCAGCAGGGCGATATCATGGTGATTATCGGCGGTGGGCCATCCGGCACTGGCATGGAGGAGACTTACCAGCTCACTTCGGCGCTGAAGCATATCTCATGGGGAAAAACCGTATCGCTCATTACCGATGCCCGTTTTTCCGGCGTATCCACCGGCGCTTGCCTGGGGCACGTTGCGCCGGAAGCGCTCGCGGGAGGGCCGATCGGCAAATTGCGCACGGGGGATGTGATTGAAATTGTGGTCGATCGCTTGTCATTGAAAGGAAGCGTGAACTTTATCGGCAGCGCACAAGCACGACTGACGCCGGAAGAGGGCGCGACAGTTCTGGCGGAGCGCGAGTTACATCCCGACCTGAAGCCCCATGACTATCTGCCTGACGACACCCGACTGTGGGCTGCATTGCAGGCGGTAAGCGGTGGAACCTGGAAAGGGTGCATCTACGATACGGATAAAATTATTGAGGTGATTAACGCTGGGAAAAAAGCACTTGGGCTTTGAATAATTAAAATTAATTAATCAGTCGCCGGAACACTATTTTCGGCGACGAATAATATTGTCCTGAAATATATTATCCTTCACGGGAGGATGTCTTTTTTTTATTTTCTTGAAAAGTGCATCGTTATCACAGAAGTTAAAATACATAACCGCTAAAGCAAATATGACAATTGTTGTCTCATCGAATCCCTCTCTACAATCTTCCTCGTAAGCATCATCTGGTAAGCATACGGATAAAGGGTGTATTCCTCACAAAGTTCACGTTCAGATATTTAATTTTGTAGGTCCCGGTCATTCGGAACGTATTTCTCTCATATTCTCTGGAGGTAGAAATGCAGTTAACAATGAAAGATAAAATTGGTTATGGACTGGGGGACACCGCCTGCGGTTTCGTCTGGCAGGCCACGATGTTTTTACTGGCCTACTTTTATACCGATGTTTTTGGTTTGTCGGCAGGCGTAATGGGCACATTATTCCTGATTTCACGCGTGCTGGATGCGATAACCGATCCATTAATGGGGTTAATGGTTGACCGAACGCGTACCCGCTACGGCCAGTTTCGTCCCTATTTGTTGTGGGGAGCGATCCCGTTTGGTATTGTCTGCGTATTAACGTTTTATACGCCTGATTTCTCCGCTCAGGGCAAAATCATTTATGCCTGCGTCACCTATATTTTATTGACGCTGGTTTATACCTTTGTGAATGTCCCTTATTGTGCCATGCCCGGCGCCATTACCGCTGATCCAAAAGAGCGTCATGCTTTACAATCGTGGCGTTTTTTCCTGGCCGCTGCCGGTTCATTAGCCATTAGCGGCATTGCCCTGCCGTTGGTAAAAATTATTGGCCAGGGGGATGAACAGGTCGGCTATTTCGGCGCGATGTGTGTATTGGGTATTTGTGGCGTAGTGCTGCTGTTCGTGTGTTTCTTTACAACGAAAGAGCGTTATACGTTCGAGATTCAACCTGAATCATCGGTTAAGAAAGACCTTAAATTGCTGATGGGGAATAGCCAGTGGCGAATTATGTGCGCCTTTAAAATGATGGCAACCGGTTCGAACGTGGTTCGCGGCGGCGCAACGCTCTATTTTGTCAAATACGTGATGGACCATCCTGAGCTGGCAACGCAGTTCCTGCTCTATGGCAGCCTGGCGACGATGTTTGGTTCTCTTTGTTCGTCTCGTCTGCTTGGCCGATTCGATCGCGTGACGTCGTTTAAGTGGATCATCGGCATTTATTCACTGATCAGCCTGAGTATTTTCTTTATTCCGTCGGACAATATCGCGCTGATATTTGCGCTGAATATTGTGTTCCTGTTTGTCTTTAATACCACCACACCGCTGCAATGGTTAATGGCCTCTGATGTGGTCGATTACGAAGAGAGCCGAAGTGGACGTCGCCTCGATGGTCTGGTGTTCTCTACCTATCTCTTCAGCCTGAAAATCGGTCTGGCCATTGGCGGCGCGCTGGTGGGCTGGATCCTTGCCTTCTCCAGCTACTCGGCAAGCAACGCCGTGCAGCCAGATAACGTCCTGATGACCATCAAAATCCTCTTCTGCATCGTACCGGTTGTGCTTTACGTCGGTATGTTCACACTGCTTTCGTTCTACAAACTGAGCAGCAAGCGTGTGGAAGAGATCAGCCAGCAGCTGCAACGTCAGCGCACCGCGCAGCCTGAGAGCAAACCTGCCGATGCCGCTGTGGCAGTGAACTGAGGAGAGAACCATGTATCAGATTGAAAACCCGATCCTGACCGGCTTCAACCCGGACCCGTCTCTGTGTCGTGTGGGCGAGGATTACTATATCGCCACCTCAACCTTTGAATGGTTTCCCGGTGTGCGAATTTACCATTCTCGCGACCTGAAACACTGGTCTCTGGTCAGTACTCCGCTCGACAGCGTGGCGCTGTTGGATATGAAAGGCAATCCGGATTCTGGCGGCATCTGGGCGCCTTGCCTGAGCTATGCCGATGGCAAATTCTGGTTGCTGTATACCGACGTAAAAATCGTTGATTCGCCGTGGAAAAATGGCCGTAATTTCCTGGTTACCGCGCCATCTATTGAAGGGCCGTGGAGCGCTCCTGTGCCAATGGGCAACGGCGGGTTTGACCCTTCACTCTTTCATGATGCGGATGGACGAAAGTATTACATCTATCGCCCGTGGGGGCCGCGTCATCACAGTAATCCTCATAACACCATTGTGTTGCAGGAGTTTTTTGCTGACACGCAAACCCTTTCGCCGCAGCGTTCAACGCTCTTTACGGGTACTCCATTGGGCTATACCGAAGGGGCGCATATTTATCGTCGCGAGGGCTATTACTATCTGATGGTGGCGGAAGGGGGAACCAGTTACGAACATGCCGTGGTGGTATTGCGGGCAAAAAATATTGATGGGCCGTACGAACTGCATCCCGATGTGACGATGATGACCAGTTGGCATCTGCCGGAAAACCCCCTACAGAAGAGTGGTCACGGTTCACTGCTGGAGACCCATACCGGCGAATGGTATCTGGCGTATTTGACCAGCCGTCCGTTACATCTTCCGGGAATTCCGCGATTAGCGGCAGGCGGGCGGGGATACTGTCCGCTCGGGCGTGAGACAGGGATTGCGCGTATCGAGTGGCGTGACGATTGGCCCTATGTTGAAGGGGGCAAACACGCGGCGCTGACGGTGCCGGGGCCACGTATGACAGAGCAGGCTAGCGTTGGAACGGGAGCGTGGCGAACGGATTTTGACAGTGAAAGGCTCGATCCGGAATTGCAGACCCTACGTATTCCGTTTGATGACCAGCTTGGCTCGCTGACCGCCCGACCTGGATTTTTACGTCTGTATGGCAATGATTCGCTGAACTCCACCTTTACCCAGTCAACGGTCGCTCGCCGTTGGCAGCATTTCTGTTTTCGTGCTGAAACGCAGCTGGCCTTTTCTCCGCGCTACTTCCAACAAAGCGCGGGGCTAACCTGTTACTACAACAGTAAAAACTGGACGTACTGCTTTATGGACTGGGAAGAGGGGCGCGGACGAACGCTGAAGATTATTCAACTCGATCACAACGTGGCGCACTGGCATCTTTACGATAATCCGATTCTGGTGCCGGAGAATGCGGAAAACGTCTGGCTGCGAGTGGATGTGGACAATCTGGAATACCGCTATAGCTATTCATTTGATGGTGACCACTGGCAGACCATTCCGCTAACGTTTGAGGCGTGGAAACTGTCAGATGACTATATTGGCGGCAGAGGCTTCTTTACCGGGGCATTTGTTGGTTTGCACTGTGAGGATATTAGCGGCGACGGCTGCTACGCCGATTTCGCCACCTTCTCTTATCAACCGAAAGTTTAGCGAGACACAGGGTCAGGGTTGACGATAGCCCAGCGTTATCGACAGCCCCAGCCCGGCATCCATCAGTTTCTGACGCCAGGCGGCCAGCTCGGCGTCGTTTACGCGAGAAGTGAGAGTGGAGAGGCTAAGGGCTGCGATAACCCGTGATTCATGATTCCAGACCGGTACCGCGACGCAGCGCACGCCGGGCTCATTCTCTTCGTTATCCATCGCATACTGGTTATGGCGGGTTTCTTTCAGCGCGGCAAGTAGCGAGGCGCGATCGGTAAGGGTGGCGGGGGTAAAGCCATTGAACTGATACCCCTCCAACACCGCAGCAAGTTCTTCCTCATCCAGCCAGGCGAGCAATACCTTACCGATAGCCGTGGCGTGAACAGGCAAGCGGCGACCAATTCGTGAATAAGCGATGGCAGCCTGCTTACCTTCTATTTTCTCAATATAGACGCCTTCGTTGCCGTCCAGAATACCCAAATGGGTGGTTTGTCCCGTTTCCTGCGAGAGCCGGATCAACCAGCTTTTTGCCTTCTGGCGAATATCCATTGTGCCAACGACAAAGTGGCCACGCTCGACCAGTTTCATTCCCAGACGGTATTTTCCGTTTTCCGGGTTCTGATCGATATAGCCATGCAACTGAAGCGTTTTAAGAAGAGAGTGGAGGGTACTTTTGCTCAATCCCATCAGTTTGCTTATCTCGGTGATTTTGAGTTCCGTAGCCTGTTCATTAAACAAGTCGAGGATCTGCAAAGCACGTTCAACAGACTGAATTATTGGCATAATTTTCCACCGTCCACGAAGAATTCTTCTTGTGTGACCGTACTATTTTCGAGGGTGAAAAGCAATGCCGGACACGCTGGCATGATGCAGTTTCAGGGCAGATAAGTGCAGGTGTTACAGGGCACGCTGAGTTGATGAATCGTTCTGTGTGGGCGACCTGCACCGGTTTGATTGAGAACGGGCTTAATCGCCCGTTGTACGATGAGATTAACAGGATAATGTCAGATAGCATTTCACATAGCGTAAATAATCTCTTTTCCTGATGATTTTTAATGACCATAATACGTAGGCGATTTTTATCTTTATATTCACACTTACAATAGTACTTAGCTTTAATGTCGTACGTTTTTTCTTGGTGCTAAATTTTATAATATCCTTTTCCATCTCAGCTAGTTTTCCTTTGATGGCATTGCGTCGGTAAGCATTCATACTCATCGCTTTGAATGAGTCGCTATTATTCGTCGGACATGACTCACCCTCTTTGTTTATCTCCAGATATTTTTCTAATAA
>OLFS01000814.1_pt1 | contig 27862 bp, 25 predicted proteins | sample 1605491 | NCBI WGS metagenome assembly OLFS01 (sample SAMEA3888921, study PRJEB22519) | human gut metagenome | biome: human gut; feature: human-associated habitat; material: faeces | place: Denmark | collected 2011 | reverse complement strand
CTTCCGGGTTGGTGGTGATGATGGCTTCATCAGCAAAATAGAGCGCCATCAGCGCGCCCGCCTCGATCCCCGCCGGGGAGTCGCAGACGATGTAATCGAACTTCATCTCCGCCAGTTGATCCAGGATCTTCTCGACCCCCTCACGGGTGAGGGCATCTTTGTCCCGGGTCTGGGAGGCGGGCAGGATAAACAGATTTTCCGAGCGTTTGTCCTTGATCAGCGCCTGATTGAGGTTTGCTTCCCCGTTGATGACGTTGACGAAGTCATACACCACGCGCCGCTCGCAGCCCATGATGAGATCCAGGTTTCTCAGACCGATGTCAAAGTCAATGACCACTGTCTTGTGACCACGCTGGGCTAAGCCGGTGCTCAGGGCCGCACTGGTTGTGGTCTTGCCAACGCCACCTTTACCCGATGTAACGACTATGATTCGCGCCATTCTCGCTTCCTTGTAACTCTATTTGATACGGTCTATTCGGAGTTGTTCATTGTCCAGCCGGACGTGTACCGGTTGCTGGATCAGGCCTGCCGGCAATGCATCGCTCAGCTGGAATGTGCCCGCGATGGAGAGCAGCTCGGCCTGTAATTGCTGGCAATAGATCCGGGCCTGGGTGTTTCCCCGGGCACCGGCAATGGCTCTGCCACGCAGGGTGCCATAAATATGAATGCTGTCGTCGGCGAGCACTTCGGCTCCCGGACTGACGGACCCCAGTACCACCAGCGAGGTGCCGGCGGCATAAATCTGCTGGCCGGAACGAACCGGTCCCACATGTACCTTGCTCGGGATCAAGGGGGCGGGTTCGGGCTCGGGAGCCACCTCAGGGGCAGCTGGTGCGGGGGCAGGTTCGGGTTCCGGTTCGCTCTTGCGACTCTTGCCCGAGGCCATCACCGCCAGTCCCACCGCCTTGGCGGCTGTCTTCATCTCTTCACTGCGTGCCCCTGTGATGCCGACCAGCACAAACTCTTCGGACTCCACCAGCTCCTTGAGCTGTTCGAAATCGGGAATATGTTCCAGTCGGGAAACATTGATCACCAGCGGCGCACAATTAAAAAAGTAGGGTGCCTGGGCCACTTTTTCGGCCAACAACTGACGTATCCGCTCAGGCTCGCCATCGCTGATATGCAACACAGAAATAGTGAAGGTGGTCCCTTTCAATTCGTTATCGCGCTCAACCATGAATCTTCCCCGAGGCAGAGATGCTAATCCGTTATTGTTATTCAATTCCTGATGTTATAGTTTGCCCCCATCAGAGGCAATAAACTCGTCGGATTATATCAATTTCCATGTTGTGTGCAGTCTATAAAAGTCGCAAAAAAGCCGAGACCTACCTTTTTGTTGAAAAAAGAGAGGATTTCTCCCGTGTTCCCGAGCCACTGCTGAGCGCATTCGGGCGTCCCGAGCTGGTGCTGATGACCAAGCTGGATCCGGCCAAGCCCTTGGGGCTGGCTGATGTTGGCAAGGTGATGGCCGCGCTGACCAACCAGGGGTTCTACCTGCAGGTGCCGCCGCCCCCCGAGAATTTGCTGGAGCAGCACAAGGCCAGCTTGAAACAGCCATCCTGAATATCCAGCCCCGTTGTGCGTTCTGCCCAGCGGGGCTAATTCTTTGTGACTCTGCATGACGCATTCCGGCCCCAGTGAGGTAGCTTGCGATAATCCCGTGACAGGATCTGGCCAAATTAAACCCTCCCTTTGGTGATATTCACTTTTCGCTGTTTAAATAGAAAGTCAATCTGCTCCCAACACCATATCCTCAACCTTTGCTGGCGCTCACAAAAATAGCGAGTGGCGCGTACTCATATCCTCCATTCCAACGGCTATTGGCTCATTCATCGATTATTTTCAGCCTCTTCCTTGGGCGCTTTTTTGGCCTCCACTGCGTGATGATTTGTCCATCAAAGGGCGCGTAAAGAGGGCGGTGATAACGGTGCTAAAACCAGTTTGCGCGATGCGCTGTGGCCAAAATGATGAGCTAACCCCCTGTTTGTGTGCTTGATTGTTTGCCCTGATCACGAAAGTGCCGCATAGGAGGCAATCAATGTGGCGGCGTGATAATCCGCAGGGGGAGTGGTAACCGCGTCTTGCCAAACAAGGGTATGCCCAAAGTGGAGGGGATTGAGCTTAGGGGCCATCTCGATATCGATTAGTTGTGAAACCGTGACAGGGGCAAGATAGCGGGTAAAGGTTACTGGCAGGGTAGAACGTCGCTTCCAATCCATTGAGACGAGTTAATCAAGGTATGTAATCAGAGAGGCATTTAGACAAGGCAATCCGCATTGCGATGGCGTAGCAGGGGGATATTCGCGACGCCCTACAGTGAAATAGTCGGTATGCCGGTATAAGTGCCCGGCATCCCATTCGGGCAATAAAAAAGGCGGGATATCCCGCCTTTGTTCAGATGAGGGTCGTAACCCTTATTTATTCGCAGGCAACCTGCATCACCTTGATGGCCAGACCGCCACGGGAGGTTTCACGGTACTTGGAGTCCATGTCCTTGCCGGTGATGTACATGGTCTCGATCACCTTGTCCAGAGAGACGCGCGGCTTGGAGGTACGACGCAGGGCCATACGGGAGGCGTTGACTGCCTTCATGGCTGCGATGGCGTTACGCTCGATGCAAGGCACCTGTACCTGACCGGCAACCGGATCACAAGTCAGACCCAGGTTGTGTTCCATGCCGATCTCGGCAGCTTCACAGACATGCTCCGGGCTACCGCCCATCAGCTCGGTCAGACCGGCAGCGGCCATGGAGCAGGAGACACCCACTTCACCCTGACAGCCCACTTCGGCGCCGGAGATGGAGGCGTTCATCTTGTAGAGGATGCCGACGGCACCGGCAGCCAGATAGAAACGGGTGTACTCGTCGCGGCCAACCGGCTGGATGAACTTGTCGTAGTAGGCCAATACGGCCGGGATGATGCCGGCAGCGCCGTTGGTCGGGGCGGTGACGACACGGCCACCGGCAGCGTTCTCTTCACTCACGGCCAGAGCGAACATGTTGACCCAGTCAACGATGTTCATCGGGTCGCTCGAGAGGTTCTCGTTGGTGTTGAGTTGGCGATAGAGCGGAGCTGCACGGCGGGGCACGCGCAGCGGGCCGGAGAGGACGCCTTCGGTACGGCAGCCGCGCTCGATACCTTCACGCATGGTGTTCCAGATCTTGCCGAACTTCTTGTAGATCTCTTCCGGGGTATTGAAGCACTTCTCGTTTTCCATCATCAGGGCAGAGATGGAGAGACCGGTCTGGCTGCAATGGGCAACCAGCTCAGCGGCGCTCTTGAACGGATAGCGTACGGACATGTCGCCGCTGTCAGCCTTGCCGAAGTTCTCTTCGTCAACGATGAAACCGCCACCGATGGAGTAGTAGGTCTTGCTGTAGACCACTTCATCTTCGATCAGGGCAGTCAGCTTCATGCCGTTTTCGTGCAGCGGCAGGGCTTCGTCGTGGAATACCATGGCATCGCGCGGGAAGCTGACGGTGTGGCAGTGCAGGCCGATCGGCAGGCGCTCGGTCTGCTCAACACGGGAGATAAACTCGGGGATGGCATCGATATCAACATTTTCCGGCAGGTTGCCAGCCAGGCCCATGATGATGGCAGTGTCGGTATGGTGGCCTTTGCCGGTCCAGGAGAGGGAGCCGTAAACATCGACATTGATCCGGGTTACATCGCGGATCTTGCCGCCCGCGCGCAGCTCGTCAACAAACTGTTTGGCCGCTTTCATCGGGCCAACAGTGTGGGAAGAAGAGGGGCCTACACCGATTTTGAAGATATCAAAAACGCTGATCATGTCACTATTACCTCAGGGTAGAAGGGGGCGGCATGCCCACTCACAGAAATTTGGGAGATCCATGGAACGCGCTTGTCAGCGCAGGTCACAGAACCAGATAACCGTAGTGTAACGGCTCCAGACCTAAAAAAAGTTGAAATAGATCTATTTTTGTTGAATCTGAGGCACGAGTATAAAATTTATTTTTGTGCTTATCCATTTTGTTAAGCGTTTGCCCATAAAAATACCCGGCGATGCCGGGCATTTCGGAACCAAATGGAGTCATTTGCCGTTTTTTAACATTCGGTAATGTTAACGGCGAGGCCGCCACGGGCCGTCTCCTTGTATTTGGTCTTCATGTCGTTGCCGGTCTCCCACATGGTCTTGATCACCTTGTCCAGTGACACCTTGTGCTCGCCGGTGCCGCGCAGGGCGAGGCGGGCGGCATTGATCGCCTTGACCGCCCCCATGGCGTTGCGCTCGATACAGGGCACCTGCACCAGTCCGCCGATGGGATCGCAGGTGAGGCCGAGATTGTGCTCCATGCCTATTTCGGCGGCGTTTTCCACCATGGCCGGACTGCCCCCCAGCAGTTCGGTCAGCGCGCCAGCCGCCATGGAGCAGGCAACCCCAACTTCACCCTGACAGCCCACTTCGGCCCCGGAGAGGGAGGCGTTCTTCTTATATAAGATGCCGATGGCAGCTGCGGTGAGGAAGTAGCGGATCAGCGTCTCGTCATCCACCTTGTGCACGAAGCGATCGTAGTAGTGCAGCACGGCGGGGATGATGCCCGCAGCGCCATTGGTGGGGGCGGTCACCACCCGGCCACCGGCGGCGTTCTCTTCATTGACGGCCAGCGCAAAGAGATCGACCCACTCCATCACCATCAGCGGATCCTTGTTGAAGTTGGTCTCGCAGCTTAGCTGGCGGAACAGCCCCGGGGCGCGGCGCCGAACCTTGAGGCCGCCCGGCAGTACCCCTTCGCTTTTGCAGCCTCGCTCGACGCAGCCCTGCATCGCCTGCCAGATTTTGCGCAGCCCCGCTTTTATCTGCTCATCGCTGCGAAATATCCGCTCATTGGCGAGGATAAGCCCCGAGATGGAGAGGCCGCTCTCCTGACAGTGGGCCAGCAGTTGTGCGCCGCTGTCGAACGGGTAGGGGACAGGATGTTCGGCATCAGACTTGGCGGCCTCTTCCTTGGCGGTGGCAAAGTGGCTCTCTTCAATGATGAAGCCGCCCCCGATGGAGTAGTAGGTTTGGCTGAAGCGCAGGTTTTCCTCTTTATCAAAGGCCCGCAGAGTCATGCCGTTGGTGTGGGCCGGCAGGGTTTTGCGGCGGTTGAAGATGATGGCACCGGTGCGGGGAAAATGGCTTGGTTGTTCGCCTGCCAGCGGCAGGCTCTGTTCCTTTTCCACTCGAGCCAGAATGGCGGGAATCGCATCGATATCGACCGATTCCGGTTCAAAGCCCGATAACCCCAGAATGATCGCTTTGCCGGTGCCGTGCCCTTTGCCGGTCTGGCCCAGCGAGCCGTAACACTCCACTTCGACCCGCGTGACCTGCGGCAGATGGCCTTGCAGTTTGAGCTGCTGGGCGAAGGCATAGGAGGCACGCATGGGGCCGACGGTATGGGAAGAGGAGGGGCCAATTCCGATGGAAAACAGGTCAAACACGCTGATCATGACATCAATCCGGTGATGGTTTATGTCTGTTTATTCTAGGATTTTTGCCGTGGATGGAAAGCGGGGATGTGCGGTGCTGTGACATGGACACAGATAATGGGTCTGGGGAAACCAAGAAGATTGAAGGGGCTGCTCCCCTTCAACCGGCCTGATCAGTCGATAAATTCGCACAGATAAGCTGTGGGGGTTTTCACTTCCAGTTTGAAGGAGGAGTGACCGGCCACCAGGAAGGATTCACCCTGGCTGTAGGTGTGCCACTCATCTTCATCAGCCAGCTGGATGGTGAGGGCGCCCTTGATCACTGTCATCCGTTCTGGGGCGGCGGTGTTGAACAGGTAGTCACCGGCGTTCATCACCCCGACGGTTGATTTCTCGCCTTTTTGTTCGAAACCGATGGATTTTACATTTCCGTCGAAATACTCGTTAACTTTCAGCATCTTTACATCCCTGTGTGTACGTTTGTGCAGCCAAACTAGCACAAACTTTTGCCAGTTGTCATGGGGGATGAGGTAAAAATCGCCGAGACCGCTTTGAATCTTCACTTTTTCGCAAACTTATTAATAGCCAAGGTTAATGATTTGCTGATTTAAAACAGCAATTAAATGTGAGATAACACGCGCAAACAGGGGAATGGGCAACCGCTCATTCCCCTGTTTGGTTAATTGCACTGGGAAAAGTGTGAATTTTGCTACATAAAGGAACATATTGTGTTAACTAAAGGACTCATTAAAAACATCGGCTTCCAGGTTGTGGTCGCCATGGTACTGGGCGCAGTGGTCGGCGCGTTCATGGGTGAACAAGCCACCGTGTTTGCACCGCTCGGTACCCTGTTTATCCAGCTGATCAAGATGCTGGTGATCCCGCTGGTGGCGGTTGCCATCCTCTCCGGCGCCGCCAATCTGGGCGCCAGCCCGGCTGCGGGCAAGATCGGGGCAGCGACGCTGGCCTTCTTCCTCGTGACCTCCGCGTTGGCCGTGTTGCTGGCACTGGTAATGGGGCAGATCTTCAAACCGGGTGTCGGGGTCGATTTCGCTTCCGTCGCCTCCATGTTTGGTGGTGACTACGCCGATAAAGGGGCTTTGCCGGATGCAGTCGCCACCCTGCTTGGCATGATCCCCACCAACGTCTTCAATTCCCTCAACGAGGCTAACATCCTGCAGATCCTGGTGTTCTGCATGTTCCTCGGCATTGCGCTGGCCAAACAGCCGCGCGAGCGGGCCAAGCCGCTGGTCGATGGGCTCAATACCCTGGTGGATGCCTTCGTCTGGATGATCAACAAGGTGATGATCATCGCACCACTCGGGGTGTTCGGTCTGATGGCGGAAGCCATCGGTACCTACGGCTTCGACGTGCTGACCCTGGTGCTCAAGCTATTCGTGGTTTATGTGGCTGCCATCCTTATCTTCGGCTTTGTGGTCTATCCGCTGCTGGTGATGATGTTCTCCAACACGCCCGTGATGAAGTACCTCTCCGCCATGAAGAAGCCGCAGATCGTGGCCTTCTCCACCGCCTCTTCCATGGCAACCCTGCCGGTCAATATGGAGACCTGCGAGCATGATCTGAAAGTGACCAACGCGACCGCTTCCTTTGTGTTGCCGCTGGGTGCCACCATCAACATGAGTGGCAACGCCATCTATTACGGTCTGGTCGCCATCTTCTTCGCGCAGGTTTACAACATCGATCTGAGCGTCGGTGCTTGGGCAGCCATCATTGTGACCTCCACTCTGGGCGCGATCGGTCAGGCCGGTGTGCCGGGCCCAAGCTTCCTGGTGGTTGCCGTACTGCTGGCGGCCGGGATCCCCATCGAAGGGCTGCCGCTGCTGTTCGCGCTGGATCGTCTGTTCGACATGATCCGCACCTCCCTCAATATCACCGGCGATGCGGCCTGTGCTGTCATTGTTGACCGCTTTAGCCCGGAATATGACCCAGAGCGCTGGAACAAGGCATAATTGCTTTGAGCTGGACTGAGATATAACAGCCCTAAGCTGACACTGGGTAACGCGAGCCCCTGCTATGATGGTGGGGGCTTTTTTATATCTGCCGGACAAGTATCAGAGCAAAGGTGTGCACAAGAGATTGCTGACGGATTTAGCTGTGTGGAATGGAGAGTACAGGAGGGGAAAACATCAGTTGTGGGCATGGGCCTTGTGACGGATGGCTGCCTGTGTGGCCGCCGAGGCAGTGGGGTTGTCAAATGACAGGTAACAAAAAGGGGAGCCTTGCTCCCCTCGGATATGATCTGCTGTTGGTTCTACTCCATCAGGCCATATGGTTAAACCATCCTGGTTACACCCTTGTGGCGAAAGAAACAGCGTCAACGTGATGAAATCATATCTATGTTGACCATCTCGGCATTATTACTGAAAAGCGCCAGTTGGTGGCGATTAAACAGACATGGCAAAGAGGGTCGGTCCGGATTGATGCCTCTCTATCCGGCTCAGAACTGTGACAGTGAGGGCAGAGAGACAGCAACCAGGGTGAAAAACACCGTGAAAACGGCAGTAACGACAAACTCTTTCATTTTTCTCTCCCTAAGTTGTTGGTTGATGTAGTCAAGATACCATAACAAGGGGGTAAAACAAGGTGTAAGTTGATAAAATGGCTGCTTTATGTGTGTGGTTGGTTGAGATGGCTATTTTTGTCATATTGAGCTGATTTTATCACCTGCTATGGCATGTTAGGCATTCAAGATTCTGTTTTTATGGTTATTTAATTTAAATTCAATTAGTTGGTGAGCTGTTGGCTAGTTTGGTGAAGGGTTTTGTATGGGGCTTAAGTGGCATTTTATAAGTTTTCACCCTCGTAATAGTGTCATTGAGGCCATAAAAAGTGCGCAAGGCAATGATTTGACGATTCCTGACGTAGATAGCCCATCCAAAAGAAGTCTATGGAGAGAGTCTGGTTGCCAGCCCTTGTCACACCATCACTTTATCAGTCCAGAGTCTCCGCATTTTTACAGCAATACACTGGGTTCATAGGGAGGAGAGCCGTGCATCGGGGGGATACAGAGTGGCAGCTGGCTGTTTTATCACCGCCAATCTTCCCGTCGGCCTCGAAATAGACATGGCCGCAGCAAGAGTGAGGTGGGCAATAGGCCAGAGGCGTATTCTCTGGCTGGGCTGGGCTGGGCTGGGCTGGGCTGGGCTGGGCTGGGCGCGAGTAGCGATCCGCGTAGCCGGTGCATCTGCGTGAGTCATGTGAGTGCAATACGAGAACTGCGCCGGAGCATGGTTGGGTAAGATATCTGAATCCCTTCTACAAGATTGAGATATAAAAAGCGGTGTATGACGAGGAGGCTGAACAAGCTCGCTTCAGGGTCGACAGAGCGCAGTTCAACGCAATCTGGTTCGCAGTGATAAAACATCCACGACGATACCGGAACTCTGTTCGTAGGCTGATGCCGGTTGGTGTGAGGAGGGGAAGGTTAGTAATCTGTCCGATGGCGCAAGGCTTGGGGATCAGGCAACCCATATGGTGAGGGCCACACAGCGTACCGATGCCCCCGTTTTTGTAAAATATTAAAAAACCCTCCGATGGAGGGTTTTTGTCATCAACAGCCGGTAAAAAGCCGCTTGGCTTAGAACAGGGTGGTGGAGAGGTTGTACAGCTCCTGATCGAACGGACGCTTCATGTTCTCGATGCAGTCGATGATGTCGTGGTGTACCAGCTCGTTACGCTGGATACCGACGCAGCGACCACCGTGGCCAGCCAGCAGCTGCTCAACGGCGTAGGCACCCATACGGCTGGACATGATGCGGTCACGAGCAGTTGGGGCACCACCACGCTGGATATGACCCAGGATGGTGGCGCGGGTTTCACGACCGGTCAGGGCTTCGATGTCTTTAGCCAGTGCGTTCACGTCGGTTACGTGCTCACAGATGGTGATAATGGCGTGCTTCTTGCCCTTGGCTTCGCCTTCCTTGATCTGCTTGAGCAGCTTCTCTTTGTCGAAGGCCACTTCCGGCACGATCACATACTCGGCACCACCGGCAACGGCAGCAGACATGGCCAGATCGCCACAGTGGCGACCCATGATCTCGACCACTGAGATACGGTGGTGGGAACTGCAGGTGTCGCGCAGGCGGTCGATGGCGTCAACAACCACGTTCAGGGCAGTATCAAAGCCGATGGTGAAGTCGGTACCGGCGATGTCGTTGTCGATGGTGCCCGGCAGGCCGATGCAGGGGAAACCCTCTTCGGTCAGCTTCTTGGCACCCATGTAGGAGCCGTCACCACCGATGACGACCAGCGCATCGATACCGTGCTTTTTCAGGTTTTCGATCGCTTCGGCGCGCACTGCGGGGTCTTTGAAGGCAGGGAAACGGGCGGAGCCGAGGAAAGTACCACCACGGTTTACCACGTCGGAGACGCTGTGACGCTCCAGCTTGACGATGCGATCCTGGTGCAGACCGAGGTAGCCATCATAAATACCGTAAACTTCCAGGCCATGATGCAAACCGGCGCGAACCACGGCGCGAATGGCTGCGTTCATACCGGGTGCGTCGCCACCACTGGTCAAAACACCAATACGTTTGATTTGTTTGGTCATGAGTGCCTCTGGATCTGAGTTGTCAAATACGAATGTTTAAATAGACAAGCCACTTTTACTATATCGGCTTTCATATGGGATGCGGGGGCCACCATAGGAAAAGCGATACAAGAGAGGGGACGAGCCCCTCTCTTTGCCGTAATCAGCGATTACTTGGCAGCGCCTGCGATGATCTGGGAGAAGTCGTCCACTTTCAGGGACGCACCACCGACCAGGCCACCGTCGATGTCCGGCTGACCGAACAGGTCGGCTGCAGTGGCGCCAGTGACGGAACCGCCGTACAGGATCTGTACTTTGGCAGCAACAGCGGCATCAAAACCGGCCAGGTACTGACGGATGTGAGCGTGAACGGACTGAGCGATCTCCGGAGTGGCAGTCTTGCCAGTACCGATGGCCCATACCGGCTCGTAAGCGATAACGGCGTTGCTGAAGGAGGCGATACCGCAACGGTCGATAACGGCTTTCAGCTGGGTCTCAACCACGTTTTTGGTCACGCCGGCTTCGAACTGCTCCAGAGTTTCACCGATGCACAGAACCGGCACCAGGCCGCCTTTCTGGATCGCTTCGTACTTGGCAGCAACCACGTCGTCAGTCTCTGCGTGCAGGGTACGACGCTCGCTGTGGCCGACCAGAGAGTAGGTGCAACCAAAGGCTTTCAGCATGGAGGGGGCGTTTTCGCCGGTGAAGGCACCAGACTCGTGAACGTCAGCGTTCTGGGCACCGTAGGCAATTTTGCTGCCAGCGGTCAGTTGCTCAACCAGACCCAAAAAGATAACCGGCGGGCAGACGGCGACTTGCACAGAAGGATGAGCGGCAGCAGCCGGAGTCAGTCCTTTGATCAGAGCTTCTACAGAAGCCTTGGTGCCGTTCAGTTTCCAGTTACCCATTACCAGGTGCTGTCTCATCTTGTATATCTCCTAGGCATTTGATTGCGCGACATTATATGAATTGAACCGAGCCCAAGATAGCTGACCCGGCGGCAAATGACGTAATTTTTTTTCGCTTTCCTGATCCAAATCAGGAATGAAACGCTTGATCGCTCATTCGTTAACCTGCCCCCGCAAGCGAGCCCACCATACCCCAATCCATTCGTGGATGGCAGCTTCGGAATACATCAGATAACGTCCTTTGGGTAAATAACTGTAGAGCGGCTGGGGTACCTGGCTCTGCTTGGCGGTGTAGTCGGTGGGGGCCGGCACGGCCTTGAGTCCCTGACCCTGATAGAGGGCCATGGCACGTGGCAAATGAGTGGCCGAACTGACCAGCGCCACCTCTTTTCCCTTGAGGTGACGACTGATACTGACCGCCTCATCATGAGTGTCTTTGTTGTTTTCAAACAACGTCATCCGCGAACGGGATATGCCGAGGCTCTCGGCCATCCGGGCATTGACCTCGGCATTGGAGAGGGTATCCCCCGATACATAGCCGGAGAAAATCAGCTCGGCTTCGGGATAGGCCTGGGCGAGGCGAACCCCTTCGAGAGTCCGTGCCAGCGAGATATTGTTCTGCCAACTGCGCATCGGTACCGCCGGATCGCTGACATGACCGTTGCCGAGCACCACGATGGCATCGATGTTGGGATGCTGGCTCACCTCGAACGGCGGGTAGGTCTGCTCCAGCCCGCGGGCCAGTTCATAGCTCACCGGCCGCATCCCCATCAGGGCCACAATGAGCAGCGAGAGAGTGGCCAGCAGTTTGCCGGTTTTCTGAAAACGGGTGAACCAGAGCAGCAGCAGGGCGACCAGCAGCAGGGAGAGGGAGAAGGGGAGCGGCATCAACAGCTGACCCAGCCACTTTTTAATCACAAACACGGCAGACACTTCCTTGAGTTTTCAGCAAATTCGGGATGTGACAGAATACCTCTCTTTTTTGGGATGGCCACAACCCTGTGGCGCTAATGTTGAGTTTCTCCTTGAAGCACGATCAGAGTTTTGACGGGCGCGCCGACAAGTTCGCCCGCAACATTTACGACTCCACCAAGGGGCGCATCCGCACCACCATTGTCTGGAGCGACATCGAAGCCTGCCTGGCCCGCCTTGGCAACCGACCGCTGCGCATCCTCGATGCGGGGGGCGGTTTTGGCTATTTCGCCCAGAAGCTGGCGGCCATGGGCCATCAGGTAGAGCTGTGCGATCTGTCAGCAGAAATGCTGGAGCTGGCTCGCAGCCAGATCGCCGAGAAGGGACTGGAAGACAAAATTCGTCTCATCCATTGCCCCATTCAGGATCTGAAGCAACACGTGACCGGGACCTTTGATCTGGTGCTCTGCCATGCGGTGCTGGAGTGGCTTGCCGAGCCGCGCCAGACCTTGCTGGGTCTGTTCCCTTTCGTCAATGCCGGGGGCATACTGTCGCTGCTTTTCTACAACCGTCATGGTTTGCTGTTCCAGAGCCTGGTGGTGGGCAATTTTGACTATGTGCGCCTTGGTCTTCGCAAGAAGCGCCAGACTGCGCTTACGCCCACCAATCCCCAGTTGCCGGAGCAGGTCTATGACTGGATTGGTCGCGGGGGGCTGCGCATCATCGGCAAGACCGGGGTGCGGGTGATCCACGACTATATGCGTCACAAGCAGGATCAGGTGGAGAAGTTCGACGATCTGCTGGCTATGGAGCAGCAATATTGCCGTCAGGAGCCTTTTGTCGCCCTCGGTCGCTATATCCATGTGATGGCCCAGAAGCCGGCCAGCTGATTGCTCGCGGTTCACGTCGATGTGAACCATGTTTTCGATGCTACCGGATGTAGCCGCGCGCATGATTTTGCGCCCAATACAACAACGAGATGACAACATCATGATGAGTACATCCCGTACCCTGCCAGAGCGTTCTTTGCCGGAGCTAGTAGGGTGGGTCAGGCAGGAGGGGTTGGCGTTGAGCCTGCCAACCGACCGGCTAGCCTTTCTGATTGCAATCAAGACCCTGTCCGAAGATGAGTCGGACCTGTCGGAAGCGGCGCTGCACGATGCCTTTGGCTATGTCAGCAGCGCTTTCGGCCAGATGGACGAGACCCTCACCGGTCGCGCCAACAACGCCATCAACGATCTCATTCGCCAGCAGCTGCTGTCACGTTTCAACACCGACATGGTGGCGGGGGAGAGCCTCTACCGCCTGTCACGCTTGGGCGTGAGCATCGTCGACTTCTTTATGGATCAGCGTCAGGTTGACTCCATCAAGCTCTCCATTCTGCTCGAACACCTGGCTGCCGAGCTCGACACCGCCCGCAAGGCGGCGCTGGAGACCAACACCCGCGAGCAGTGGGATGCCGAGGTGCTGCCGCGCCTCACCTTCTCGCTGGAAGAGACCTTGGGGCGCATCGATCTCACCCAGCGCGCCATGGATGAGCAGCAGAATCAGGTCAAAAGCGAAATCGCGGCCCTGCTGACCCAGAACTGGGTCGATGCCATTCACAGCTGCGAAAAGCTGCTGCACGAGACCGGCCAGACCCTGCGCGAGCTGCAAGATACCCTGGACGCTGCCGGCCACCGCCTGCAGGCGGGGCTGCTCAACATTCAGGAAGCGGCGCAGGGGCGCGACGATCTGTTCCACGTCGAGGAGCTGACTCACGCCTTGCAGGGGCGTCTTGACGTCATCACCAGCTGGGGTCAGCAGTGCATCGAGCTCTGGTCCCGCTACGACAGACACGTCCACAAATTTATCCGCAACGCCATCGACATGGACAAGAACCGCGCCTTCAGCCAGCGGCTGCGCGAGTCCATCCGCAATTTCGAGCAACACAACTGGCAGCTGCGGGTGGCCGAAGAGCCCCGTCTGCTGGAGCTGCGCGACGAAACCATCGCCATCCACGACGAGGAGGTGACCGGTGAGGTGCCCCTCGAGATGGAGTACGTCGAGATGGTGGACATCAACCAGGAGCTGGCCGAGCGCATCGAACGCTATCTGGCCCGCTACCCCGAGCAGGGGCAACAGCTGGACTTGGCCGATGTGCTGCGGGAATACCTGCTGGACTACCCGGCTCATGCCCACTTCGATGTGGCGCGTCTTCTGATCGACCAGGCCGTGCGCCTGGGCCATGCCAGCGGCGAGCGCGAACAGCATCGCCAACCCGCATGGAAACCCATTAACCAAGCTGGATCCAAGGTTCAGGCCTATGTCATTGATCAATACTGAGTTTCCCTTGCCGCTGCGGCTCGCAGAGGCGATTGCCAACCCCTTGTTTCCGCGCATCGACACCGCCTTGCGCTCCGGTCGCCACATCAGTGCCGACGAGTTCGAGCAGCACTCGGCACTGGTCGAATATCACAGCGAGCTGGAGATCTTCTACGGCCGCTATCAGGTGGAGCTGATCAAGGCGCCGGAAGGCTTCTTTTACCTGCGCCCGCGCCCGAGCTCCGACATCGGCACCACCGTGCTCTCCGAGCTCGATATGCTGGTGGGCAAGGTGCTCTGCTACCTCTACCTGAGCCCGGATCGTCTGGCTTCGGAAGGAGTATTCGCCATGGCCGAGCTGCAAGAAGAGGTGCTGAGCCTCGCCGACGAGAAGCAGCTGCTGCGGATGGTCAACAGCCGCTCCGGCGGTACCGATCTCGACAAGAAGAAGTTGCTCGAAAAGATCCGTACCTCCATGCGCCGTCTGCGCCGCCTTGGCATGATCACCGCCCTTGGCAACGGAGATAAATTCCGGGTCAACGAATCGGTGTTCCGTTTTGCCGCCGACGTGCGCTCCGATGAAGATCCGCGCGCCGTCCAGCTGCGGATGATCCAGGAGGGTGAAGCCATCTTCCACGACGACGAAATGCCGAGCAGCGACTCGCTCTTTGATGACATCGAGGCGGATCTCGATGAAGAACAACTGGATCTGGAGGTATAACCGGTGCGAGGCAAGTTCAAATCCCTGACCATGGTCAACTGGAACGGCTTCTTTGCCCGGACCTTCGATCTCGACCAGTTGGTCACCACTCTTTCCGGCGGCAACGGTGCGGGCAAGTCCACCACCATGGCGGCCTTTATCGCAGCGCTCATTCCCGACCAGTCACTGCTCCATTTCCGCAACACCACGGAAGCGGGATCGAGCAGCGCCTCCCGTGACAAGGGACTCTACGGCAAGCTGCAGCGCGGCCACTGCTATTCCCTGCTGGAAGTGATGAACAGCCGCGAACAGCGGATCTGGGTCGGCGTCCACCTCGAGCAGGTGGCCAACCGTGACAACAAGGTCAACATCACCCCGTTTGCGCTGGTGGATGTGCCGGAGAATCTGGCGCCGACCGATCTGCTGCTGGAGAAGCTCGATGGCGGTAAGGGGCGGGTACGCGCCTTTACCGACCTGAAAGGAGCGGCCGCCGAGCTGGGGGCGCTGAAAGTCGCCAAGTTCAATACGGTGACCGACTATCACAACTTCATGTTCGAGTTCGGCATCACCCCGAAGAAGCTGCGTGATCAAAAAGATCGCGGCAAGTTCTATCGCCTGATCGAGGCCTCCCTCTACGGCGGCATCTCTTCGTCCATCAGCCGTTCTCTGCGCGAATACCTGCTGCCGGAGAACTCCGGGGTGCGCAAGGCGTTTGCAGACATGGAGGCGGCCATCTATGAAAACCGCCGCACGCTGGAGGCGATCAAGGAGACGCAGGGTCAGCGGGATCTGTTCAAGAACCTGATCACCGAGACCACCCACTATGTGGCCGCTGACTATGTGCGCAATGCCGCCGAGAAGAGCCGTCTCTCCGAGCTGGCCCTCAAGGCGCGCCAGGAGCTGGCCGACAAGCGCCGTATTCTGGCCGAAGAGAAGCAGCGCGCCATCTATCTAGCCGACGAGGTGGAGCAGCTCACCAACCGCGAAAAATTGCTGACCGACGAGCTGGAGTCTGCCTCCGAGCATCTGGCCAAGGTGATGGCGGCGGTTTCCTTGCAGAAGAAGATCGAGATGTACCGCGCCGATCTGGCGGATCTCTCTGACAAACTCGAGCAGCAGCAAGCGGTGGTGGAGGAGATCCACGGCCAGCTGCTGGAGGTGGAAGAGCGCAAGGAGCTGGCACAGGCAGAAGTCGACAGCCTCAAGACCCAGCTGGCCGACTACCAGCAGGCGCTCGATATCCAGCAGACCCGCGCCATCCAGTACCGTCAGGCGGTGCAGGCGCTGGAGGCTGCCCGCGAGCAGTGCGAGCTGCCGGGGCTGACCGCCGAACAGGCGAGCGACACCCTGCACCAGTTCCGTAGCTCCGAGCAGAGCCTCACCAGCCGGGTGCTGGGGGCCGAACAACAATTGGCGCTGGCCAAGGCGGCGGTGGCCGAGCACGAAGCGGCGCTGGCGCTGCTGCTCAGCATCGCTCCGGAAACAGTGCGCGAGGCCGCCTGGCCCACCGCACAGGCGCTGCTCAAGCGTCACATCGAAGACAAGGCTCGCATTGCCCAGGGGCAGGGGCTGCGCGCCGCGCTGGCTCGCCTAGAGAAAGAGAGCGAAAGCCAGAAGAGTCTCTTCAAGTTGCGTGACGAGCTGCAGCAGGCCTCCGGCCAGCTGATTGCCAGCAGCGATGAGCTGGAGATCTTCCTCGAAGCCCAACGCACCCGTCAGGAGGAGCTCTCCGAGCAGCAGGCAGAGGTGAACCAACGCCGCGCCAGCCTCGAGCATCAGGGCACCCAGCTGGGTCGCGATATCAGCGATCTCACCAAGCTGGCGCCGCGCTGGCTCAAATCCTTTGAAAAGCTCGAGCAGCTGCGCGAGCAGAGCGGTTTGCCGCTCGCCACCGCCGAAGAGCTTTCGGCCGGTATGCAGACAGTGCTCGACAAGGAGCGGGAGTTCGAGCAGGAGAGCAACCGCATCGCGGCGCAGAAACAGGCGCTGGAGCTGCAAATTCGCAACCTGCAGCTGGGGGCCGGCGAGGCGGACCCCCGTCTTGCCCGCATCGCCGAGCAGGTGGGGGGCGTACTGCTCTCCGACGTCTATGATGACATCTCCATCGACGATGCCCCTTACTACTCGGCGCTCTACGGCCCGGCTCGCAGCGCTTTGGTGGTGCTTGACCTTGAGGGGGCCATCGAGCGGCTGAAAAAGCTGGAAGATTGCCCGGAAGATATCTATCTGATTCAGGGCAACCCCGACTCCTTTGACGAGGATCTGGTGGAAGCGGACGAGCTGGGAGACGCCGTGCTGGTGCGCACCAGCAAGCGTCAGGTGCGCTTCTCCCGCTACCCCGAGCTGCCGCTGTTTGGCCGCGCGGCGCGGGAAAAACGGATCGAGCAGCTCGACCTTGAGCGCGAAGGGCTCATCGAGGGCTACGCCAAGGCCGCCTTCGAGCAGCAGAAGTACCACCGTCTCTACGGTCACTTCCGCGACTTTATCGGTCAGCATCTGGATATCGCCTTCCGCCCCGACCCGGAAGCCGAAGTGCAGGCCAAGCAGGCCGAACTGCGCGCGCTGCAAGGATCCATCGGCGAGTGCGACAAGCAGCTGAGTGATGCCAAAGCGGCCGGCGCCCAGCTGACTCGCCATATCCAGCTGGTGCAGGGGATGCTGCCCTTTGCCCACCTGTTTGCAGAGACTGATCTGGCGGCCCGCCTCGAGGCGGCTCACGCCGATGTGGAAGCGCTAAAACAGGCCGAAGCCTTTATCGCCAAGCACGGCAAGTCGCTGGAGAAACTGGAAACCATGGTGCAGGTGCTGCGTCAGGATCCGCAGGATCTGGCGGCGCTGCAGGCAGCTTACGATGAGGTGAGCGACCTGCTGGCCGCGCAGAAGCGCCGTTGCTACGCCCTCGATCAGCTGGTGGCCCGTCTGCCGCACTTTGCCTATCAGGATGCGCAAGACCTGCTGGGCAAGGCCTCCGAGATGAGCGAGCGACTCAAAGAGAAGCTGAAAGCGGCCGAGCTTGCGGCCCGCACCGCTGGCGAGCAGCACAAGCAGATTGCCCAGCGCCACACCGAGGCGTTGCAGCTGCGCACTGCGCTGAATTCCAGCGTCGAGGCCAAGCGCCAGACCCTGACCGAGTTCGAGCAGGAGCTGGCGGCCATGGGGCTGACCCTCTCTGACGATATGGAAGAGAAGGCGCGCGCCCACAAGAAAGAGATCGAAGAGCTGCTGATCCGCACCCGTTCCCGTCGCACCAGCGCCGAGGCCCAGTTGCAGGTGACCAAGCGCGAGATCGAATCCCTCGGTGGTCGTCTCAAGCTGGAAGGCAAGGATTACTACAGCGCCCGTAAATCTCTGGTGGGTCACAAGGCGAGCTGGTCGCGGGTGGTGCGGTTGGCGCGGGAGACCGACGTCGAGAAGCGTTTAAATAAGCGCGAGCTGGCGTATCTTGACAGCGACGAGCTGCGCTCCATGTCGGACAAGGCCCTCGGCGCTCTGCGGGTGGCGGTGGCCCACGACGAGGCCCTGCGCGATGCGCTGCGTCTCTCCGAGGGCAACCGCAGCACCGAGCAGAAGGTGGCCTTCTACGTGCAGGTCTACCGTTACCTCAAGGATCGCATCCGCAACGACATCATCCGCTCCGATGATCCGGTCGAGGCGATCGAGGAGATGGAGATCGAGCTGGCCCGTCTGGCCGATGAGCTCAAGCAGCGGGAAACCCATCTGTCGCTCTCCTCCCATGAGGTGGCGGCCAAGATCACCAACATCATCCGCCGCGAGCAGAACCGCATCCGGGTGCTCAACCAGGGTTTGCAGAACATCGCTTTCGGTCTGGTGCGCGGGGTGCGCCTCAACGTCAATATCCGCGAGGCTCACACCCGTCTGCTGACGGCGCTGGCCGACCAAACTGCCATGCACAACGATCTGTTCGCCGACAAGGAGCTCAGCTTCTCCGAGGCGATGGCCAAGCTGTTTCAGCGCCTCAATCCGCAGATCGAGCAGGGGGATCGCAGCTATCAGGTGATGGGTGACGTGCTGCTCGACTATCGCAACTACCTGGAGCTGGAGATTGAGGTACAGCGCGGGGCCGATGGCTGGCTGCGTGCCGAGAGCGGTGCGCTCTCCACCGGTGAGGCGATCGGTACCGGTCAGGCCATCCTGCTGATGGTGCTGATCAGCTGGGAGGAGGAGTCCCGCCGTCTGCGCGGCAAGGATATCGCCCCGTGCCGTCTGCTGTTCCTCGACGAAGCGGCCCGTCTGGATGGCAAATCCATCGCCACCCTGTTCGAGCTGTGCGAGCGGCAGGATATGCAGCTGCTTATCGCGGCGCCCGAGAACATCAGTCCCGAGAAGGGCACGACCTACAAGCTCATCCGCAAGGTACAGGGCAAGCACGAGCATGTGCATGTGGTAGGCCTGCGTGGCTTCGGCTTTGCCGACGACAAGCTGATTGCCTGAGAAGTCTCTGGCCCATCCCGTCACGGGATGACCGGTAACTAGTTGAAAGGGAGGCATTTGCCTCCCTTTTTACATGGAAGATATGGCAAAGTAGCGGCACCGTCGCTGCTGCCTGACAACAAGGCGAGAAGTTGCTTGCGAACATGCCGCCAGTGTCACCGGCCGCATCGAAGAAGAAAAATTGCGCAGAGTGGAAAGAATAGAAGAAGAGAGGAGAGGGGAAAGGTGCAACATATCCAGAAAGGGCTGCTGTTATCTCTTTGCCTGCTGCTGGCGGCCTGTAGCAGCCGTTATGACGAGAGTCACGGCGGCAGCTGGCGCGGCTATAGCGAAACCGGCTATGCCAGCTATTATGCCGACCGCTATCACGGCAAAAAGACCGCCAGCGGCGAGTTATATCGTAACAACCTCAATAGCGCCGCCCATATGGAATTGCCCTTTGGCTGCATGGTGCGGGTCACCAACCTCGCCAACGGCAAGAGTGTAGTGGTCAAGGTCAATGACCGCGGCGCCTTTAAAAGGGGACGTATTATCGATCTCTCCAAATCTGCGTTTAGTGCCATCGGCAATATTCGCGACGGGATTATCAAAGTAAAAATAGAGGTGATCTAGCAGTCCACTTGTTCAGTGGCGTGAACAGAGTGTCCGTTCTGTATGGCTATATCCCGCAAGTCTGCCCTCTTACACTGCTCCGTATCCAAGAGGTACACCCAATCGAAATACTTGAATGATTTATCTTATAACGGGGCAGATGAAGATGAATGAAGAGAAACTGGTGTCCATCGCAGTACTTAAAGCTAGAGCCGGTATGAGGGAGCAGTTGCGCCGGGAGTTGATCAAGCTTATTGAGCCTACTCGGCACGAACCGGGTAACTTGGACTATGTGCTGTTTGAATTGCGGGATGAGCCTGGCACCTTTTACATCCGTGAGGCATTCGTCAGCCAAGCCGCGTTGGATAGCCATTGTCAGACTGACTATTTTCAGGCCTTTGCCGCTCAGGCTGAGTCTCTGCTTGCAGAGCCACTGCAGCTTATTTTCCTGGATGAGGTCAGCTACTCTTAATCCATTCGGGCCAGGGGGCCCGATTTTTTATTCATATCTCAAGTGCGAGATAAGATGCGTTTCAAGCAAGTTATCACGCCAGTCTTTTGCCAGCCTGCATCTACTAATCCTCTGATTTTTAATTACTCTCTCCTGTTTATATCCAAGATGTTTTCATCCTCCTGTTAACGGATAAGATATCCAAATGAGAATTTAATTTGGGCTCAAGTTCAGTGGTAGTGGTATAACCTGCTATCGCAGGAAGGCATACAAAACGATGGTGCTGACCATCAGCGCGTCGATATGAGGTGGGCAGGGAGGACGAGAATGGGTATTGAGCTTGTAGATGTACCGCAAAGTGAATTTGAGCAGGTCTTTACTGCCGTGAAACAGGGGATTTTTCCCTATGTTGAGGCGCTCTTTGGCTGGGATGACCAATTTCAACGTGAACGGATAACCAGCTCCTATCTGCCGCAATGGTTTTCGTGGATCTTGCATGGGGGAGAACGCATTGGTTTGTTATGTAGCAAGCCATATGAGGATGCCCAGCATGTCCATCTGCTGATCATTTTCCCTCAGTATCAGGGGCGGCAGCTTGGCGCTGCCGTGATGGAGCGGCTTCATCAGGAGGCTGAGCGTGAGGGGAAATGCCGGGTCACCTTGTCCAGTTTCACAGAGAACCATGGGGCGATACGGTTTTATGAGCGCCTTGGTTACAACGTGGTCGAAGAGGATCAGGCGTTTGTCTCCATGTCCCGGCCGTTGGGCTGTGACCTCGGATTGAAAAAAGTGGTTAATGGAGAGTTGTGATGGCGATTTTGAATATTTTGACGGCCCGATCCCAGGTTGAGGCTCAAGACCGAGCGGGTTGAGGATATCGCTGCCGTACAGGGGCTGATCGATGACATGCTGGAGACCCTGTATGCGACGGAAAACGGGATTGGCTTGGCCGCTGCTCAAGTCGGGCGTAAAGAGGCCTTCGTTATTATCGACTTGTCCGAGAGCAGGGATCAGCCGCTGGTTTTGATTAATCCACAAGTGATAAGCGGTACTGAAAAGGTGTTTGGACAAGAGGGTTGTCTCTCCGTGCCGGATTATTACGTGGATGTCGAGCGTTACAGCTTGGTGGTGGTATCTGCACTGGATCGAAAAGGTAATCTGATTACCATCGAGAGCAGCGATTTTTTGGCCATTGTCATGCAGCATGAAATTGATCATCTGGATGGCAACTTGTTCATTGATTACCTGTCACCGCTCAAGCGGCAGATGGCACTCAAACGAGTTAACAAATCTCTCAAGTGCGCCAGCTAATGTTTGCGGATAGTGGCGGGCCGTTTTAGTAATGTGGAGAGCAGGCAGAATGAAAGTGGCAAGATGGAATGTCAGAGCACTGTTTGGCCGCAATGGCAATGAGGTACGGGGACGTTATGGGCTGAAGGCTCTGCTGTTGCTGGGAACATTGTGGGCCGCACTCCCCGTATCAGCCGACGAAGAGCAGTTGCCGCCCGAATATCGACCTTTTGTGCAGCAGTTGGTCGATGCGGCAGAAGCCCGAGATCATCAGGCGCTTGCCAACCAGATGAAGTATCCCTTCAAGCAGGAGTATCCAATTCCCGCCATCAAAACCCCGGCGGAGATGATGAACCGATTTGGCGAGGTATTTGATGACGTCATTTTAACAAGCATCGCTACCTCCCGGGTCGGGCAGGATTGGCAGACCATGGGCTGGCGCGGCATCATGCTAGGCAGTGGCGAGGTCTGGATGGATTTTGATGGCAAGGTCATCGGTATCAATCATCAGACTGCCCAGGCCGCCAAATTGAAAGCCGAGCTTATCGCCAGGCAGAAAAGCGGTCTGCATCCCAGTGTGCGAGAGTACAAGAGCCCCGAGCTGATGTGGCAGACCGAGAAATTTATCATCCGCATCGATGAGTTGGACGATGGTCACTATCGCTACGCCTCCTGGGCCAAGGGCAAGACGCTCGCCGACAAGCCGGATCTGGTGCTGAAAAATGGCACCGTCAGGGTGGAGGGGACGGGGGGCAATCATACCTATCTCTTCACGAGTGGCCCCTATCGCTACGAGTGCGTCGTTACTGTACTCGGTGAGCGAGGCGTACCACCAGGTGAGCTGGTGGTCTATAAAAACGACGCCGAGATAGTGCACCAACCAGTGATCAAGGTGCTGTGACAGCAAATCCACATAAAGAGAGATCAAGGAGCGGCCAAGTGCCGCTCTTTTGCTTTCGAAAATAGAGATATGAGCTGAGCTAGCTTTGCGGCGCCCTGACCCCTTTATCGAGATAGAGGCTACTGTAGTGGGCGCGGTGGGTGACAAACATCACCTGATGGCGGCTGCCGTCGGAGAGGATAATAAAATCCCCCGCCTGGGCGGGGCTCTGCAAGGTGATCTCCTGCTCGGGGGAAGTCAGGCGATCGACATCTTCCTTGAAGGTGAGGGTGTAAGAGTACATATGGCGCTCCACTGCTGGCTCATATCAAACACTCCGTTGAAGGTAGTTGCTGGCAAGGGGGCGCGCGGCGCCCGATTGGCGCTGTTAGACCAAATAGCGGTGATGAGAACGTGCGTGGTTTCAGCTGGGTTGTTTTGCTGAGGTGCGCTTGAGGCCTTTACATCAAGGCCATTGGTATCAAAAGCGATGGGAAAGGGGCGAAAAGGAGGATGAAAAAACCGCCAGTTGGCGGTTTTTCTTATGCGATGGGTCCTACTTCAGGGCCTTCTTCAGCTTCTTGATCTTGCCTTCATGCTTGGCAATTTTCTCAAGACGAGCGGCGATCTTCTTTTTGATCTCTTTCTTGCTTGCTTTGGCCATCGGTGGCGCTCCTTTGCAGTGGGGACACATGAGGTGTCAGTCAGGGTCTTCCCTTTGACGTCCCAGAGTGCCACAGGGCTCCTTTGTGAACCAGCACTCTGTTGCTTTAATAGCCAGCGCGTTATAGCTGCAAGGGGCTGAGCCAGCGCAGCAGTTGCTGGCCCACTTGCGGGCTGGTGAGCAGGGCCATATGGCTGGTGCGATAGACAATCAGGGTATGGGCAGGAAGAAAAGCCAGCTGATGGCGCGCCTCGCTGTGCTGGCCAAGGGCGCTGCGTAGCGGCACCAGTCCATCACCAATCAGCCGGTCGGCCAGCAGGCTGCGCTTGGCGGCAGTGGTCGCGGCGATGGCATAACAGTTGACGCTGCAGGGCAAGGGGAGTGGGACGCGGGGATCGCGCAAGGGCGCGGCAAGGTCGGGTTGGGCCACTTCATCGATCACCTTGCCGTGGCGCAGATCCTTGATGCCAGCACTGCGCAGCCGCGCCAGTCTGACGAAGGGCTCGCTGTAGGCGGTGGTGGGCAGCAACTGCTCCAGCCAGTGACCTGCATGTTCGAGCGGCGCGCCGTGGTGTGGTGTGCCGAGAAATATCAGGTTGGCAAGGTGCGCAGGCCAGATGAGCCCGGCCACGCCAGCATGGTGGCTGGCGCTGCGGGCAACCAGTCCACCCATGCTATAGCCCATTATCGTTATCTCTTTGAGCTCTCCCGGCCAGTGGGCGAGCAACTGCTCCAGCAACAGGGCAAGTTGCTGCCCGTTTTGTGCGATGGGCAGGCCCGAGTTGTAGCGCAAATAAAGAGGCTGATAGCCAAGCGCGGCGGCAAGTTGCTCTCCGTGATTGACCGGTTTGCCTTGATGTTCGGTCTGCCACTGCAGATCGTTCATGCAGAGGCCATGGATCATCAGCAGCACCCGTCCCTCGCGGGGTAGATCCTTTGGCATCGCCTGCCAATCGAGGGGCTTGCCCTGATAGCGCAGGGTCATGGGGGTGGCGAGAGCATTGTGGTGCTCAACCAGCTTGTCCCCCAACACGCCGTTGAGCGTGGCGATCAGGGCCGCGCGTTTCGGGGTTTCGGGGATCTGGTGGGGCGGCGGTGTGGCTGGCAGGCGGCTGAGCAGATGGTTGATGCCGCTGCTTAGGTTGTTGGCGGTGCCATGTACCCCCTTGTAGACCAGCCCGGTGATCCCGGCTGTTTTTCCCTCATCCCGTCCCTTGAGCCCCATACCGCTCAGAACCGCCTGATGTACCGCTTCGGTGATCTCTACCGCGGCGGGCAGCGCCAGAGTCAGCAGGTGCGCCAGCTCGCGGATATCCGAAAGATGCCAGGAAGAGGATGGCGAGGGGTCTGTGGCGTCGGTCATGGCAAGCCCTTGTGAAAGCGGGTATCGCGTTGTCGTGCCGCGAAGAGCGCAGCGTATCTCTATATCAAACCAGCTTGCGCCCTTTGTGGCGGGTTTACCAGTAACGGGCCATGCATGGCGGGGCTGATAAGAACCGCTTGCGAAGCCGGTCACGGTAATGACAGGGAAAATCACCTCTACTTCGTCATATGAAGCTACATGGAGAGGTGAGGATGTCGCTGTTTAATGAGGTGCGGATACAGGATTTGTGTGCACGGTTGCTCGATGGAAGCGATGGGCAATCAGGGGTGAAACGGGGAGCTCGCGCTCCCCGTCATTTCGTGGTCAGCTGCTTACTTGGCGTTGATGGGCCCCTTGGTGCCGGCATCATTATCGACCCAGCCATCTTCACCCTTGATGCGGCGATCCCCCTGAATGGTGTAGATGACCATGCCATCCTTGAACACCAGCGCGCCATCGGATTTCTTGGCATTGACCTTCTTGTCGTTGACCCACACCTGATCCTTGCCATCGATGCGGATATTGGCCACGGTGGCGCCGGTTTGGGGGAAGGTGGCGATCCAGTTGCCCGCATAGGGGCTGGCGCTGGTTGCCGCGGCCGGAGCATTGCCAACACCGGCAGCCGCGTTCTCAGCCTTGGTTTTGTTGATATCGCAGCCATTAAGCTCGCTCACCTGAGTGCAGCCCGAGCGCTCGAGCTTCTGCTCATAGCTCAGATTCAGACCGCCCTCCGCGGCTGGGGCGGCCGCGCCAAATCCCGCCTTGGCATTTTCCGCTTTGGTTTTGCGAATGTCACAGCCCTGCGCCTCGGTAACCTGGGTGCAGCCGGAACGCTCCAGTTGCTCGGCATATTTGGCGCTGATGGCGTGGGCAGGGGCGATCCCGAGCAGGGTCAGGGTGATGAGCAGAGCAGCATTCCTGGACATAGATAATCCCTCAAAGATGTAAGTCATGCAGGTTCATCCGCGCAGTTGCGGCAGTGAACGTCGGCCTCTTCTGAGCATCCGAGACAGATGCGCAGCTGGCGTATTCACGTTAGCACCTTGGGCCAACCGCGCCCAGCAATGTGATCGGAAGATAAGGCGAGAGGCGATACGGGCGGGGAGTGCAAGGGAGGTTAAATGGCCGTGACATTTCTGCAGAAGAGGTGGTAACAAAAGAGCAAGTCACTGCACGGCATTATCATAATGATAACGGCAACCCCGCTGATATCATTTCAGCCCCTGAAACTGACCTTTGATGATAATTCTCACCGATGCCGAGATATCGCCTCTGATTATTATCACCCGGCTATTTTATCGCTTGGCCACCCTATCCATCCTTTTATGGAATAAACCGCTGAAATAGCCACTGATTTTGTGGGTGGCATCACACACTTTCGTCATTTATTAATATCTGCCTGCATTTTATTGGTTTGGCACGGTTATTGATTGCCTCATATCGACGCTAACCGACGCGCTCACCCACAACCGGGATGCTGGTGACATCGTGAGTGAAAGGGGAGCTATCCATATCTCATCCAATGATTGGGGCGAACGATGAAAGCAGTTAACGAATTAATCAAAGAGATCAGAGCACTCAAATCCAACTTGCATGAAAAAGATTTTCTGCTGACCTGGGAGCAAACCCCTCAGGAGCTGGAGCTGGTATTGAAACTGGCCGAATCACTCAAGACCCTGCGCGCCGAAAATATCTGCACCAAACTGTTTAATAGCGGGCTCGGTATCTCGGTTTTCCGCGATAACTCCACCCGAACCCGCTTCTCTTACGCCTCTGCGCTGAACCTGCTCGGTCTGGCCCAGCAGGATCTGGATGAGGGCAAATCCCAGATCGCCCATGGCGAAACCGTCCGTGAAACCGCCAATATGATCTCGTTTTGCGCCGATGCCATCGGGATCCGTGACGACATGTTCCTCGGTGCCGGCAACGCCTATATGCGCGAAGTGGGCGCCGCATTGGATGAAGGATTCGAGAAGGGGGTGCTGCCCCAGCGTCCGGCGCTGGTCAACCTGCAGTGCGACATTGATCATCCGACCCAGTCGATGGCTGATCTGGCCTGGTTGCAGGAGCTCTTCGGCAGCCTGGAGAGCCTCAAGGGCAAGAAGATTGCGATGACCTGGGCCTACTCCCCCAGCTACGGCAAGCCGCTCTCCGTGCCCCAGGGCATCATTGGTCTGATGACCCGTTTCGGTATGGACGTGACCCTGGCCCACCCGGAAGGGTATGACCTGATCCCGGATGTGATCGAAGTGGCCAAAGAGAACGCCAAGGCCTCCGGCGGCAGCTTCCGCCAGGTCACCTCCATGGAAGAGGCGTTCAAGGACGCCGATATCGTCTATCCCAAGTCTTGGGCCCCCTACAAGGTGATGGAGCAGCGCACCGAGTTGCTGCGTGCCAATGACCACGCCGGCCTCAAGGAACTGGAGAAACATTGCCTTGAGCAGAACGCCAAGCACAAGGATTGGCACTGCACCGAGGAGATGATGAAGCTCACCAAGGGGGGCGAGGCGCTCTATATGCACTGCCTGCCGGCCGATATTTCCGGAGTCTCCTGCAAAGAGGGCGAAGTAACCGAAGGTGTATTCGAGAAATACCGTATCGCCACTTACAAAGAGGCGAGCTGGAAGCCCTATATTATCGCCGCCATGATCATGGCCCGTAAATTCTCCGCCCCGGCAGAAACCCTGGAAAATCTGATTAAAGAGGCGCAAAAGCGGGTGAAATAAATAACGGCAGGGCAGGGTGAAGATTCATCCTGCCCACACTGTCGAACCCATTATTTTGAGTTTTCTCTCCGTGGTATCTGAATAACGGATCTCCCGGCGAGGCAGCTCTTTGTCAGGTAACGCCTAGTGAGGTAAGCATGTCCCAATTTTCTTTGAAGATGGATATTGCCGATAACCGCTTTTTTACCGCCGAGCCATCTCCGCTGTTTTCTCGCGCCGAAGCACAAAAGGCTCGCGCTTTTCATAAAAAACTGGCCGGTTATGAACCGACCCCATTGTGCGACCTGAAAGATCTGGCTGCCTATATCGGGGTGAAAAATATATTGGTCAAGGACGAGTCAAAGCGCTTTGGCCTCAATGCCTTCAAGATGCTGGGTGGCGTTTATGCCATCGCCAACCTGCTCTGTGAAAAATATGGGGTGGCCATCGAGGATTTCTCCTTCGATCTCATCAAACGCACCATCAAGGAGCCGATGACTTTCGCCACCACCACAGATGGCAATCACGGTCGCGGCGTTGCCTGGGCCGCCAAGCAGGTGGGCCAGCATGCGGTGGTCTACATGCCCAAGGGCTCGGCTCAGGAGCGGGTTGACCACATCCTCAACCTCGGTGCCGAGTGCATCGTCACCGACATGAACTACGA
>OLFS01000806.1_pt1 | contig 27970 bp, 32 predicted proteins | sample 1605491 | NCBI WGS metagenome assembly OLFS01 (sample SAMEA3888921, study PRJEB22519) | human gut metagenome | biome: human gut; feature: human-associated habitat; material: faeces | place: Denmark | collected 2011 | reverse complement strand
TTGAAAACCGTTGTACTGCGAGGTACCCGGGGTTCGAATCCCTGTCTCTCCGCTGGAAAGAATTGCAAAACAAAGAAAATCCCTGTAAATTAATACTTTACGGGGATTTTTTGTTTTTGGTGCATAGCAAAAATAAGCATATCAAAGCATTTTTTCGGTGTACTATTCGGTGTACCTGATTGCCTTCAATGCCAGATACACCTATTAAGTAAATAATTCATTGTTTATCAGCGTTTTGCATCTTGACTTGTTACTCTTAGAAATTTAGTTTTGTGATTAAAAAACAAGTAAGATGGAAAGAACAACATTTTGTCTATTGTTCTACATTCGTAGGACGAAATTGAATCGGAACGGTGAGGCTCCGATAATGATGAGAATTACAGTGAATGGAGTCCGGGTTGATGCTTCAGTGAAGAAAACAATTCTTCCGGAATTCTGGAGTGCGGCAAAAGGAAAGGCTCTGGAAAAAAAGCGTGAGTACAAGGAACTGAATCTGTATCTTGACTCTATCCGTTTGAGGATAATGAAGATTCAACGTGAACTGGAAATAGAGGAGGTATCCGTTTCTGCCAACAGTGTTCTGGATCGTTTCCAGGGTAAGGATGCCCCCGTACAACGTACTCTGTTTGAGGTTTTCCGTGAGCATAATGATAAATGTGTCCAATTGTCCGGTACGGACATGGCGCCTGCAACCGTGCAGCGTTATGAGACATCCTTGAAGCATACCCGGGATTTTGTCTGGGAGACATATCATAAGAAAGATGTTCTTTTGGATGAAGTTTCCCGCCAGTTTATTGAGGATTACGAGTTTTGGCTTAAGACAGAGAAAAAGTGTTGTCATAACACAGCCACCAAATATTTGAAGAATTTTAAGAAGATTATCCGTATTGCTTTGGCTAAGGGATGGATGAAGAACGATCCATTTTTAGAAATTAGATTCTCATTGGATAAGGTGGAACCGGACTTTTTGGAAGATTCAGAAATCCAGAAGCTGATATCGAAGGAAATTGATATTCCACGGTTAAGTCAGGTACGGGATATTTTTGTGTTCTGTTGTTTCACATTTGTTGCACTAACTAATGTGTAGTTGATTATCAATAAATTACAAGCCAACAATAGAGGTATAGGTAATGGTTTAGAAACCACCTGTCTTCATCATTTTGCATGATTCCCAATCATTTCAAATAGCTCAATGCGAAGATAATATTATTTTGAGAATTAACCAAATTCTGATAATCAAAATCATATAAATCCAGTGAATTACTGGCTATGCTTGCTGAAATTTATACTTCAATCCATACTCTTCCAGTTTGTTGTACAGCGTCGTGCGTCCTATCCCGAGCAGTTCGGCGGCAACCTTGCGGTTCCCGTTCGCCTGCTTCAACGCGCGTAAGACACGCTCCTTGTCTTCCGCATCGTTGCGTAGGGCGAAGCTGACGGGTGAAGTCGGTTTCGGCACGGCAAGTTCCAGATGTTCTTTCGTGATAAGACCCGTCTGTGCCTGCAACACCGCACCCATGATTTTCTGACGAAGCTCGCGGACATTGCCCGGCCACGCATGGGTCAGCAATGTCTTGCGGGCTTCTCCGTCAAATCCGATGACATCACACTCCAGTTCCCGGTTCGCAATTTCACGGAAGAACTCAGCCAGCGGCATGACGTCCTCCTGACAGTCGCGCAACGGCGGGACGGTTATCTCGAAGTCATGCAGACGGTACAACAAGTCCTGCCGGAAACGCTTTTCATGGACCGCCTTCTCCAGATCCTCGTTGGTGGCGGCGATGATGCGGACATTGAAACTCCGGTCAGACTTGTCGCCAACGGGACGGAACCGCCGTTCCTGTATGGCTCGCAGAAGCATCTGCTGGGTTTCCGGTGCGAGGTTGCCCACCTCGTCCAAGAACAGCGTGCCGCCTTCCGCCTCATGGAAATAGCCTTTCTTGGCACTGTCCGCACCCGTGAACGCCCCTCTGACGTGTCCGAAGAAAGCCGACGGCGCAAGTTCTTTGGTGAGCGATCCACAGTCCACAGCCACAAACGGCTTTCCTGCCCGCTTGCCCTTGTCGTGCAGCAGGTGGGCGATATGCTCCTTGCCCGTGCCGTTCTCCCCGAATATCAGCACGCTCATGTCGGTGGGGGCTACCAGCCTTATCCGCTTCATGATGGCTTGGAACGCCGAGCCGTCACGCGAGAACAGAGGCATACGGCTCCGTCCGGTGTGCCGTTCTTTTAATATGGTACGGAGCAGAGGGACGAGCCTGTCTTCCACAAGCTGCTTGGGTATGTAGTCCAGCGAGCCGAGTTTCATGCTTTCAACCGCCGTATGCACTTCGGCATAGTCGGTCATGATGACAAAGGGCTGCATCCTGCCCTCCTTGCGCATCCAACGCAGCAGGTCGATACCGTTGCCGTCGGGCAGGCGCAGGTCGGAAACCACGATGTCCCCGTCTGCGGCCTGTTGCAGATATTTCTTCGCGGTCGAGAGGTGGAAAGCCTGCACGGTGCGGAACCCCTCGCGTGCCAGCAGGTTGCAGACAAACTCGCAATACACGATGTTGTCCTCCACCACTATGATTTTTGTCTTATCCATTTTCGTATTTTCTCCTTTCTTCTTTTGCCAGCCGGATGATTTCCGAACCCTTATCCAGTACGGCTTTTACAGCATTGCCAATTGTTTTATCGTCAGGTGTGACTTCGCTATGAAGCAATTTGTATAGTTCCCTTAACGGCTGGTCGGCACGGAGTATCTCCCATGAGCTGCGCAGGTGGTGTGTAAGTGCGTCCAGTTCCTGAAGGTCTTTCTTTAGACCCGCTTCCCTGATTGCCTGCATTTCCTTTTCGGTTTCCGTTATCAGTTTCTCCAGCATGACGGATTCATTGCCGTAGGACAGCAGGGAGGTGAAATCCGGCTTTTCATTCCGGTTGCCTTGCATGGCGCATTTGTCTGAAACCTCCATCAGTTCCGATATGGAGAACGGTTTGAGCAGGCATCCGGAGAATCCACGTTCCACAAGTTCCTCCTTGCTGCAACTGCCCGAAGCGGTTGTCACGACTGCCGGGATAGTCTTTGAATTGCCAACGTTGGAGGTGCGCAGCAGTTCCAGCAGCTCGAAGCCGTTGATTTCCGGCATGTTCAGATCCGTCAGAAGCAGGCTGTATTCTTTCCGGCGTATCATTTCCATCAGCTCCGCAGCATCGGTGCAGGTGTCGCAGTGTATCCCTTCCTGTGCATACATTTCTTTAAGCATCAGGAGCAATACCTCGTCATTGTCGATGGCTATCACATTGTGGAATCTATGGTTATGATGAATCCTTGTCTGATTTATCCTTTCCGGCAGTTCTTCGGCTGTCTGCATGGGTATTCCCACCGTGAAACGGCTGCCTTTGCCTTTCTCGCTTTCCAGCCGTATCGTGCCGCCGAACATTGTCACGATACGCTGAACGATGGACAGTCCCAACCCGAAACCGTCTTTTGTGGCGGCGTTTGAAAGACGTTCAAACGCACCGAACACACGTTGCTGTTCCTCGTTGGTCATTCCTGTACCCGTATCTTCGACGATAAGTTTCAGGATGCTGTTATCGTAGTCCGTTCTCAGGGAAACGCCACCGTTCTCCGTGAACTTGATGGCGTTGGACAGCAGGTTGTTGCCGATTTGCAGGATACGTTCCTTGTCGGTCAGGACGACTGTATCCGTTTGATTGGTTATGGTCAGAGCCAGCCCCTTGTTCATGGCAATGGGCGTAAACTCCGTTTCGAACGTGTGAATAATTGCGGGAATTCTGCAAGGAGAAATGTTCGGCTGTTCCTTGCCGTTGTCCAGACGGAAAAAGTCAAGCAGTGTGTTAAGCATTTCACGCATCCGACTGGAGGAATGCTGAATGTTTTGGATATACATTCTGGCTTTATCTGCGTCACTTTCTTTTTCTATCAGTCCGATATATCCGATTATCGCTGTCAGTGGTGTGCGTAGCTCATGTGTGATGGTATGTACCGCTTTCTTGCGGGAGGCTATCAGTGCCTCGTTCTGTTCAATAGACTTTTGCAGTTGCCCGATTAAATCCGTCGTTTCTTGTTTGTATCGCTTGATACGGTTGATATTTCGATGGATGATGATATAAGAAATGACCAATAGCAATAGAACGAATCCTGTCAAGCCGCCAATTTGAAAGAACGACCGTTCCCGCATGGCGGCTATCTCATCTCCCCTCTTTTGCAAGTCAGCTTGTATTTTTCCATCTATTTGGCGAATCAAACTTTGTAACTGACGGTTAAGTTCGGCATTCCGTGCAGCAAGACTGTCAGCGTGTTCCGATAAACGGCGGCTTTGTGCTTGTTGTTCGGCTATCATATTCCGGCTAAGAGAATGGAGCATCGTGGTAGTCACGGTGGGCTTTGCTTCTTCCTTTTTGCCAAAGATGCCCAAGAAACCCTTGCGCTTGGATTTCTTGGGCTGTTCCTGCACACTCTTCTGCACGATTACAGGCACTTGACTGGTTATCTTATCGTTGATGGCTTGTTGCTGTTCAAGTACCTGTACGATTCGGTGCATCTGCCGTTCCTTATCTTCGAGAAGAAGGCGTACACTATCAATACGTTCTGCTGGATAGATAGCCTTTAAACGGCAGAGCATACTGTCCATTGCCATACGTTTGGTATGATAATGTTCCAGATCTTTATCATCCCATTCCAATATAGTTTCACCCAATAGAGAAAACTCTATCAGTTTAATATGTACATCGTTTATCTCTTTCCGTAACTCGTCAATCTGTCGGTTGTCTGATTCCAAATTTTCTATTTCCTGCCATTCATGATTCCAAGTATAGACGATTCCGCCAATTAACAACGTAATCAGGAAGTATCCGGAAGCAACTATTTTTTGAATCTGTTTCATTATATGTTTATTCTTGTATTAGTTTTATTTACAATGAATATACTTACTTCATACAGAAACCACATCGGCAAAGCCACAAGTGATAGCGTGAACACGTCCGAAGTTGGCGTGATGATGGCTGCCACTACAAGAATAATTACGATGGAGTGTTTACGGTAGCGGCACATGAAGTCGGCTGAGAGTAACCCCAATCTAGCAAACAGCCATGATAAAATCGGAATCTCGAATACAATACCCATTGACAGGCACATCAGCACAAGGGTCGAGATATAGGAATCAAGCGTAATCAGATTGGCAACGTCCTCGCTGACCTGATACATACCCAAGAATCGAAATGTCAGCGGGAAAATCAGAAAATAGCTGACCAATATTCCGACCACAAACATAACATAACCTCCGCCGACTACCCGCATAACGTATTTCCGTTCGTTGGTATATAGAGCCGGAGATACGAATCTGAACAATTGGTAGATAATGTAGGGTGACGCACACAGTACGCCGGCACACAATGCCGTCTTCATGTGGATGATGAATTGCTGCGCCAGTCCCGTGTTGATGAGCTGCACGGCAAAACTTCTGGTTTCACCACCAGCCCACGCCGCAATTCGGTTGAAAAGGCGATACGTTACGAAGCCATCGTTCTTCGGAGCGAGAACAACGGCAAACAGCTCCTCTTTGAAACAAAAGGCGGTGATACCGAACACGGTGACAATGGCAACGATTTTAACAATCGCCGCCCGCAGCACGTTGAGATGTTCCCAGAAGGATTGTTTGTCCGTGTTCGCGGCCATCCGTTATTCTTTCTTCACCGGTTCTTTCTCGATTTCTTTCTCCATATTGTTCATTCCCTCCTTGAATGAACGGACTCCCTTACCGAGACCTTTCATCAGTTCGGGAATTTTCTTGCCGCCGAAGAACAGCAGCACAACCAACGCAATCAGCAGCACTTCCTGCATACCCAGACCGCCTATGAATAAAGGTGTTATCATCATTTCTTCACTTTTAAGTGGTTAGAATCCTAATTTCTCGATTCACGTGCGGATGGTTTTCTCATCGGCACGATTGAATAATCGTCCATTTTTCCAGTTCAGGACAGGATAACTTTTCTTCAATGCCGCCACACTTCCTACCAGTGTGCTGTCTCCGGAGGTGGCAAACGGAATGACGGTTTTGCCTTTCAGATCGTGGCTTTCGATGAACGTATTGATAATGCGCGGTGCAAGGTCCCACCAAATGGGATAACCGATGAAAATGACATCGTAATCGGCAATGTTCTCCTTTCTGCTCTTGATTGCCGGGCGCGATTTCGGGTCGTTCATCTCTACCGAGCTGCGCGACTGCTTGTCGTTCCAGTCGAGGTCGGCACTCGTATATGATTTAGCAGGCACAATCGCATAAAGCTCTCCGCCTGTAACATTTGCCAGTTTTTCGGCAGCTCGTGCCGTCGTTCCCGTCGCCGAAAAATAGGCTACCAGTATTTTGCTGTTTGATTTTCCTTTGCTCATATCCTGTCTTTGTTGTGCGTCAGTGGCGGTCGCCATGCCGACCACCGACAGCAATATCAATAAAAACCTATACATGATGTCTATTATTTGAGTTTGTCATATTCTTCGTCGGTGACCGGTTCCAGCCATTCATTGGAAGTGTTCTCACCTGAGACCTCGAATGCAAGGTGAGCGAACCAGCTGTCGGCTGCCGCACCATGCCAGTGCTTCACGCCGGCAGGAATGTGGATGACCGTGCCGGGCAAAATCTCTACCGCCGGTTTGCCTTCTTCCTGATACCAGCCACGTCCGGCCACACCGACGAGCATCTGACCGCCGCCTTTCGTGGCTTTATGGATATGCCAGTTGTTGCGGCAGCGCGGCTCGAACGTCACGTTCGAGAACGGAATCTGCCCGGTCGAAATCCGTGCGAGGTAGCTGTTGCCGGTGAAATATTGCGCATAAGCCGTGTTGGGTTCGCCGATGGGGAAAATCATTTCGCGCTGGAACGCTGCTTTTGCGTCCTCACCGGTGGTGTCTTCCGCCCACACTTCTTTGGCCACTCGGAAGGCCGCCCATGCCTTGGGCCACCCGGCATAGAAGCCGATATGGGTAATGATTTCGGAGATCTCGGTGCGGGTGATGCCGTTTTTCTTCGCCTCCTGAAGATGGTAGGTAAGCGAAGAATCAGTCAGCCCCTGACTGATGAGCGAGGTAATCGTTACCAGACTGCGGTCGCGAAGACCGAGCTTGTCGGTGCGGCTCCATACCTCACCGAAGAGGACATCGTCGTTGAGCTCCGCGAACTTGGGAGCGAACTCGCCGAGCTGTGTGCGACCGGCAGTTTGTACTATCTTTTCCTGTGCCATAACATTGAATGTTAAAACGGTGAATACTGTAATTAAAATAAACGATTTAGCCGAGTGCAGAGCCAAACTTGTTTGAGCTATGCCGAGGCGGCAGTGATTGCAAACGGAGTTTGAAATGATTCTGTTCATGATTCTTTATTGAATGAAGTTATTGATTCGGTTTGCAGGGTTGAGCGGCGTCTGGTCGGACAATACCAGCGACTTGACCATGTGCAGCGTTCCCTGCTTGTATTTCTGGAAATGCTCCGAGGCGATATGCTTTTCGTAAGCCTCATGGCTTGCATAGGTTTCCAATATGGTTATCTTGCAGGGATTCTCCTTTTCGCCGACAGCGTACATGGTCAGTACACCCGGCTCGGTACGCAGAGAGATTTCACCCACCTCGGTCGCGTATTTCATATATTCGTCGAGGTACTGCGGGTAAACCTCGATTTTCGACAGACGCACGATGCCGTCAGCGGTCATAGGCTCCTTGGCACACATGGAAAGCTCCTTGTCGAGTTTCAGGCATTTCCCGATTACTTCACCGGCGGCGATGTAGGAATAGGTCGGGAACTCGAACAGTACGGGCTTCAACCGTGTATAGTCGAGTTTTCCCTTGTCATCGAGCACCTCGGGTATAGCGTAAGTGTTGGCAATCGAGCAGATGAAATTGTCGAAGCCGTCCGACTTGTATATATCCACCACGTTACATTCCATCACAAGCGGCGATGCGTCGATTACAGGACTTCCGTTCTCGCCCCAGCGATAGTCGAACACTCCCGACTTATCGACCGACGCCCCACTTACACTTCCTACATAGTCTGCCGTGGGAAGCATCTTCCTGTCAACGAGATTGACGGATAATTTCTTGGACTCGATTATGCCCTGATTGGTATAATGCTTGTCGCTCATGCTGACGAGAATGCGGTCATGCCCGATAATACCGACATGCGCCACAAGCAGCCAGTTCACCTTACCGTTTACTTCAGCTCCCACCACGGTTACTGGCATAGGGTAAAGAACCAGTTTGTTACCTATATTTTTCTTTTCCGTTATCATCATTTCTTTATCTTTTAGTTGTGAAGTATTATCGCTTTTACACGCAGACGCGAATATTAACGCGAGAATACAAACTGTCTTTACAAAACGTATCTTCATTACTTGTTCATATTAAACAATTTATAAGCATTGCCCCAAAGTATGTCATCAATATGCGGAGCCAGCATATCATCGGATTTCAGTGCCGAACGGAGTTTGTTCAAGTTCTCGGTCAGCACGGCGGTCGGTTGATAGGGATAATCCGAACCATACATGAGATGATCCGGTGTGGTAATTGCCAACAGCGTTTTAATGACTTCGGGAGTTGCTCCTCCTGCAAGGTCGTAGTATAAGTTTTTCAGGTTGGCTTCCCAGTCTATGGGACTCATCAGCCCTTTGGCGACCATAGCCGGATGCACCATTTTCATCCGAGGCACGGCAAGCGGCAAGAATGAGCCGCAGTGAGGAATGACAAACCGTATGTTCGGATAGCGCGCCGGGACATTGCGGGTAATCATATTGACAACCGTCCGTGTCGTCTCGGCAGGATACTCGTAAATAGCAAGCGGAGTTGCTGCTATCAGGGTATCATTGGCCGGTACAGGCTTATGCGGATGCAGGATTACGACGGCATGCCGTTCATTCAATACGCTCATCAACGTATCGAGTGTAGGGGCGCCCAAATATTGTCCGCGACTATTGGTCGCCAATTTGATACCGTCTGCGCCGAGAGTATCGAGAGCATATACGGCTTCTTTAATGGCAGCTTCAACATCGGGCAACGGTAATGAAGCGCAGAAAAAGAACTTGCCGGGATAGTCCGACTTCAATCGGGCACTTGCCTCGTTATAAAAGCGGACAATCCGGGCGCATTCGTCGGTATCGCCGTAATACGGTTGCGGAGCCGGCATCGAGAGTATAGCCTTTCCGATACTGGCATCCTCCATAAACTCCAAATGGGAGTTTACATCCCATTTCGGCAACGGGAATGTCTCCTCCATTGCGGCCCCGTGTCTTTCCAGAAATTCGGTGAACTCGGGAAGGACATTGTGGCAATGTACGTCTATCGTTTGTTGTGCCATAACCGGGACCATAGATAGAATACTCATCAAGAAAGCTAATATAGACTTCATATCATCATCGTTATCATATCATCGGCATTTCCCAAGCACCTCTCGTATCTACACCTGTATTTTCAGCCGTCTCTTCCAAAACTTTCATTTCATCGTCGGTCAGCGTCACCTTTATCGCTTCCAGCGCATCCTGTACCTGAGCAGGTTTCGTCACGCCGATAATCGGTGTCGTTCCTTTGGCAATCGCCCATGCCAAGGCGACCTGTGCCGGGGCGATGCCGTATTTGTCGCCGACAGTACGCATTACGGCAACAAGTTTTTCGATTTGCGGCAACAGCGGGTTGTACGTATCCCCGCGCTGACTTCCGGCAGGCAGCGGATGGACAGTGTCATATTTTCCGCTTAATGCGCCCTGCTCCAGCACCATGTATGCCCAGAAGTCAATGCCGTTTTCCTTACAATAATCGAGGATGCCGGCTTTCTCTGATGAGCGGTACAGCAGGCTGAAATGATTCTGCACGGCGGAGATATGTACGCCCTCTTTGGAAAGAATCTCTTCCGCACGTTTGATTTGTGCGAGGTTGTGGTTGGAAACACCCACACGCTTCACTTTGCCGCTTTTCACGAGGTCGGCAAGGAACGGAGTCCACCTCTCCACATCCGCCGGATTGTGAATCCAGTAGATGTCGATATAGTCCGTACCGAACCGTTCGAGACTTCCGTCGAGCATGTCCGCTACGGGATTGGCGGAATCCGCGGCAATCTGGGGCGTGAACTTCGTTGAGATGAGCACATCTTCACGGTTGCGCTCTTTGGTGAATGCGGCGAGTAGGCTTTCCGAAGCACCCATGCCGTACACTACGGCGGAATCCCACAAGTTCAGCCCTCCGGCCATTGCTTCATCGAATACGGGCTTCAACTCCTCCACTCCGAGGTTGTTCCCGAAAACTTGGTCGCCGCCGGCGAATCCTGCGCCCCACGACCATGTACCTAATGTTATTGAAGGTAATTTCATTTTTTCCATCTCTAATTCTTATTTTGTTATATGTTTCATAATTTTTGCCGGAACGCCGCCCACGACCGTATTTGCCGCAACGTCTTTTGTTACAACGGCTCCCGCCGCAACGACAGCGTTGTCTCCGATAGTCACGCCTTGCAGGATAGTCGCATTGGAGCCGATCCAAACGTTATTACCCAGCACGATGGGAGCAGGGTTAGTGGTTTTCCGCTTTTCGGGCGAAAGTTCATGATTGAGCGTAGCAAACACTACGTTGTGTCCAATCTGGCATCCGTCGCCTATCGTCACCCCGCCGTGATCCTGAAAGTGGCAGCAGGCGTTGATAAATACATTTTCGCCCACGGTGATGTTTTTCCCGAAATCAGCATAAAGCGGTGGGAAAACGCGAAGCGATTGCGGTACTTCATAACCGAATAACTCGGACAGCAGTCCGCGCACTTCATCCGGCGTATGATAAGTCGTATTCAGACGGAAAGTAACGCGACGGGCCTCGTTGCTCATCTCGTCCATAAAACGGTGTATTTCCTCCGTGTCGAGAGCTTGTCCCGTCTTTGCATACTCTTTGAAATCGGCTGTCGTCATATTATTACCTTTCGATTTTTACCGTTATATTTCCTGTGACGGTCAGAGCCTCAATGCCATTGCCGTCGATACGACCGATCTTTATCAGGTCGTTGCTATGCGACCAGTTCTTGCAGAAAATCGCCACGTTGCCCCACGGCGCATAAATCGTGATGTCGCCGGACGTGGGTGCACAGCCGCGTGCCACGCCTTCGGTCGTCAGAGCAGGATCGGGATAAAAGATTTTCTCAGTCGTGTTATTGTAATCATTCAGTGTAACCTCCAACGGCAGACGGGAAAGAAAATCCCTGCCTGCCGCATTGTTCTCCATCGTAGCGGTAATCGTACGGTCGCCGACCGAAATTTTCACTTTCATGGATGTTTCTCCCGGTGTTTCCGGTTCTTCCCTGCTCGCTCCGATTACTTCGAGCCATGCCGGAACGCGGGTTGTCATTTGGGAGAGGGTCGAAGAGGTCAATAGCAATGACTGTTCTATAATCGTTGCATCTGGGCACAGAGTGCGTGCTTCACTAACCGACGTGGAAATGCCGCTGCTGCCGCTGGTGGCGAACAGTGCGATTCGTTTTCCGGTGAGTTTTGAGGCATGGGTGTGAAGGAACGTCTGCATCGGTGTCGCCATGCTGCCGTACCAAATCGGGTAACCGACGAACACGATGTCGTAATCGTCGAAACTTTCTATCGAAGTCTTGACAGGTGGATAATTACCCTGACGGATGGCTGCCAGTTCTTCCTGCGAGCGTTCCAACATGGCGTTGTAGTCATTGTCGTATGCCGTTTCCGGCTCTACTTCGAGAATGTCGCAGTCGAGTGTCGTCTGAATCAGTTGCGCCACACGCTCGGTATTGTTCGTGCGGGAAGCATAAAGGACAAGGTAACGGCCGTTCCCGCCGGGGGCAGGCGTGTCGGGATTATCGTCGGAATCATCACCGCCACCCGGATTTTCCGGCTGTTCAGGAGTGAACGGCTCATCAGAACCGCCTCCGCAAGCCCCCATAGACAAGGCGGCAAACAATAAAAACGGAATCAATAAAATCTTTTTCATAATTTATACTCTTTATTTGTCGATTTGGCTTTCGGTGAACGGATCGGCACGGTGGCCCATAAGGTCGATCGTAGCATATTCCTTGTCGAACTCCTCCATTTCGTAGGGAGTGAGACGAGCAGTAGCTGCACCGAGAAAATCATCCAGATGGGCGGGATTGGTCGTGCCGGGTATCGGGGCTATCCACACCTTGCGCGAAAGCATCCACACGAGGGCGAACTGCGCCAGAGTAATGCCTTTGCGTTCCGCCCATTTGCGGACAAGTGCCACGAGCGGCATGTTGTGTTTCAAGGCTTCGGGCGTGAACTGCGGCAGGTTCCACCTGCGGTCGCCTTGCTTGAAGCGACTATTCTCGTTGATTGTGCCAGTCAGGAAAGCACGCCCCAGCGGGCAGTAGGGAACGAATCCAATTCCCAGCTCTTCGAGCGTCGGGAATATCTTCGTTTCGGGTTCACGCCACCAGATAGCATACTCGCTCTGCACGGCCGACACAGGGCATACGGCATGGGCGCGACGGATAGAACGTGCGCCGGCTTCCGACAGTCCCCAATGCAACACCTTTCCCTCCTGCATCAAATCCTTGACCGTGCCGGCAACCTCTTCCATCGGCACGTTCGGATCGACACGGTGCTGGTACAAGAGGTCAATATGATCTGTACGCAACCGCCGGAGCGACCCTTCCACTGCACGACGGATATGGTCGGGACGACTGTTCAGGGCGGTCGGTTGCTTTTCCTCGACCCCGAAACCGAACTTCGTACCGATTCTCACCTTGTCACGGAACGGGGCGAGTGCTTCTCCGACCCACTCTTCGCTGGTATAAGGCCCGTACACTTCCGCCGTATCGAAAAAGGTCACACCCTTGTCGTAGGCACGCCGGATCAGGGCAATCATATCCTTCTTTTCATACTTCCCTCCATAATAGCCTACCATCGGCAGGCAGCCCAGACCGATGGCCGACACGTCCAATCCTCCGAGTTTTCTGTATTCCATATTCCCCGACGGATTATTTCCGTTTGAATAACCGTTTTTAGACTGCGAGGTAGATTGAGCAAAGACTTTCGACAATCCCGTCCATTCCCCAGCAGCCAGTAAAGCCGTCATTGATGACATTTTCAAAAAATCTCTTCTGTCCATAAATCCTGTAATTTTTAAGAATGACCTACATAAGTCAAGCCCCGCATGATCTCCATTTCATTATCTTCCAACCGGAAAGTCATGGGTTCGTTTTCCTGTTTCGGGCAAATCCTGTCTTGTACGAGAAAACATCTCACCACGTTTTCGGTAGAAGTATGATAACGGTCAGCAAAGAAGCACACGACTTCATCTTCATACAATTCCGCTGGAATGTCAATTCGTTCATTCATCATTTGATTTCTTTTGATGATGCAAAATTACCGGATTACACGACAGCGGACTTACCGATAAGTGGGTGACTTGTACCATTTTTACTGAATTTGAAACGCCCTATATTCGGCTATGTGATTGAAATGATGTATCTTTGCATTCGTAAGAAAGGAGCTATATAGGATGTTATGAACAAAATTCTGAAGGTCAGAAACGTGGGCGATTACAGCCGTTATCTCGGATGCGAGGATTTGCACCCGCTGGTCAGCGTCATTGACTATGCGAAGGCGTCGCCCATCCGTCACAGTCTGAACAATTACAGTGTGTACGGTCTGTTCCTCCGCGACGATGCGTCGGTCGATCTGGATTACGGCTGCGGCAGGTACGATTACAGGCAGGGGACGCTACTGTGCGTTGCTCCTGGACAAATCGGAGGTAAGGAAGATAACGGGAATCGTGTGTCGATCACAGGCTGGGCATTGCTTTTCCATCCCGACCTATTGCACGGAACCACGTTGGAAAAGGAGATAAGGGGATATTCCTTTTTCGATTATCGGATCAATGAAGCCTTACACATGACTAATGAGGAGCACGATATTTTGGTATCGTTGATACGACAGATACAGGACGAACTGCATAAAAAACACGATGAGTTCCAAGATGCCATTCTTGTGGAGTATATCGGATTAATTCTCAATTTCTGCCGGCGTTTTTACAATCGTCAGTTCATTACCCGAAAGTTGGAGAACTCGGACATACTCGCGAAATTCGAGCACCTGCTTCGGGATTATTATGAGGAAAAGCTTCAACTAACGCTCGGCATACCTACCGTGCAATATTGTGCTGACAAATTGTGCATGTCGTCCAACTATTTCGGGGATATGGTTAAAAGAATGACGGGTAACACGGCAAGCGACTATATCCGTCAATATATCATCCAACGGGCAAAAAACGAACTCGCCACCGGTGAAGGCATTGCACGGGTAGCATACGGATTAGGCTTCGAATATCCACAGCATCTCAGTCGGATGTTCAAGAAACTGACAGGAATGACACCATCGGAGTATTGTGTAAACATTAAAAAAAGAAAATAAGTGTATAACCCAAATAGGAGTCAGTTCTAATTCTTATAGGATTAAGCTGTACAAAAGATGATTTAATTCACATTTTCATTCCCTTCGGTCGGCTTTCATCTTTAAAACCGAACCTCGCTCGTCCGATGATGACACGGTCGGCAATGAAGTTGCCTGATGGACTTCGCTCATTCGCCGGACTGCGAATCTGCGAGAATTATTCCCTCTATTGTTCCCACTTGGCATACATTTCCCTTGAAAGTTCCACAATCTCCCGGCTCAACTTCACAAGGTCGATGGTATGTTTCTCCAATTTGTAGAGCAACGCCATCGCCTTCTTCTCCGAAAAGTGGATGCGCAACTCTTTAACGACCTGATTGTAGTTCGTACCGATGGCACGGAACTGGGCGTGGAAGTCCGACAGTTTGGTGTAGTAGTCCACCAGCGTCTTGTCCACTTTCAGCACCTTGAACTTCTGCCCGAAGAAATGCGCCTTGAGAAAGACGGCTTTCGCATACACGTTCGATTCCTCGTACATCGTCAGGAATCTGTTCCATTCCACATCATCGAAGCGCACCATCACACAGTGCGTCTTCGGATTCAATTTGGGATTTCTCCCATATTTGCTCTTCTTTTTCATTCTTCTTATTCTTTTAATTTTATGGCTTGTCCATTGTTTAATCTTTGATTAAGGAACCCCGAAATTATCCGACTGCGGAGGATAATTCTGCCCACGGCGGTGAAGGCATTTTCAGTTACTTAGAATTATTCGGGTAACTGAAAATATATCTTGCTGTGTCTTTGAGGACACAAAAATCCTCCGCCTGTCGGATTTGTTTCCGGGTGTAATGACTCATCTTGGGAATCGGTCAAGCCGATGAAGTGTATTCACCAGCCCAACCGACTTTCTGTAATTCCGTCAGAGCTTGCGCCACTGCTCGATGTCGTTCCGATAGGTGTCAAGGTGCAGACGGACGAGGTTTTCAATCAACCCCGATGCGCTCATACCCTTTCCTCCGAGGAAGCGGACAACCCTGTCAAGTTCGTCACGCACCGTCTCGCTGACGAACACGGGCTTGCGGTTGACAATCTTGGGAACTTGGAGATAGGTGGTGCGGTACTCCTCCAGCGACAGCCTGCGCTGCTTGCTGCTGACACGCTTCTGCGGTATTGCCGCTCCTTCGGTCGCCACACTTGACGGTTCTTCCGCCATAGCGGTCTCCGTTTCTTCCGTGACGGTCTTGCCGGGCTGTTCCTCTTCATCAGGCTCCAGACCGATACGCCTGTAGATGTCATCCATCGACTTGGGAGTGTAGGATTCCCTGTGTCCCATCTTTTCCACGATTTCACGAGCCTGCTGCTCTGTAATGCTTGGTTCTCTCTTCATTGTAAAAAACAAATTGATTAAGTTATTAACTGTGGTCTTGGTAAGCACCTCGACCGATTATCGGGAGCAAAGTAAGGTGCTTTAATGCAGTCAGTCAAGCACTTGGATTCTCTTAGGCAATTTTGTGTGGTTTTACTTTATGGCGGTTGATAAAACGGTGAGGACTTCACTGTTTTGCCGGATGTGGATGTCTGAAAGGGCAAAAACTCGGTCAGGAGCAATTTTGAATTAAGCCCTTATTTGTGTTTCGTCTTCTTCTCTAAAAACCGAAATTAAGGTGATGGCGATAATCTGTACCCCGGACAACCACTGCCACACCGACGCAACATGCTGCCAGTTTTGAAAAATCCATTGTAGGATAATAGATTATATATTCCTTTGCGGCAAAAGAAACAGTAACAACTAAAGGAAAGACAATATGGAAATCGTATCAATCGAGAAAAAGACCTTCGAGGAACTGGTCGCCAAGTTCGACCGCTTCGTCCGCCGTATGGATGCCATCTGCCATCGGCACGGCGAAAAGAAAATGAGCGAGTGGATGGACAATCAGGACGTGTGCCGGATGCTGAACATCAGCCCACGAACATTGCAGACGCTTCGGGACAACGGGACTTTGGCATACAGCCAAATAAACCACAAGACCTACTATCGTCCCGAAGATGTGCAGCGCATCGTCTCCATCGTGGAGGACAGGCGAAAGGAAGCACGATTCAAAGGTAGAACTATATAAACCAAGTATAGTATATCACTGATAATACCCACTAAAATCCAAAGTAACATGAATGAACTGATTAACAAAGACAACGAGTGGATAATCCACTTCATGGGCAGTCTTGACCGTCTGCTGTACAACGTAGAGCATCTGACCGCCAGCTACCGCCCGACACTGAACGGGGAGCGTTTTTTCACCGACAAGGAGGTGTCGGCACGGTTGAAGGTGAGCCGCCGGACGCTTCAGGACTACCGCAACGAAGGACGGATAGCTTATATCCAGTTGGGTGGAAAAATCCTCTACCGTGAATCCGACATCGAAAGGATGCTGGCTGACGGCTACCGTTCCGCCTACAGACTGACGGCAACCTGATTTTCTTGAAGGAGCGCAGTTTGCCGTCTGCCCCATGTTTGCGGCAGCAATGGCACAACAAAAAGAAAAAGGAACGGTTTACGGATGAAGCATCAATGTTTAGCTTCGTCTGTAAGCCGTTCCTTCTCTTTCTTCTGATTTCCCGTCAGTCGCTTGTTTCCGTTGCCGGATGCCCCAAATTCGTGTGGCTGGCAGTGGCAAGGTTTTCGGGCTGAATACGCTCAACTTCGTTTGAGGAAGATTCCGCCCGAAACGGCTCTGCCGCCTGACCTTGCCAATACCGTCAGAGCCATACGCTACCTTTGCATCCGAGCATCGGGAACAGGTGGCTGACGGGATGAGCCTCAATTATACCATAGGTTACCGCCCTTGCCACAAGAGAAGAACAAGATAATCGAATTCCCTCTCTTGGTGGCGCAGATTTCATTTATTATGAACCGTCTGAACAAAAGGGTCTCTTTGCTACATATTTTGAAAGCGATGGCTATAATCATTTCAAGGCTGTAAACATCATAACTGATGCCGTCAGGCTGCTTGATATACTTCTTCGTATCAGTCTCGCTCAGTTCCTTATTCTTATAGATTGCCCATATCGCCTTGCGGATGTCGCACGAGAAAACCCCGAACAGGTCGGCTATCTCGAACTTTGTCATCCATACAGGTGCTTTCGGCATAGTGACTATACCTGTTTCATTGATTGTTATTATTCCTCTGTTCATAATCAAAGACTTTTTGATAGGACACTTTTTACATTCATCATATCTTTGAGGATGGAAGAATCCAACACACGGGCATAGTGCTGCGTCATTTTTATATTGGAATGACCGAGCATTTTTGCCACATTTTCAATGCTTACGCCATTGGCGAGGCACACAGAGGTCGCATACGAGTGGCGAGCCACATGCGTGGTCAAGCTCTTTGAAATACCACACAAATCGGCAATCTCTTTCAGATAACTGTTCATCTTCTGATTGCAGGGGACGGGGAGCAATACATTTTTCTTTTGGCAAGTCGGATGGCTTTTGTATTTCTCCAAAATCTGCATCGGAATGTCGAGCAAGGGAATGTTGCACATGTTCTTTGTCTTTTGGCGAGGCTTCCGAATCCAATAGTTACCATTATTGTCTTGAACGATATGTTCAGCAGATAACTGTTGCACATCACTGAACGCCAACCCAGTGAAGGACGCAAAGATGAAGACATCTCGCACAACTGTAATCCTATCCAAAGAAAACTCCTTGTTGTAGATACGGTGCAGTTCGTCCAAGGTCAGAAACTCACGGATGACTTCTTTCTCGTGGAACTTGATTCCGATAAACGGGTCTTTGGTTATCCATTCGTTGGCAAGTGCGAGGTTAGTTATCTTCTTCAGGCACTTCATATAACGGATGACCGTATTTTGCTGGCACTCCTTTTCCGTCTTGAGATAAAACTCAAAAGCACGAACTAACTCACCATTGACTTCCGACAATGGCAAATCTTCCTTATAGTATTTTAGTCTGATAAGTTCTGCAAGATAACGCTTGCAGCTTTCATAACGACGGACGGTAATCAGGGCATAATCCTTGCCTACAAGCTCACGGCATTGGTCGTTATGCTCCTGCATCGTTCCAATAATCGTGCGGACTTCCTTCACTTCTTCGTTAATTCCGAAGAACTTCTCTTGCAAGATTCGGGCTGAGACGGGATGATTCCGCTCTTCCTGTTCATCGAACAGCTTGCGCAACTTGATTTTGGCTTGCTCAATGTAGAGGTTGAGTTCACAAGCCTTGCGGCTCTTGCCTTTGGCGCACTCCTTCGCCTGATTCCATTGGACAGGCTCAATGCTCATGCGGATGTTGTTTTCCACTCGCTCACCGTTCACGGTGATGCGCATACATACGGAGGCTTCCCCGTTTTTCAGCAGTTTGGCTTTCTTGATGAAGAAAAGCACATTGAATGAGTTTCGTTTCATGTTCCTACAGTTTTTTCGTTGGACAAAAGTAGGAAACCATACACGCTTTCTCGACACGCAAAATATTGCAAATCAGAGAGAAACAATCTTGTTCGGTGGAGATTCGCGCTCCACCTTTCTTGCTCCACCGATTGGAACACCGGGAACGGTAATATTCTGCCGTTTTTTGCGTTCCATCGGAAAACAAAAAATCCCGATTTCGTTTGGAAATCAGGATTTTACTGCTTATTGCTTTTCTTAAAAGTGGTGCCACCAGGAATCGAACCGGGGACACAAGGATTTTCAGTCCTTTGCTCTACCAACTGAGCTATGGCACCATTCTCTCTAAATAACACTGCTATTCAACGATTTACGCATAGCCCGTTCGCCCCTTGATTCTGTCTTTTCGTTGCGGTTTAAACGCTGGTTTAAACAAATTGCAAAGTTAATAAATAAGTAAACTATCTGTAAATCTTATAGATATGAGTTAAAAACAGCATCGAAAACAGAGAAAATCGGCACAAAATTTTCCCCTCCTGCCGCTTCTCTGTTTTTACCAATTTTCAGTAGCTTTGATTTCTATAAAGAAAATCCTCGACCGCATGGCCGAGGATATAGCTACTATTCTATGTAAGTAATGATATTACCGTAATCGAAAATTATATCATCCATAAGCCATTCGTCCATAATGTTATATTTGTAGATTCTTACTGAGGTCAGTTGATTGCCGTTGCATCTCAACAACGTCAATTCCTTGCTGTTGCTTACATCTAATGATGTGAGTTGGTTGCCACCGCAGTACAAAGTTATCAACGCTGTATTCTTGCTTAAATTCAATGAGGTGAGTTGGTTGGTGTCACAGGATAAATATGTCAACGCTGTATTTTTGCTTAAATCCAATGAGATCAGTTGATTATATCCACACTCTAACCTCGTCAATGCCTTGTTTTTGCTTACGTCTAATGAGGTCAGTTGATTGTTGTAGCAGTTCAACTCTGTCAACGTTGTATTTTTGCTTACATTTAATGAGGAAAGTTGATTGTTGAAACAATTCAATTCCGTCAATGCAGTGTTCGTGCTTAAATCCAATGATATGAGTTGGTTGGTGTCGCAGGATAAATATGTCAACGCTGTATTTTTACTTATATCCAACGATGTGAGTTGATTGTAGCGGCAGTTCAAATATGTCAACTCCGAATTCTTGCTTAAATCCAATGAGGTCAGTTGGTTATTGTAGCAGTACAACTTCTTCAATGCAGTAAAATAACAAATCTCACCCATGCTTGTAATCGCATACTTATCAATGTGCAAGTATTTTACATTTGCTGCCTCTCTTTTAGAAATCTGACCATCGCCATTTCTATCAAGGCCATAATTAGATAAAAGAGCTTCCAAGAATTTAGGGTCTTTAAACTCTATAATGGGATTGTCACTTGTCCACCTTTTTATAAACTCCTTTGCATCGTTATATTGATTACATTCATTTTTTGGCAGTTTCTCAAACACCTCTGCGGACTTTTGCATCATCTTAATAGCATTGTCTAAATCGCCTGTCTGTTCGTATAAATGTGCTTTCTCGAAATAGACCGTCGCTTTCATTTGGCAGACCTTTCCATATTCCGATTCTGCATATTCCAGCATATTATCGTATAGGTGCTGTGCATTGTCTACTTGCCCTGCAACCAAATAATCAGAAATAAGGTTGAACATCATTTCCTCTTTTATGGCAGGATTGGAATATTGCCGAGCAACTGAATCAGCTTGCGTTTTCCGCACAAAGGCGTTCAACACACTATCGCCGCCTGTCGTTCCCGTATTGAAATTCTGCACAATGTCATTGAGCATTTCATCATAGGTCTGCCGTGGACGTTGGTTCCCACATCCTACGATCAGTAAGGCGAATATGGGGAGTAAGTAGTTCTTCATAGTTGGTGACGTAATTTCAAAAAATTCATTTTATATAGCCCTTGAAAAATATGTCACTTGATTAACAAAGCATCATATCGTGTTTGATAATCATAGCTAAACAGCTCTTCATCAGAGCAATCCTTTTTTAATATACAATCCAACTCAAAACTGCTACATATTCCATATCCCCAATATCTGCTCTTTATTTGAATCAATTTTCGCCGCTTGAGATTATTCGTACAATTATCATAAACTTTTTTGAGCGGCATCGGTAATTGTGCTGATACTTTTCTACGTTCAGCCATCCATTTATCCCAAAAGCGCATATCATTTTTTAATGCACATTGCTTTTCTTCCACGCTATAATCTTCATCATCTGAATTAATCAACTCATCAAAGAAATCCGAATATGCTCTATGTATCATTTTATCTGGAATCAGCCTATGTCGTTCTGTCGGCTGATAATTGGAATCACCCACAGTAAAATAATAATCCAATAATGAAATCAATCTCTGCTCGTAGCTTTCTATGAAGAAATCGCCATACGCTATTGGTGCTCCAGACCCACCATGTTTCCCAACAACTATTTTATCGCATACATCATGTAAGGCTTTTTCATATTCTATCCATACAGAATGTTCTGACACTAAAATATCCTTAAACTTGTTGTTACAATCTAACAGTCGATTGTTGTATATTTCTACCTTACATTCATGTAATTTAGTCGCCAACCATGCCTGTATATTAGCATCCCATTGTGAGCCGAGCGAGTATGATAATAATGAATCTATTTGTTCCGAAAATCTTTGGTAACGGTCTATCTCCGTGGTGGAACAATTAAGAGGGTAACATTCATTAATGCGCCAAAGAATCATATTTAAATCATCTTGATAAGGCGTTGTTTTATTCGCAAACCACAACGTGACAAAATCATTTACCGCCGTGATATGGGGTATATCTCGGAAATATCCGATTCTATCATAGAAACCGTAACGTTCAGTACGATGCAAACTATCGAATCGTCGTTGATATTCAGCTATCTTGTCTTTTGATGGCTTGCCAAATAAATAAGGGATAGAATCGGTCTCTCTCCACTTAAACTTAAAATGGACGGTATCATAAGGGGTCTTGATTGTAATTTCAGTTGAATCTTCTCTAACCTGCTCAATCTGCCTTACCTGTCTATTGCCACAACCAAGCATTATTAAGCCAACAACAAGTATTAGTATACAGTTCTTTATCATCTGTGACACAATTATAAAATGTTCATTTTATATAGCCCTTGAAAAATATGTCACTCAAAGAAATAGCCTATTGCTTGCGGTTTTAGGAATTGCCTAATTTCAGAAAACTTTACTGTATATCGAAACCCACCCTCATATCCAAAACCTATTTCATACGGATTATATATAAACATCAATCCTTTGGGTAATAATATGAAATTATCAAGGTGCTTTATATCCCGATGCATTTTTCTATCTTCCTCACTTCGCTTTTCATAATAATCATCATGGCGTGATTGTAAAAGTTTAATTACCTTAGATTGTGCGGATTGGCAAAACAAAGAATCAATCGTTATTCTGTTTCCCGTCAATAAACTGTAACAATAAGAATAAGACCGTGTTCCATCTCCACATCCTACGATTTGATTATGATATATTATGTAGTCCAATGTTTTATTGTTTACAATTTTTACGGCGGAGTATCTATACAAATAAGTTTTAATTCGCAATCCAATCCACATATTTCCAAAGGAGTTCTCCAATAATACCTTACATGATTCATCCAATGGTGATATTGTATTGGTCTCAAAAAATTTCTTCGTAATATCCTCTCGAATATGTTGTGCTATGCTGTCCGTCCCATTTGGATATACGAATTGAAGCATGAGATCAGTTCCCGTCATTCCATCTTTATAGGCCCAACCATAGCGTTTTACCCAAATCGTATCTAATGCTATTTTTTGTGCATAGATAGCATATTGTCCAAAGAACAATAATATCAATAAGGTATATTTTTTCATCTTCTTGTGACGCAATTATGAAATGTTCAGTTTATATAGCCCTTGAAAAATGTGTCACGCAATAGAGTATCAACTAAAATCATTTCATTTCCTATCTTCTTATAAACAGATATAACAGTCTTGTAAGCAGGCTCTAAATATTCTCTGGATTTTATTAACTTATAAAGAGTCATTTCCCTATCTTCTAATCTATAATATTTCTGTGTCCAAGTAGACACGCCTCCATAATATTGGATAGTTATTTCTTTTCTATTTGCATCGAATATCGTGAAGTCGTCAAAATCGTTAAAAGGTTCGTTGTGTTTAAGCCCGCAGTCCCAAACCTGATATAAATTTAAAAGCCTTTGTCCCTGATTAGGAAATCTTAAAACTAATTCTTCCTCTCCGTCGAAATCTACATCTTTAAAAAAGAATGGAACACTTTTTTTGAGAAATGCTGTATCTGTTTTATCTATTGTGTAGTCTAAATAAAACCCTAACTCTTTTCTGTTTATCGTAAAAAAGTTGTGTCGTGTTTTTCCAAACTCGGATGTTATTTTATCTAATTGTTGGGGAGTAATTTTGAAATAAGGATGCACAATAGTAAATTCTACTCCTTGCCGACTAAAAGACAATATAGCTTCGCAACTTTCATGTGTAAGTTGGAGATGATGCAAAATACCTTTTACATGATAACCGTTTATTGAATCTCGATAGATAATATGATATATCCCATCATCATTATATGGGAGAAACATATAATCAAACTTTTTGCCATCAAATATAGTATCTGCCTTTGATAGAGAATCCAGCCAAATTTGATACTGGCTTATCTGTTCCCCGATATTCTCTGTAACCATCCTATTCCCGCACCCTGCACTCAACAGGGCAAGTATTAGTATGCAGTTCTTCATCATCTGTGACGCAATTTGTAAAATTCTCTTTTATATACCCCTTGAAAAATATGTCACCAATGCTATAAATGCCTGTTAATCCTCTTTTGTAATTCCTTATCTTTATATCCGTTCTTCTGAACTCGTTTCAGCCAGAATTTCGCTTGCTTCCAATCTTGAATATCGGTATAATAGTATGCTAAATCCCGCTGGGCCATCCATTCATCCTGTTCCGCCGCCCTTAACCACCAAATAACAGCAGAATCAATATCTGCCTGCTCTCGTTTAATCAAATCTGGTCGTTCTGCATAGCATCCTCCCAATAAATTTTGAGCTTCTGAATTTCCTGCTTCCGCAGACTTAAACAGGCTTTCGATTGCGGTATCTTTATCTCCATCACCGAAAAGCATCCAATGAAAGAATTGGTAGTATTGTTCATCAGCCAATTTCTCGGCCTCTGTAAATGGTCTTTCGGGTTGGCTTTGGCAACAAACGAACAAAATGCCCGTCAGTATAAGTAAGTAGTTTTTCATCGTTCGTTTTCTTCTTTGCAAAACAATCCTTTGATTTTGCGCCATATGTTAGATTGCCAACAATTACCGTATTCTGTTTCTGCATAACCCAATGTGCGGACTTGATAGCTTTTCCCGTTGGAATGTATTATTTGCAGATTTGAGTGGTACACTTTTGTACTTTCTATACGAATAGAATCACCATTATCAGCCACCCACCAAGAATTATCTTTCGGAAAATATTGGATAGTCCGCATTACAACTGAATCCGTCCATATCTTATCATCGGGATTTGTAACGCTTAATAAATGACAACTCCATTCTTCTCCGTTTTGTATTAAGTAACAGTTTTCATTACCGTATATTCTGGCTTCCATTATTTCATCACCAAAAATATTAGGCATGGCAATCGTGAAATCAAACAATAGTACAACAATCAGTAAGCCTATTTTGCTACCTCTGTCTAATTTTGCATTTTTCTGTTTTACAAAGAATATTGGCAAAATTGAAGATATTAATACGCTAAACCATCCAAAATGAAAGAGTATTTCCAGATATATATGGCGCAAAAGTACATGTTCGGAGTAGAGATAAAATGCACCGACTTTCCATGCTCCAATCAATAGTCCAAGCCCTAATAGAAATGCACTAAAATAGAGCCGTATATTGGGACGTGACAGTTTGCGGATATTCACCCAGATAAGAATAGCCGCAGCCATCATTAGTAAAGTATATCGTAATGTTGGATGCCCGTCTATCAGTCCTCCATCACTCCAATAATGAAAATCCAGATAATCAAGGCAATAATTATAGGCAATATAATAGATTGTCAAACTCCCTACGATGTAGGCAGTTCTTACAAGTATGCTTTTAAGCGTGGGATTGAGGGTCATGGATTAGTTATTGAGGGATTTAATTATTCTTGCAACAACAGGAGCACAAAGCGGAACACCATAGTAAGTGCCATTATATATATTTTGCTCCATGATTACGAAGATTCTGTATTGCGGATTCTCGGCAGGATAGTATGCCGTCAGACTGCCCCAATAATGCCGTTTTCTATTGGCTCTGACTGTTGCACCTTTAGCGGCTATATCCAAACTTTCCAACCCAACATAATCGGTTCGGCAATCGTCATAGGAGAATTGTTTACTTTTCTCCGCAGCGATATTCATAAAATCTTGTTTGCAGGCTTTCGGCCCTCGTTTTGTCATTCTGCAATCTGCCGATGCAATGTCATTTCCTTTCATATCAGAGAGAATTACAGCTCCTTGCAGGGCTTTTTGAGCCGTCAATATGTCCGATAGGATTTGCTGGACGTTATCATGGCTTATTGTCTGTCCATTGGTGAATAGAGCCGATAAGATGAAAGCGACGGTTAGTAGATAGCGGTTCATAGGTGATAATGTTATGTGTATAATATAGCTGTGACGCATTTTGCAAAAATCTCTTTTATATACCCCTTAAAAATTATGTCACTATCGAAAGAGCAGGGACAAACATTGCCAAAGTTTCAATACTGATTCTTTGGCAATGTTTTTAATAATGCTTATCTCGATTTTCTTTAATCATTTCTCGGATAAATTTCCAGATTACAAATAGAATAATGATTATGAAAATCCCTAATAATGTTGGCATAATTTTATAATTTATTCATTTCTTGAACTATCTTATTTATAACCATTTGATATGAGAAATTCCATGAGTACAAATCATATAATTTCCCATCGACCCAAGGCAAGACCACTCGACTTTGTTGTATGGCCGATAACTTATCCAATTCTTGTTGAATGGCATTATGCGTGCGTTCTATCCGTTGCATATATAAGGTTAATTCTTGGGCATTGTAAGGTGTCGCCCCTCCATCTCGACAAAAAACCTCGTCGATTCCATTAAATTGCGACAGAATAAATTTTGCCTGTTCCCGAATATTATACGCGATTTTATCTGCGTTAGAGCGTCCAAATAAGCCCATGTTATTTATAGATAATTTGAGTGTTGCGAGCTATACATACAGGAAAAGTATCATTAATACCTTTTAGCCTCCAATCTCTTTTCAAATAAAGGGCTTTCAATGACGCCATTTTGCATTTTAGGGGATATTCGCTATAAACAATAGTTTTAGGAACATAATGATTTAATTGAGTTGCGCTTACGTCCAATATTTCTATGCGATTATCATCACAATCCAAATGAAGAAGTTGAGAGTTTTTTGATAGATCAAGACTTGCAATTTCATTTGAAGAACATTTCAATACCTTAAGTTTAAGGTTGTTTGTGGTATCCAACACGCGAATTCCTGTTCCATATGAATTCCGTCTAAACATGACATCGTCTATTGATTCGATTTGCAAATGCGCGTTATCGTAACATTCTAATATTTCTAACTCGGGGTTATTGGATATATCTAAATTATGAAGGTTATTGTTGTAACAGTATAAATATCTCAAAGCAATGTTATTATTAACATTTAGTTCCGACAACCGATTTTCTCCACAATCTAATTTTATCAGTTTGAGGTTTCGGGAAATATCGAGGGTTGTTAATGAATTATGGGAACACGACAACCATTCCAAGTTTTCGAAATATTCTATGCCAGATAAAGATGAAATGTCCATTCCATCGCATTGTATTCCTTTAATGTCTTCAGTGTTGAATGTCGCCCCAAATGCACTATGAAGTGCTTGGCGAAATGCAGAATCTTGGATAATCCAATTCGATGATACAGAAATAATCATAATCTTATTCAGTTGCAATTTTCACCTCCAACCCCCAGATGTGATTAGTTAAATAAGAAAGCGCAGGGCTGATGACTTATTTTAGTGCGACAGGTCGTAGGAAACCCAATAGATAAAATAAGCAACAACCCCGCGCCTGTATCGTGAAGATACGACGGGAGGGCAATGCCACTTATTCTCTCTATTGTGCTTGGAATTTCCTACGTTCGTCGCACGAGAATAAAGTTACACTTCCGTATTCAATATGTTTTCCACAAAAGTAGAAAACAATCGTCGGAAATGCAACGGCTTTGCACCTCTTTTTTTTCGGGGTTGTTGCAGATTCAAATTTCGCTAAAACAAAGTTCCAAAACAAGGGATAAACGGCTGGAAAATAAACTTTGTTTCTTGCAAATTGGGTTAGATGCTTTGTTATTCAATTTAAGCCGACATATTCCCTCTAATCAGGTGTTGCAAATCATTCCAACCCTCAATTATCGACTTTATGCCAGCATGAAAACGAAAATTAGGGGTAGTAAAATCTTGTAGAGATTACAATACCCCTAATTTCTGTAATTTATACGTTCCAATAAATAGAACCACGGTTGTAGTTTTACTCTCCTGCAATTTTCCGTATCACGCTGTCCATACAGATAGCCTGTCCGCTGGCTAATCTTCCCCACCAACAGCAACCGTATTCGTCGATAATAACCTCTCCCTCTCGTTTCAGTCGTTCTGCCAGCCAACCGTTGATAAGCCACCATTCCATGACATCACCCACAAAGGGATAGACATATTCTTCGGGAAGCAAGTTTTTGTTGAGCATTTCATCCACGACCGCGGTTTGGTTCGTCAATACGCAGTTCTCCACCAATCGCTGTGCCGTCATTGGATTCCCTGTTGTGCGGCTATGTTACGAAGCCATTGATTAGCAAAGGTTGTGTGGCTGGCCTGTAAGCGCGGGTTCAACGCTATTCCATCTTCCGACCATCTGACGCTGTTTTCCTCGATACCGCAATAGTCGTTGCGATAGTAGTACGGAATGAATTGCCGAGTTTCATTGTGCAGGGCAAAGAGCATTTCGGGGTCGCGCATGGCATCGCCGTTCTGCTGTCCGTAATGAGCCAGCGAAAA
>OLFS01000774.1_pt1 | contig 28776 bp, 49 predicted proteins | sample 1605491 | NCBI WGS metagenome assembly OLFS01 (sample SAMEA3888921, study PRJEB22519) | human gut metagenome | biome: human gut; feature: human-associated habitat; material: faeces | place: Denmark | collected 2011 | reverse complement strand
ATTCTTATATTTATAGTGTGAAAATTAAAGGAAGTCGCGGCTTAGGTCTATCATACACGCCTCAACAGCATTTTGTTACAGCATTTGTACCAAATAATAAAAACAGAGTAGAATATCGTATTCCTAAGCTTTTAGGTAAGAGAGAGGCTGCTAAAGCACTTCTTGCATTACGTAATGAGTTTTATGATCTTTTTGTTAAGAATAATTACAATATTGTCTTTCAATCATTGAACTTTTATGATGCGATTACTAACATTATTGCTGACAAAAAATTTGGCCGGGCTGTCCAAATAATTTATGTAGGGTCGAACACTGGTTCTGATGCAAATGTTATTGGCCGTAAAGATCCAACTTATGAGGCTAGAGATGTTGAAATTAAAAACACAAAGAGAAATGATATCTATTCGCCACGTTCAGTAGCCGTCAGGTTCTATAGAAATAATGGGGATTTTACCGAGTTGGGTTTAGATCCTAATAAAAAATCATGGTTAGATGATAGTTTTTGTGGTGAATTTTATATTGACTTTCCTGAAGACACATTATCATTAAATGGTTTGATTGAAAATGTCATATCAAGAAAATGATAGACTAAAGGATATAAATATGCTTTTGTCTAAACAAAGGATGCTATTGAATGAACTTCAGGGAGTTTTCTCTGAAAGAGATGTTTATTTGTTCAATAATGTACTGAGTTACATTAAAAATAATGTTGATAAAAGTTATTATCCGATTAAAGTGCTTCGTGAAGCATCTGGATGTGAATCTGATGCGGATTTATTAAAACTAGTTCGCTATTTCTGTGGGGCGCATTCTAAATTATTCAACATAAACTATTGTTACTATGATTTTGATAATGAAGAAGTTCCTATTTCAGCTGAGTGTTATTACAAAGCATTAATTAAAGGCATTGCTCCAATCAGCTTAGATTCTGGACGCGAAATAGACGATTTCGATGTTAATAACATTTCATTCTATTGTATATTAAATGTCAAATAATATCCTTAGTAATATTACACTTGCCGATTTGGCTGCACTGGCTAACTTAAAACCATTTGATGAAGATCTGTTTGTAGAAAATCTTTACGCTGATATTAATAAGGCAATTAAGAATATTGAAAAAACAGCAGATAAGTATTATTCGGATGATGAAGATAAAATTACTAATTTATTAGTTTTATTTCTTAAGGGTGTTGGGTACAACGCTTCCGAACAAACAAAATCAAACGGCTCCGTAGATATCACAGTTCAAGATCGTGAACAGAGTTTTACTTGGCTTGCTGAAGCAAAAAGAGGGAATTCGTATAATGGTGTATTTGAAGGGATGTTACAACTTGTAACAAGGTATATTACTGATGAAAAATATGCTGGTTTCTTTATTTATCACCAAAAGTTAGATTCTTCAGGTTATTTTATAAATTGGTTCAGCTATCTTAGTTCTGGTGATTATGAGAAATATAATGCAATTTCTACTAGACTCGAAGAATGCCGATTCCATTTTAAAAAGAATCCAATAACTAAAGCTTTCACTGGGAATGAGTGTTTTTTTGATTATGATATAGTGTCGAAAAAAGGTACACCAGTTAAAGTTAGGAATTTCATTTTAAGTTTGCATTATAACCCTGCAGATAAAAGCGGGCGAGATAATAAATCTTTGAAAGTAGGACAAGCAAAACTTTATGTTAATGAAGTTTGTGATAAATGGTTACATGAACAAGAAACTCCTAAAGATCTTGAAAAGTTTATGAACTGCTTAAATACAGCTTTCCCTGATTTATTTGTATAAGTGCGCGTCTGCGCACTTAGGTTTTAATTTTTATTTAATGTGGGTGTTACGCGTGTTTTTCTATCATAAACAATGACTTGTGATTCAGTCTTGTGCCCACTAAATATTTGTTTCTCTTTAGATGACCCTTCATAGTCCGAGATCCCTTTAGCCTTTAGATCATGGAAGGTACAATCAAGTGGCCTACCAAGTTCTTCAGAAGCCGCGTTTCTCGCTTTTCTCCATGCTTCATTAAATCCCTTGTATGAATAACGCTCACCATACATTGTCCTGATAACAGGGCCATCCTGTCCCCACTCCCTGCAAATATCAACAGCCGCATTGAGACGCTCAGTCCAGGCTTTGATCTGTTTAATACCAGTCTTACCTTGCTGTATGAAAATTCCTTTATCAAGAATCTGATTCCAGTTCATTTTAAGAACATCTGAAACCCTTGCCGCGCAAAGATACGCAATTTCCATCGCGGCTTTAACTGCAGGCGTCGCATGAGTGAAGATAGCGATGTACTCTTCATCGGTTATGTAGCGGTCGCGCTGGGGTTTAGGAAACTTATCGACACCGACACACGGATTACCTGGTACATACCCTCGCTGATAACCCCAGCGGTATACACGAGACATTGAACTATGCTCGTGATTAGCCTGAACACGGCTTCTTTTACCACGTGCATCCATGTAGCGCCGGACGTGTTCAGGTTTAATGGCCTTTGCTTCTGCATCGCCGAAAACCGCTAACAAGTATTTTTCATGTGCCAGGTAATCTTTTTGTGTCCTGGGGGCAAGATCTGCATAGTCAGCACTATTTAAAAATTTTTTCCACAATTGTTGAAAGGTGAGTAGTTTTTTTCGACCTTCAACGACTTTCTCGTAAGCTAACCAAACCTCCGCTTTAGAAGCATTTGCTGGGGCTAGATTCTCGGTAGTACCTCCTGGCTTCCAGTAGTAACCGGAAGGGCGGAAAAACACACCCTTCGGCATCCACTCATTACCAGGCGCTCTTTTGCGGCCCATATTATCTCTCTACAGCGTCAAAGTTCATGCCTGGAGTAGGCATATGGCCTGCTGGTGGAAGTATACGTTGTACGGGATGGTTAATATGAAACCAGGTCGTTTTGATTGCTCCGTCCCGGCGTTCAATAAAAAAGATCCCGTTCTGCGTTAATACCTCTTTCTGCAGTGACTTTTGGGGCGAACCCGTGGCCTCTGTCAGTTCTTCATCAGTCAGGAAGCGATCGCTCATGAGTTGTTCTCCACTGAACCGGCTGCAACCGGTTATCTGCCACTATATGAACAAGACGAACAGCCACCACGCAGCCCGTCATTACACCTTTTACACAGCAGGTGGTCCTCCCTTACACCTTTAAACTGGTTATAAATTTCCACTGGTACAATTACCGGCATAGGGACAAATAATCGTTGACTACGTAGTGATGCGATTTCTGCAGTGCGTTCGAGGTACAACGATTTCCAGTCACTTGCTTCAGTCTTATATGCGGCCAAAGCATCCCGCATGCGCCGCCAGCGGCGACGCTTCAGCTTGTTCGCTTTCACTTGACCTCCTTCTCGACACTGGGAATTACTTCGTTAACGGCATTTCTAACTTCCTTCATTGACTGATTAAACCAGTTGAAATTGTTGGTGTAACCGTCGAATCGCGCGCCCTTAGCGTTGATTTTTGCCACGGTGATATCTCTGGCGGCATTAATCATTGCCACGGCTACAGCCTCCGGGATGCAGTCATTTTTCATCATGTACCTCCTGCGTTGCTGGCTGCGATTTGATATGCAACCGCGGTTCCCCGTCTTTCGGCTCCGGCCATTCGCGCTGCTTGTTTACCGCCAGCTTATCGATCATCGCCTGGGTAATCTGATCATCAGTGATGCCAGCCCGGCGCTGAGCGTCCCACAGCAGGAACTGCATATCAGCCCACTCCGACAGGTCGCCAGGCTCGGCAGCGGCTTCCAGTGCTTCTTTGCTGAGGTGCTTCAGCGGGCCAACCGGGCCGACATTGCCGAAGGTAGCCTGTGACCACTCGGCGTGCTCTCGGCGTACCTGGTCACGTTCCGGCGCTGGCTGCGCGTGGCGATAGAGCGGCTCAATCTTGACGCCATCCCACGCCAAATCCCTTGCGCGTTCTTCGTCATTGGTGACAGCCATTTCTCACGATAGTGCCATGTCCACGCCACCGGCTCGCTTTCCATTGCGCCCAGCACCATGCGGGACAGCGCCGAAGCCTCGCCGCATTGCACATGGTCGGTTTCGATGATGTTGAGCAGATCTTCTCTGGTTAATTTGCTGGTCATTGGTTGGCTCCTTCTGCTGCCCGGTTAACTATCACGCCGTCATAAACTTCTTTGAGGTGGCCGCGTAAGTCCATACGACGGAGCGCGCTAAACATGTAATCGCATTCCGCCTGTTTGTTAGCCTGAAATGGCTTGCTGTCCCGGTTAACCCACTCCCAGTTGCCAGGCCAGCCGTGAACCTTCTTAACCCGACCTTTGACCACGTGAAGCAATCCCCAGCCAGGCTGCAAATCCTCAATATTTACGATACCCGGCTCACTAATCATGAAACGCCAGTCGCCCATTCCCTTCTCGGGTTCAACACGGAAAGGCTTGTTGCGGTCGGCCAACAAGTCAGAACGAGAGCATTTAGCCTCAATCAGGCAACTGGCCCCATTGCGAAAGCCGATTGCATCAGCCTGCTCACCGTATGGCGTCCACGCTCGGAACCGGTCATGAAAGGCCACCTTGAAACCGTTGTTTTGCAGAAAGCGGCAGGCCATCTGGCAAAGTTCATCGTGTGTCAGTGCCATCACTCAGCCTCCACCTTGATGCCAGCGTCATCCAACGCCGCGTTAACTTCTGCCTCGGGGTATGCGTATATTGCGCAGTGCGCCCCAGTGAACTCTCGGCGATGCAAAACGCTAATAGGCTTCGGCAGCTTCACGGTGCGGGACTCCAGCTCGGCGATACGCTGGCGCAGAGCAGTAACCTCGTCGAACAACTCACAGGCAGTACGTCCCTGCGCAATAGCTTTTGTCTTCACCTTCTCCAGCGCCTCTAGCAGCGCGAGAACGTTGGCAGGGTTAGCCAGGGCGATGAATTCGGCATTACGCTGCGCCGTCTCATCCCATGCCACATGCCCCTCGCCGTCGTATTCCTCACTGATGCATGCGGAGTCACTGTTGAGTGAATCGAAGAGGGTTTGCCCGTCAGAGCCATAGATTGCGTATGAGGTGAATCCCTCCACACAGTCATCGCCAGACCCGTAGCATCCTTCGTTTTTAACGTCGTCGGCCCACCATTCGCCCGGAGTCGCTTTCTCTGCTGCCGCCTTCATACGCTGCGCCAGTTCGGTGATATCAGTTGTCATGCGACATCCTCCAGACCAATTAGCTCGGCAATCTGTGCCAGCGTGTCTTCGCTTTCTCCAACCGGCTTATCCATCCAGTCAAACGAAACCAGACTGCCTTCTTCAATTACGCCGATGTTGAAGTCGTCGCTATCTACAGTACGGAAACCGTGTGATATGGCTCCATTGCGGGTCTCGTAGTGGATGAGGTCGGATGAATATTCGATACCGTGCCCACCTTCGTTACACCAGGCTCGCCGGATAATTACGATGAATGACTTGCTCATGCTGCACGTTCCTGTTTTGGCATCAGCGCATCGCGGACGCTCTGGCGGTAGTAGTGGTGAAAGGCGAAAGTCAGACCGAGTTTTGTAACGCTCTGGTTCTTTTCGCTCAGCAGGCCAAGGCGCACACAGATAGTTGTTGCCGTCCAGCCCGAGTGATAACCCGAAGCGCGCTTGAGCACTGTTTCTGCCAGAATAGTGCGGAAGTCGGTACGCCCGAAGTTGGTGCCCTCGAAGGCTTCATTCACGACCTCATCGGTCAGATGTGAATCGTCGATGATGCTCATGCTGTCCACCATTCAATAAACATGCAGATACCAACGGTTACTACGGCAATCAGCACCAAGCAGATCACATCAAAAATGGCGGCGAACCAACGCAAGGTGTATTTGCTGTAATTCTCGGGATCAAAATTCATACTGCCTCCCCAAGCACCCAACGGAGTGCGCTCGCATACTCACCATCGGCAGATTCCAGGGCTTTTGTAATTTCTTTGCGGGTTTTCAGACGCGGCTTTGCATCACCGAGGATCTGACGCTGACGCCGGGCTTTTTCATGGCCGCTAGTCCCAGCGGTCGCAGATTCAATCTCTTTCACTTTTTCCCTCTGCTCTTCCGGGGGAAGCGTGCCAAGCTGGCGGGCTTGGGTAACGGTTACTGTTCCAGATTCCACCGCTTCCCTGACGGCCTGAGTAGCATCGAGGAGAGACAGCGTTGCACGTACGGTCTGAACGCTGCAGCCAAACAACACCGCAATATCGTCCTCATCGAGACCGCGGTCGAGCTGGTCAGACATTTTTTTAGCCCGGCCAAGCGGTGTATCAGGTCGGCGAATTTCGTTTTCGCTGACCATGTATTTAGCCATCTGATTTGCTGATCCGCGCTTAACGACCCCAGGAACAAGCAGGGGGTCTTTGCCCTCTTTCAAAAGAAGCTTATTTGCCTCCAGGGTATGTTTTACGCGTTGACGGCCAACAACTACGCAGGTAAGCCCTGATTCTGGGTCTTTCCAGACGATAATCGGCTCCAGTACACCCAGCTCCTTGATGTTAAGAACCATCCCTTCGTCGATAGGAAGGTGGACCCGTTCATCGTAAAGCGGGTGAGTTTTGTCGGTGACCAGATGCAGGCTTTCAGGTTCGAACGTTAAAACGTTCGTTTTGCCGCTGGCCCCGTATACAACCTTTGAATCTTTAGCCATCAGACAGCCTCCGCATTGCTGGTGGATGCCGTTGCGATATTCTTCAGATCGCGCATTGCTTCCAGAACGTGCATATTGCTGCGGGTTTTTGTGTGGCGCTCAACAATTCGATCGCATTCTTTTGCCCAGGAAATAACTTCTTCCTTCATAGCGTCATGTTCTTTACATGCCTGACGAAGGGTAATATTCGAGACATCGAGCATTGTTGCCAGCTCTTTAATAAGTTCTGAATTTGCAGGAGGCATTGTTTTAGCTGCCTCAAAGGCATGTTTAATTAACTGCTGTACTGTTTTTTCCATTTTGTCTTTCTCCAACTGACGCGCTGCAACGCGTTTTAGGGTGCAGCAACCCAACCCATGAGAATGGGGTAATTGCTGCTGTTCTAATCAGGCTGCTGGTTTTTGTTCTTCTGGTTCTTTGTAAGACAGAAGGTCGCAAAGCTGGTTAATTACTTTACAGAACTGGAACATGTCCGTACCTGCCTGGTGACGCCAGCGGTAGGCTTTGTCGTCATCATCAGAATAATCATTATCCTGGGTATCAATCCGCCGGAAATGGAACTGGTCTGTAAGCAGAAAAGAGACACCACAGCCTTTTAATTCCATGTTATCGACGATAAAACCTGTGTTCAGGCTTTCCAGAATTTCACTGGTAACGGAAGTATGTTCCGCAGAGTAGCGAATAACTTCTTTCTGTTCTGCCAGGCGGGATAGCTGGACATAATCACCGACCTCAAACCCGGCAAAGGCTGATTCTTCGCCGTCCAGATGGTTTTTAAGGCGCGTTGTCAGGCCGTTTTTAATATCACTGATGTTGATCGTGACTGTTTTTACTGAGCCGATCACTTTAACCAGCATCGCCCCGACTAAATTGGCAATATTTTTATTGGCAGAGTTAATGATCAGCAGATTCTCTTCAGTGTTATACAGGACCAGGAAGAGAGACGACTTGATGAATGCCTGTTTGCAGAGCTGAACCTTAGCATCCTGGATAATGTTGTTACGGTCAGCGCGCTTCAGTTTCTGACCACATGCATTTTCGATGCGCTGGATACGCTCATTGGCTTCTTTCATTACGACGTGCTGGGGGATTATTTTCTCATCGCGGCGAACCACGATTGCATAACCGCCAGTAATTGGCGTAACCAGCTCGCCGGTAATCGGGTTAGGAACGAAGGAAGCCCGCGCGAACTCCGTTTCTGCAAGTTCAGAGTAGGGCAATTCCTGCAGGTGCCCTTCAACCGCTTCAATACTGGGCAAAGTAGCCCGATAGACAATGGCGTTACGTAACTTTGATAATTTCATTTCTGTTTCCTCTGCAAAGGATTAGTTAGTTATCTCCACACAACACAGAAGAGCACCTGCGGCTGCAAATCCGCCCGAGCGGATTGGGTTATGGGCCCGTCACTCGGTGGTGCTCTCGTGTCTTGTGTAAAAAGGGCGGTTACCCATCAGAACATTATCCTCTTCCTCCTGTTTGGCTGGTGGAAGACTGGATAGCCGCCAAAATAAGCCGTTATGCGATGTATTCGATAATTTCAGCGCCGTCCAGGTCCCAATAACCGGAATAGCGTTTCTCTCTGTCAAACCCGAACGCGGAAAGGCGGCAGTCAATATCCGAACCGGTCACCGCGTCAATATCAACGTCATCCAGGTCACATTCCACTACTGCGCCAGACGGTAGCTGCAAGACGAGTACCGGACGGACGGCACGCAGGTGGAATCGATGTGCTTCATCCCAGCCGATAGCCTCAATCGCGGCATAACGCCATTCGTCGGCCATATCGGTTGCTACTTCAGCGCTAGCACAATCGTGGAAAGGGAAATATTTAACTTCTGTATCACCGTTTAAAACTACCGCCATGCATGAAGACATGTGTTTACCCTCAAGAAACCGTTATCGGGTGGATTAAAAATTGCGTCGACCGGCGCTGCAGTACGCTTGTACACGTCACAACTGGAAGCGCACTCCTTCAGTTACAAACCGATCCCCACCGTAAAGAAGGGGAATGCGCTTCCATGTTGTGTGCCTGTCTTTTCACCACATCAGGCTCGGTGGTATCTTGGTGTTTCCACACAACCAAGTAGAATTTCAAATGCTTAAATCAACGCTTATTGCTAAATGCCTGCATAAAAACAACATGATTTCTGATGTTCCAACTGGAGAAGCCGCCGTTGAATCCATCTTTGGTGAATACTTTCCTGGTCACAGCTATAAAAAATGGAACACTCAAATTTCAGATGAAGTCGTGAATCATTTTCTAAACGCAGCCAGAGGTGCAGGAACAATCCGTGTTGACAGTTTCATCAAAGACCTTTGGTCTCTGTAATCGGTATCGCACCAAAAGTACTAAAACTGTCGTGCTTAATGGTTTTCCCTGATGCATTTGCTTCACGCTCAAGTGATTCGGTATGCATCAGGGATTCAGTAACCGCTTGCATAAAGCTGATGTAATCAGCTGCAACAGCCTTACTGGTGTCGATGCTGGCAAGCAATGATCCATCAACCAGAATCGATAAATTTCTGCTATGTTTTTCCATCACCAACCCCCTCAACGTTAATGGCTTAGTATCTTTTCGGTCTCGATGAAACAAATCTAACTTAACTTAGTTTTTAGGTCAAGCCAAAACACCAAACTTTTATTAGCTTGGTGCTGGCTGGGGATTCGTTCGGATTAGAGTTCGTACTGAACGCCTTTGACTACACCGATAATAGTGCAGTTGCCATTGATGGCTATGTTGGGGTAGCGGGGATTTAGTGGGACGAGAAATTTTTGTGATCCATCTATGACCAGCTTTTTCACTGTAGCTTCGTTTGTACCATCTATGCGAGCTATAACAATTTTCCCATGTAAAGGCTCGATATCAGGATCAACAATCACGGTTGCGCCTTCAGGTATGGTTGGCAAGCCATTGGGGTTAGTCATCGAGTCGCCCTTAACCTCAAGCGCGAAGGAGTTATCACCGATACGGAGTGAGGTTTCGACCCATTTCGCTGTATCGTGTAGGACATCTTCAGCATTTGACTCTGTAAATGACCCGGCCTGTACCCATGATATGACAGGCACTCTCCTCATTTTTGTAATTAGATTACCTTCAAACTCCGTACCATAAAGGATGTAATCTATTGATGTGTTGAAAAATTTTGCAAGTTTCGATAATGATTCTCCGCCTGGGACATTTACATCTTTCTCCCAATATCCAACTGCAACATCACTGACCCCACAAAATCGTCCTAGCTCCTTCTGAGAAGTCTTGGTGATGCGTCTGAGTGATTTGATTCGCTGCCCGACAGTTTCCATTAGTACACCAGTAGTCAATTAAGCTAAGCAATCTTAGTTCTTATTGACCTAATATGGATTGGCTATTAATATCTAATCAAACTTAGTTAAAAGGAGCCATTATGACCACCGATGATGTTGAAAAGTACTTTGGTAATGCTGAAAAGGTAGCTGAGTTCTTCGGCATAACCAGCGAAGCCGTTTATCAGTGGAGGAATAGGCCAGGCCGCTTAATCCCCAAAGGCAGGGCGGCGGAGGCAGCATACCGCACGGGCGGGAAGCTGGTTTTCCTTCCAGGGCTCTACCAAAAGTCTACCCAATCAAAAGTTAAGCAGTAACTACAAACCGAATGTTAAAGGGGTAGGTATGAACCCGGAACAATTCATCAAAAACAATGTAGTGAAGGCGCTGCTGACTGATGGTTACTCAGCAGAACAGGCTGAGCAGGGGGGGGTAGAGGCTATTTCGTACTACCGGCGCTCATCGAAGCCGACAACTAAGCGCAGAAACATCTTTGATGACTGCCTGGACCAGGCCAGAACAATTCTCAAGTACGGCAAAAAGAAAGGCACCAAAACAAAGGGGGCTCTGATTTAAATGACAAATTTGAAAGAAGTCGTAAAGGCAATGTGTAAATCCTACCCAGGCGGCCGCGAAGCAATGGCTGGCGCGCTGGGGATGTCTGTTACCCAATTCAATAACAACCTCTACGAGAAGAATGGCTGTCGTTTCTTCGAGGTATCTGAGCTGGAAGCGATGGAAGACATTTCCAACACGTCGTTACTGGCTGACTACTTCGCCCGCCGTCGTGGTGCTCTGCTGGTGGATGTGCCGCACCTGGAAGAACTCGATCGCGTGGACTTGTTTAGCCGCGCAATGCGCACGTCTGCCGCCAGGGGGCAGGTTGATCAGATTATCGAACAGGCACTTGAGGATGGGGTAATCGAAAGACATGAAGCTGAAGAAATCATGGTGCATCACCGCCGCCACCTGGCTGCGCGTGAAGAAGAGATCGCGGCAATTATCACGTTGTTTGCACGCAAAAAGAAGTGACGCCAGCGAGTTGCAGCTCCTGGCGTCGTGGCGTGTCGTTATCAGTGGAGATTACTAACGCATGAACAGTTTACCAACACAGTACCGCAGGTCGCAACTTGTGGCGCGTCCGGTTCCTGGTGGAGCAGGGCCGGTGCAGTTCGTGTATGGGGTAAGAGTACCAGGTGGGTTTGAGCCTGTCTGCTACCAGTTTGCTCAGTGGGTGGTAGGGGACTTTAACGGTCAGGCGGAGAGCGTATGCGAGAACTTAACCGATGGTTCAGAGATCACTACGGTGTCCCGGTCCGAGTCATCCGCTGGGAGCCCCAGACACAGCGCGTTGTATACCTGCGTGAAGGGTACGAGCATGAATGCTTTAGCCCCCTTGAGCAGTTCAGACGTAAATTCAGAGAAATAAAGGACGATCATGAGCACTAAATTAACAGGATACGTCTGGGACGCTTGCGCATCTTCGGGGATGAAACTATCCAGCGTGGCAATCATGGCGCGCCTGGCAGACTTCAGCAACGACGAGGGGGTTTGCTGGCCTTCTATTGCGACTATATCCCGTCAGATTGGCGCTGGTGAAAGTACTGTCAGAACGGCGATAGCTGCGCTTGAGAAAGAGGGGTGGCTCACTCGTACACAGCGCCGAAACGGCAACCGTAATGCATCGAACGTCTACCAGCTCAACGTTTCCAAACTACAGAAAGCGGCATTTTCTCACCTGTCAGTTTCTGACACGTCGAAATCTGACACATCAAAATCTGAACCGTCGAAATCTGATGCGTCAAAATCTGATGCGTCAAAAATTGACCCCTCAAAATTTGATGCGTCGGAATCCGCCAAAAAAACCATTTTTGACCCGTCAGAATCTGGGGGGGATCCGTCAGTAAAATCAACTACTGATCCATCAGATATAAATCCTTCTTGTCCGGACGCTTCGCAACCGGACGAACAGGGCTCTGCAGATGAATTTCTGTCACGACACCCTGACGCGGTGGTGTACAGCGCTGCAAAGCGGCAGTGGGGCAGCCAGGACGATTTAACCTGCGCCGAGTTCATTTGGGGGAAAATTATCAGCATGTACGAACTGGCCGCTGAAAGTGATGGTGAGGTAGTTCGGCCTAAAGAACCAAACTGGACGGCATGGGCCAATGACGTGCGCCTGATGGTGATGCAAGACGGGCGAACCCATAAACAAATTTGCTCACTATTCAAGCGCGCCAACAAAGATTCGTTCTGGTGCAAAAACGTGCTTAGCCCGTCGAAACTTCGGGAAAAATGGGATGAGCTGTCGTTAAAACTTTCTGCTCCACTCAACAGCTCCCGCCAGGAGGCGTCGATTTCGCGAGCCAGCTTCGAAGGGGTTGATTACTCATTGCCAGAAAACTCGGGGTTCCGCTCATGAGCAAGCCATTTTTGAAATGGGCTGGTGGAAAGTATACCCAGCTGGCTGACCTGTTCGTGCACATCCCGGCAGGGAATCGCCTGATAGAGCCATTCGTTGGTGGTGGGTCGGTATTCCTGAACAGCGAAAAGCACGCAGATTACCTCCTGGCGGACGTTAACCCGGACCTGATTAATCTGTATCAGATGTTAGCGGTGGTGCCGGATGAAGTGGAATTGAAGGCCCGCTGGATGTTTGAGCACATGCGGTCACCAGAGGGTTATGAGCTGATCCGTTCCGAGTTCAACGCCCAGACGCTGGATGCTACTGAACGCGCAGCTGCATTCCTGTATCTCAACCGGCATTGCTTCAATGGCCTGATGCGCTACAACCAGGCGAACAGGTTCAATGTGGGCTGGGGAGGCTACAAGGCCCCGTATTACCCGATGGATGAGATGAAAGCCTTCGCGGCTATGGCGCATAACTGCGTCTTCATGACTGCTGACTATCGCCGAACTATCAGCCTGGCCGGGAAAGGGGATGTGGTTTACTGCGATCCGCCTTACGAACCGATGCCGGGAACAACCGGATTCACCGCCTACGCCGCTGGTGGTTTTAGCTGGGAGAACCAGTTAGACCTGGCGAAGCAATGCGTATCAGCCTTTCACCGTGGGGCTCGGGTAGTGATTTCTAACTCATCCGCACCGAAGATTCTCGACCTGTATCGGGAGCATGGTTTTAACCTGCAATTCATCAACGCACGCCGTTCGATCTCCTGCAAAAGCAGTACGCGGGAAGTCGCAAAAGACGTTGTCGCGATCCTTTAAGAGGGCTAAATGAAACTGACTTTACCATTTCCACCGAGCGTAAATAGTTACTGGCGCGCTCCGAGCAAGGGACCGCTGAAAGGCAGGCATCTTGTAAGCGAGACAGGGCGCAAGTTCCAGCAGGCAGCGAGAGCGGCGATTATTGAGCAACTGCGGGCCGTTCCCCGGCCATCCTCTGATCTGGCTGAGGTTCACATTGTGTTGTATCCGCCGGATCAGCGCCGTCGGGATATCGATAACTACAACAAAGCGCTGTTCGATGCCCTGACCCTAACCGGCGTCTGGGAGGATGACAGTCAGGTTAAGCGCATGCTGGTGGAGTGGGGGAACATCGTGAAGAAAGGGAAAGTAGAAATCACCATCCGACGTTTTCGTGTAGCTGCCTGACGTGGAGATGATATGAGAGCACTACTAACCCCTGAGATTGCCCCACGCATGGGCGTTGTTCTTCTTCGCCCAGGCGCTGATCTCATGCCGATGTTCAGGAGAGGGCGGGTACTGATTGAGCCTGCACCGGAAAAATACAGCGACTACGCAACTGGCGCTATCCCTCCCGCCACGCAGCCACTGGCAGGAGATCCGGTTTTGAAGCCAGTATTCGAAAACAAAGACGTCATTCTGCGCGCGGGTGGTATCAGCTCGCTGGAGGCCGAGCTGGAGCGTCGTTTTGAATGTCAGTACCCGCACGGTTCGTGGCATAGCGAAAATTTTACGCTGTTCCGGCATGAGCCTGGCAGTATCCGCCTTTGCTGGGCCTGCGATAACCTGGTGCGTGATCAGTACACAGAGACGCTGGCAGGCATTGCGCGTGAGAACCTGGTATCCTGGCTGATAACGGTCATCCGCTCACAGCTGGGGTTCAACGAAGACCATCAACTGACAATCCCGGAATTATGCTGGTGGCTGGTTATAAACAATCTGGCACACGTCATCCCTGAATCGCTGGCCCGGAAAGCCTTGAGATTGCCGGAAATAAAGCATCAACCGGTGATGAAGGAGAGCGATATTTTGCCGGAGCCAGCGGCGAGCGAAGTGGTGCAGAAAAAGATTCTCGGTCTTCGCGTAGATCCTGAAACGCCGGAATCATTCATGCTGCGACCAAAGCGCCGCCGCTGGGTAAACGAGAGCTGGACGCGCTGGGTTAAGTCTCAGCCGTGTGTCTGCTGTAACAAACAAGCAGATGATCCCCATCACCTGATAGGCCACGGACAAGGTGGAATGGGAACAAAAGCGCATGACCTGTTTGTGTTGCCGCTTTGCAGAGCGCATCACGACGAGTTGCACGCTGACACCGTGGCATTTGAGGAGAAGCACGGCTCACAGCTGGAGCTGCTGTTTCGATTTCTGGATCGTTCGCTGGCAATTGGCGTGCTGGCTTAATTCAGTGGAGATGAGTTAATGCGTGATATTTCTTTGGTTCTGGAACGTTGGGGCGGTTGGGCTGCGTTGGATAGCAGTGGCGTTGATTATTCTCACGTAGCGGCAGGTTTTAAAGGGCTACTTCCTCATGGTGGTAAAACACGGCCATATTGCACCGACGAAGATGCCCTGATTATTGAAGGTTGCCTGGCAAGATTGCGAAGTAAGAAACCGTATGAATATAGCTTGCTTGTGGCTCATTATCTTTACGGTATTTCTAAGCGAAAAATAGCTAAATCACAAAAAAAAGATGAAAAATTAATACGTATAGAAATACAAGTGGCTGAAGGGTTTATCGATGGATGTCTTTCAATATTAGATGTTACTCTTGATATGGATAGTTGAAGTGTTGAAACGCCATCATGAGATGGCGTTATTGTAGTTATTGGATCATGGATAATATCGCGCTTGCATCGATTATTATTGATTTTTCTAACGGGTGTAGCAGTTTATTTTCTTCATAAATATCAAACGCAAACCTAACTTCTTTCTCTTTTGCGAATGTCTTAGGTTTAATCATATACGTATGCCGAAGTGCATCAATAACATGCTGAGCGTTGACGTACAAGTGAGTGTTATCTATATTGATTACCCTGTCCTCATAACTGATGTTTTTAATATGCCATTTAACCGTTAATTTATTGGCGTCAGGAGTTTCTTCAAATAGCTTTATATGACTGGTTATTTTTCTTTTAATAGTTAGAAGTAGTTCGTAGGCAATGCTTTCTGCAAATTTGTTAATGTTTTTTATATGTACATACCATAAGTCATCGTAATCAGAAAAAATACCTCGAGCATCTTCATGGTTTTCTAGTAAGGATATGCAAAAAATAAATCGGTTGAAGTTTTTCAACGTATATGTGCTAGTAAACTTATGTAATACTATAGCTCCAGGGATTATTGCGCTATTACCACCGAATGTTAAATTTTTAATAAACGCACTATTTTCACTGTGATGATTGTAATTAATGAAGTTAAATAATTGAGGGTCAATATGAAAGTTATGTAAATCATAAGAAATGCTTATTGTGCCTTCTTCCCTGTCGGCAATTTGTTGAATCTCTGTATCTCTGTACTCAATTAGGCTGCCGATCCTGAGTGTGCGCCGTGTTTTAACGTGATCCTTTTTGAAGCAACTTTTGACAAGATACATGATTTTCCACCTTCAATGGAGTAAGGGGAAAAATTATACAAAAATACTACCGCGGTCCGCAAATAGTTTGTTACTGTGATAAGAGTGGTCACTAAGACACGAACTTAAATATTACAGAACCTCGCCAATTGGCGGGGTTTTTTCATTTCAGGCCCAGGCTAAAAATTGCAGATTAACCGTGAAACGCATGAGCCTGCGGCCTGAATTCTTTCCCCTCGTTCTGAGAGGATTCACAGCAATTGAGGGGGACCGATGTCCGAACCAATAACCGGCACAGGCTTAGCTGGTGGCGCTTTAACTGGGGCGAGTGTTTACGGGCTATTAACCGGTACAGACTACGGTGTTGTGTTCGGGGCATTTGCTGGTTCCGTCTTTTATATAGCGACAGCGGCCGATTTGAGCGCCCCACGACGGATGGCATATTTCGTTGTGTCCTATATCGCTGGAGTTTTGTGCTCCGGGCTGGTCGGTTCTAAGTTATCCGACCTGACCGGGTATAACGATAAGCCTCTGGATGCAATTGGTGCCGTAATCATTTCGGCATTGGCCGTAAAAATACTCACCTTCCTGAACAATCAGGATATTGGCTCGCTGGTGGCGCTAATAACGCGCCGGGGAGGTTCCGGTGGTACTAAATGATCCTACTGCAACCATCAATGCGCTGTTATGTGCAGGTGTCGTTGTTACGTTGATGTTCTATCGCCGCAGAGACTCACGACATCGTAAGTGGGTGTCGCGGCTGGCATGGCTGATAACAGTGATATACAGCTCTGTGCCGCTGGCGTATCTGTGCGGCATCTATCCCTATTCATCGTGGCCCACCATTGCGGCCAATATCATGATCCTTGTTGTGCTGCTGAGCGTAAGAGGCAATGTAGCGCGACTGGTTGATGCACTGAGGCACTAATGAATCAAACACAATTCCAGAAGGCGGCTGGTATCAGCGCCGGGTTAGCTGCGCGCTGGTTTCCGCATATTACAGCCGCGATGAAAGAGTTCGGCATCACTTCCGCTATCGACCAGGCAATGTTCATTGCTCAGTGCGGCCATGAAAGCCTCGGGTTTAACAGGGTAGTGGAGAATTTCAACTACAGCATCGCCGGGCTTGCTGATTTTGTTCGTTACGGCAGGTTAACGCAGGATCAGGCCAATTCCCTCGGGCGCAGCCAGTCGGAAAAAGTGTTACCCCTGGAGCGCCAGCGGGCTATCGCCAACATTGTCTATAGCAAGCGGTTGGGTAACAACAGGGCAACTGATGGCTGGGTTTATCGAGGGCGCGGACTTATTCAAATAACCGGACTTTCTAATTACAGGGACTGCGGCAGCGGGTTGAAGGTTGATCTGGTGGCACAGCCAGAATTACTGGAGCAGTCCTCGTATGCGGCCCGTAGTGCAGCGTGGTTCTATGTCTCAAAAGGTTGCTTGAAATATCCGGGTGATCTTGTCCGGATCACGCAGATTATCAACGGCGGACAAAACGGGATTAATAACCGGCGCGCCCGCTTCCTGAAAGCAAAATCGGTACTGGTGGTGTGATTATGGGAATCGAAGCTATCGCGGGGCTGGTGGTCGTTATCCTGAGCGCTATCGCTGGCGCGTTTGGCATCGGTCATGCTCGCGGAACAAGTAAGGCGGAAGCCAAAGCCGAACAGCAGCGTACCGAAGAAAACGCCGCTGCTACTGTCGCCGCGGCAGAACGCCGTGCTGAAGTCACGAAAGGGGCCTGTGATGTACAGGAAGACGTTAAGCGTATGGGCGATGACTATGTTGATCGCGAGCTGCGCGAAAGATTTACCCGCCCCAGTAGTCGTTGATACGGCCTGCAGCTGGGTGCGGATCATCTACCTGACCGACCACGATATCGACGTGCTGGATAAGCAGACCAAGCGCGACATTCTGGCGCACAACATATCGGTGCAGGCTAACTGCGGCAAGGTAAACGGAAATGAACATACATAATGTTAACGCTGCTTCAATCTTATGCGAAAAGCTTAAGGAACTTGAAGGGCAATACTCACTCGTCGCACGCGGGGAAGGGTTAGGCATCACGATTCAGAGTCGTTATCAGGATGATGATTTTGTCAATGCGGTACGCAGGAGTGTTACCGGAGAGCTTAGCCGACGCATTGGAGCGGTAAAGCATCAGCTTACTGAATTAGGCATAACGTCATTTACCAAAGAGCAGTAGGCATTCAACTTTCCTAATCGTTAACCCCACTAAGGGATAAATCAACCTTCATCCCCATGTGAGGATATTACAGAAGCCACTGTGTTAGTGGCTTCGATAATGCTCCCCACATCGCACAGAGGTAACACATGGTAGAGATCACACCTGCAGAACAGATTCGACTTAATCTGCTTTCCACCCTTAACTACGACACAGCAGCGGCTGCTAAGGCAATTGAGTTCGTTCAGGACAGCCCGCTCAAATATCAGCTGTTCATCCAGCAGTACAACCGCGTGACAACTGAATCTGAAGTGGTGGCCCGGACTATTAAAGCGCTTCAAGAGTCGACGGAAGCGTTGGCGCTTTTTGATACCGGCGCTGAGCAGGCGAGCTAAAGCATTACAGCAGGCATTTAATAAGTGCCTGTGATAATGCTCCTCATAACATGAAGGTACCAGTGCCGTATCGACAGCGATGATGACACAGAGGATGTGATGTTAACGCTCTACCTCAACGCCTCTCTGAAGCATGCGGAAAAAATCACTAATTGCCGTCTTTATGATAACGCTGTTCCTGACGACGACCCTGACGGGGTGGTAATCGAGGACGATATCAAACTGGCCCTGATGCTGTTGGTTTCGCACTGGTATGAAAACCGGGAGCCTGTTAGTAGCGACAGCGTTAACTCTATTCCGTTCGGTGTTGATGCAATTCTGAAACAGCATCGCAAAGTACCAGGTACGTAGGAGGTGATATGCAGGCAGGACGATTACGGCACCGGGTCACCATTCAAAACTTCACAACCTCCAGAATGCCATCAGGTCAGCCGGTTGAAAAATGGGAAGATGGGAAAACCATCTGGGCCGAGGTTAAGGGGATAAGCGGTCGTGAGCTGTTAGCCGCTGGCGTAGAGCATGCTGATGCGACAATCCGAGTCTGGGTGCGTTTTCGCAAGGATATTTCAGCCGCGTCCAGATTGAACGTCCGCACCGGCCCGTTTAAAGGTGCCGTTCTTAACGTTACCGGCCCTCCGGTTCCGGATATCAAAGGTACCCGGCTGGAAATTCTCTGCAAACAGGGGACCGAAAAATGATTGATGTGAATCTGGATTTTTCCGGTTTGCAGGATATCGCCCGAGACCTGCAAACCCTCAGCAAAGCCGAAAACAATAAAGTCCTCCGGGATTCGACCCGTGCCGGGGCTGAAGTTCTCCGGCAGGAAGTGATTGATCGTGCTCCGGAACAGACCGGTAAGCTGAAGAAAAACGTTGTTGTCGTCACCCAGAAAAGCCGCCGCCGTGGGGAAATCGCATCCGGGGTGCATATTCGTGGCGTTAACCCGCGAACGGGGAACAGCGACAACACCATGAAGGCCAGCAACAAGCGGAATGCGTTTTACTGGCGCTTTGTGGAGCTGGGAACATCTACGGCGCCAGCACATCCGTTTGTTCGTCCTGCCTTTGATACCCGCATGGAAGAGGCTGCGCAGGTGGCGATGCAGCGGATGAATCAGGCTATTGATGAGGTGCTGGCTAAATGACAGAAGATGATCTCTATGACCTGCTGTCGCCGCTGGCAGACGGGCGGGTTTATCCGTATGTGGTGCCGCTTGGCAGCGACGATTTACCCGCGGTAGCCGCTCCTTACATCATTTTCTCGATACCGACTGATGTATCCGGGGATGTTTTCTGCGGTCAGGCAGAGTCAACGTTGCGTATTCAGGTTGATGTATGGGCTGAAACGAATGACGAAGCCAGAGCGTTACGCCTGGATGCCCTGGCTCGCCTGCAGGTTCTTTCCCCTGTCGAGGTGACAAAAATTCCTGGCTACGACACGACAACCCATCTTCATCGGGCAACCCTCGAAATAACGGTTATTGCCTGACAAAAACCAATCCAATCCGACCGCCGCTGGCGGTTTTTTCATTTATGGAGGCTGCGATGTCAGCACTATTTGAACGTGCCCAAAAAACGGTAGTAATGATTACCTCTGTGCCGGTCACCGCGGCAGAGCTGGATACCGCAACCTGGTTAAACCTGAGTTGCACTATCAAACAGGCCAGCTTTACCGCTGGTCAGAAAAACGATATTGACGTCACCACGCTTTGCTCTGATGAAACGGAGAATATTAACGGGCTCCCGGCACCATCAGAGGTATCCCTCTCTGGTAACTTCTACCGTAACCTGGCGCAGGATGCGCTTCGTAAAGCGTACGATAACGACGGTATTTATGGATTTAAGGTCATTTTCCCGTCTGGTAATGGGTTCATGTGGCGCGCTGAGGTTCGTCAGCACACCTGGGATTCTCAAACCAACGGTGTGGTGGCCGCAACGTTCTCCCTGCGCCTGAAAGGCAAGCCAGGCAATATTGATGCCCCGGGTGCCCTGTCGTTTGCTACTGACCTTCCGGCGTCCCAAACGGTCGCGGCAGGAAGCGCCCTGACTATGGGCGTGGTCGTCCAGGGCGGTACGGCACCTTATACCTACGTCTGGAAAAAGGGCACCTCGCCGGTCAGCGGCCAGACCAGCGCAACGTTTACGAAAGCCAGCGCTGTATCCGGTGATGCCGGGGTTTATTCCTGCGTGGTTACTGATGCCGATGGCACTGTGATCACTTCTTCTGATTGCACCGTCACCATCAATTAACGGAGCGCCGGGAGACCGGCGATAAACTTAATGTCAAAACCGAGTCTTAAAGCACTGGCACTGGCACCGATGGCGGGCTTTCGTAAAAAAGAAGTCTCCGTTCCGGAGTGGGATAACGCCAAAGTCATCATTCGTGAGCCATCAGCGGAAGCCTGGATTCGCTGGCAGGGCATTGCCAGCCCGGAACCACCCAAACCACCGGAAGGGCAGGAGCCCCAGGAGGCACCAGAACTGACCCCTTCAGAGCGAGCCTTCCGCACGATGCGGGCCGACGTCACGCTTTTCATCGATATTTTGCTGGATACCGACCTGCAGCCCGTCTTTACTGTCGATGACACCGAACAGGTTGAAGCGATCTATGGCCCTGTGCATTCCCGGCTGTTGAAGCAGGCACTTGATCTTATTCGTGATGCGGATGATGCTAAAGCAAAGTAAAAATGCCTGGCATGCAGTTCCTGATGGCGCTGGCGCTCCGGATGGGCCGCACGCTGGGCGAACTGCGACAAACCATGACGGTCGGTGAATTCAGGATGTGGGCTGAATACGACCGTATCAGCCCAATCGGCGATATTCGCGGCGATATTCTCAATGCTCAGCTGGTATCTGCGGTTTACGGAGCGCAGGGTGTTAAAGTCACCATTGAAGACGCTCAGCTTCAGTGGAGCGCAGATGAGGAAGAAGCAAGCGACGGCGGCGATCCCTTTGCAGGCTTAGAGGCCGCTTTGCTCGCAGCATCAGTTTGAACAAACAATGATAGCTGAAGTTTTACATAACCAATGGTAGGATTTACCCATATCCTTACCAATAGGGGCGCTGTGTGAAAAAATTAATAGTTTTGGCATTATCCATTTTATTTCTGGCTGGATGTAAACCCAGCGACGAAAAAGCAATAGATATTGCCAAAAAGGAAGTTGCTGCTGACATGAAAGATCCAGATAGTGCAAAGTTTCGCTATCTAAGGTTTGTGAAAGCAGGTGAAAAAGATGGACTGGTTGGCGGATTTGTTTGTGGTGAAATAAATTCAAAAAATAGTTACGGAGCCTATGCTGGTTATTCAAAGTTTCAGCTGGCATTAACAATGAAATCGAAAGGTTTTTTCTCTAAAGGCGTAAACTATACCATTGATGATAAGAAGATATACAAGACCCTCATTGGGTCTGATTTGGATTTTTATTATAAGGTATGCGGTCAGGATGAATGATTGATTAAACTAACGAATTAGATTGAGAGCCTCGCGTAAGCGGGGCTTTTTTTTAGAGGAATAGCAATGGCAACCCTTCGCGAATTAATTATAAAAGTTTCAGCTAATTCTCAGTCCTTTCAGACCGAGATCGCTCGCGCATCTCGCATGGGGTCCGATTATTATAAGACAATGCAACGGGGTGGGCGGCAGGCGGCTGTTTTCGCGCGCGAGACAAGACAGGCGCTAGCCGAAGTATCTGCACAATTATCAGAAACTAAAAGTGCAGCTATGGGTATGGCTGGTGCGTTTGCCGGAGTTTTTGCGACCGGGCACCTTATCGCTCTTGCTGATGAGTGGAGTTCTGTGAATGCACGTCTAAAACAGGCGTCAACATCAACCGATGATTTCTCCAATTCCCAACGATTACTTATGGATATCAGCCAGAAAACAGGGACAGCGTTCAGTGATAACGCAGGTTTATTTTCTCGTTCGGCAGCATCCATGCGTGAGTTTGGCTATTCCTCTGGCGATGTACTGAAAGTCACCGAGGCTATCAGCACGGGCCTTAAATTATCCGGGGCCAGCACGTCAGAGGCCAGTTCAGTTATCACACAGTTCAGCCAGGCGCTGGCGCAGGGGGTATTGCGCGGGGAGGAGTTCAACTCTGTTAACGAAAACGGTGATCGGATCATCCGTGCCTTAGCAGCAGGTATGGGCGTTGCCCGCAAAGACCTCAAGGCGATGGCTGATAACGGACTGTTGACAATAGATAAAGTGGTTCCGGCTATCACCGCTCAGTTACGGGTGATGCAGGCTGAATTTGATGCAATGCCAAAAACAGTATCAGCCTCGACTCAAAAGGTTGAAAATGCCTTTATGGCCTGGGTGGGCGGTACAAATGATGCATACGGTGCCTCCGCTGTGCTTGCTGGTGGTCTTGATTCACTGGCTGAGAACATTGATACCGTAGCAATGGCTGCAGGAGCGTTAACGGCTGTGGGCGTGACCCGGTTTCTGGGAAACTGGACGCTTCAACTGAAATCACACACCGAAGAGCTAATTAGGGCCAGAGGGGCGGAAATTTCCAGCACTGCGGCTAAAATCGAAGGAGCAAACGCCTCACTTGTTCAGATTGAAACGGAAAAATCGTTACTTCTGTCTAATCAGCGCTCACTAGTGGCTCAACTTGAACTGGCGCAGACGGAAAAACAACGCGCATCCATCAGGACATTGCTTGCAAGAAACTCAATGGAGATGGTCAAAGCGAATAAAGCGGAAACCGCCACGGTCAATGAGCTGTCAATAGCAAATCAGCGGCTTAATGCGCTCACCTCTGTAACGAGAACCGCATGGGCTGGCGTATCATCCCTCTTTGGTGGCATTCCAGGGATTTTGATGCTGGGTGCAGGTGCCTGGTATACATGGTATCAGAACCAGGAACAGGCGCGTCAGTCTGCGATACAGTATGCCTCCACCCTTGACGAGGTGGTGGAAAAGGCGAAAGCCATGAGCGAAATTCAAATCAGAGGCTCTATTGCTGATTCTGGTGAATCCATTGACGCGCTCAAAGATAAGCTGGAAGACTTGAGGGATGCTCAAGCCGAGGCCGCTGCTGAAGTTCAGAAATATACGTCTCTCGCTCGACAGATGGGCGTTCAGAATGATCAAAATAATGGTTACGTACAGAACGCCGCTAAATATCAGCGGGAATATAATAAAATATCCCGAGATATTGCTGATACTACATCTCAATTAAACAATGCTGTAGATGCGCAAAATAAGTTACAAACTGAGTTAGCCTCAAAAGTTCAGGCATCGGCAGTCGCTTTTGACAAAATAAAAAGTTCGATAATTGGTGCGCTGAATGTTAATGAAGCAATGGCAACATCGCTGTCAGTTACCATTCAATTCATGGACGAATTAAAAAAGCGCTCTGGGAACGGCCAGCCCCCAGCACCCCAAACCAATACAGCTTACGATAATTTTATAAAACAACAAAAAGAAAGCATAGCCTTGTCTCAGAAAGAAGGCGTTGAGCGTGCAAAACTGAAGGCCCTTCAGGATGCTATCAAACAGGGGGCCATCAGAACTGATGATAAAGGTAATGTTCTGCCTGGGCAGGATGCGCAAATTGCTGCTATTCAGGGCAATGCGGCCACCGATTTTAATCTTAACGAGTCACATAAAAAGCCGCGTGGTAAATCTGATGCAGAGAAAACTGAGGATGTTTATACCAGACTGATAAAACAACAGCGTGAGCAAATCGCACTTGGAGGGCAAAATAACGAACTAGCTAAAGTAAAATATCAGGTTGTTCAGGGCGAGCTTGCATCGCTCGATAATGCTAAAAAAGAGATACTGCTACAGAATGCCGCCCTTATCGATCAGAAAAACATTGCTGAACAGTTAAAAACGTTCCGTGAGGGGTTGGCTGACAGCAACGCTGCTGCGCGTGACCGGGGGAATATTGATTTTCTTGGTGCCGGGATGGGGAATAAGGCTCGCGACCGCATGAAGGAAATGGCGGATATCCGTTCCGATTTTCTTAAACAGCAACGGGACCTGCAGCGGGATTTCAGCAAAGGTCAAATTTCTGAGGACCTGTACAAACAGCAAACGGAAGCACTTCAGGTGGCGCTTACTGAACGGCTCCAGATTCAGGAGGAATACTACAAGAAAAGCGATGAGCAACAGTCAGACTGGCGCGCGGGGATCAGCGATTCCCTGATGAACTATGCCGATCAGGCCTCTGATCTTAGTTCAATGTCAGCATCAGCGACCAGTGAGATACTGAACAATGCTACCAACTCGATCTCTACCAATATGACGAATGTGCTGACGGGGGCTACCACCTTTAAAGAAGGTATGTCGAATATCTTCACCTCCCTTGGAGAAAGTGTCATTCAGTCGCTTATCCAGATGGCAACGCAGGCGCTGATCACCAAAGCGATTCTGGCTTCAGTGGGGGGCGGGTTTGGCGGGATATTTGGCAGTATTTTTGGCGGGGCGAGTGGTGCAGCCAGCAGCGGAACGGCCATTCAAAGCGCCGGGGCTAACTTCTCCTTTAATGCCTTGGGAGGTGTATACGATTCACCGTCACTTTCTGCATATAGCGGCGGCGTGTACAACACTCCGCAGTATTTTGCTTTTGCGAAAGGCGCAGGTGTATTTGGCGAGGCCGGGCCGGAAGCCATCATGCCGCTTACCCGTGGCGCTGATGGTTCGCTGGGGGTCAGAGCTGTTGGGCGGGAATCTCCGGCGGTACAGAACGCTGCGAGGCAGCAGCAGGAAAGAAAACTTCTTTCAACTGGCGATATCAACGTCAATTACCACCTCACGGGTAAACCGGATGATGTGATGATGCAGACATTGGATGCCCACGGCCGCCGCCTGGCTAAACAGATAAAATCTGAACTGACGAGCGACGTTAACAATCCTCAAAATGCCTTCGGTAGAGCACTTTACTCCAATCTTCAGCCCAAAAAACCACGATAACCTGCCCGGAGGGAATATTCATGGCAGATATTTTCTACCCGGATGAATACCTGCCCATGCCGCTTATGGACGGGTACGGGTTTAAGCCCATATCACCTTTACTGCGAACGGAGATGACGTCCGGTCGCGCTCAACAACGAAGGCGATATACCTCAACACCCACCCAGGCATCAGTTAAATGGATTTTTAAAACTGATGCTCTGGCGCAGGTGTTTGAGGCGTTTTTCAGGGATGCGCTTAAAGATGGCCAGTCCTGGTTCTATCTTAAACTCCAGACTCCAGTCGGGGTAAAGCCCTATAAAGCCAGGTTCGTGGATATTTACGAAGGGCCGACGCTGGTCGCGCCAAAATACTGGCAGTACAGCGCAACGCTGGAATTATGGGAGCGCCCATTACCGCCTTCTGGTTGGGGAAATTACCCGGAATGGCTGGCGGGCCAGTCGTTACTGGATATTGCGCTTAACAGAGAGTGGCCGAAGCATGACAATTCTTGAGCGACTATATGCCAGCAGCGGATCGGAGGTTATTCACGACACGTTGCAGATATCGGCAGGCGATGATAACTACTGGCTAACCAGTGGCTGGGATGACGTTTCCGTGATGCTGGAAAATGGTCAGCCGGCGACGTTTGAAGCCAGCGCGATAGATATCGCCTTACCAGCCAGGAACGCCGACGGGACACAGGATTTAAAGTTTGCTATCAGCAATATTGACGGAAGGGTTTCTGAGGCGATCGATAAAATCCTGGATGAAATGAAATCAGCCACGCTGACATTCCGGCGGTACATTTCATCCGATCTGTCTGCTCCGGCATCATCACCGTATACGCTCGATATCAAATCTGGCTCCTGGACGCCGACAGCAGTTCAGGTCACGGCAGGCTATATGAATGTCCTCAAAACAGCCTGGCCCCGTAAACGTTACAACCTCGCCGAGCATCCGGGCTTACGTTACTAACCTGAGGCAAATATGTTTAATCCTGATAAATACCGTTCTGTTAAATGGCAGAAGGGCGGTAGAGCCTACCCGCTACTCGACTGCTTCGGCATTGTGAATGAAATACGCAGCGACCTGGGGCTACCTGAATGGCCGGATTTTGCTGGTGTGACCAAAGACGGCGGGGGCCTCGACCGGGAAGCGAGAAAGCTGATGCTTTCGCTGAAACGTTGTGAACCCTGTGAAGGTGCCGGAGTGGCCTGCTATTCGGGCTCAACAGTTTCCCATGTCGGGATCGTTGTGATGCTCGATAACCAGCTGCAGGTCGCGGAATGCAATCCAGGCTCGGGGGTTACGTTTCTGCCACTGTCGCGATTTATCCGTCGCTTTAACCGCGTGGAGTTCTGGCAATGACGATAAAGTTTTACCCGTCCCGGCTACCGGGTGAACCACTTGAAACGCACGATCATGGTGTGCTTACGCTGCATGAGTGGATGTGCAGAAATGTCCCGAGCTATTCACAGGATAAAACTCATCCTGTCGTGATCGAGCTGAACGGCCAGGCAGTCCCCCCGACGGAATGGCCGTTATGTTTGTTGCGGCCAGACAGTGACGTGCGGATATATCCCATTCCTTATGGCACGGGTCTTGAAATTGCCGCGTGGGTTTCGGTGGCCGTATCCATTGCGTCTACGGCCTATGCATTATTCTTTGCCCCAAAACCAGAGCTGGGCGGCTTTTCATCCAGTAACGCTTCATCGCTGGATCTGAATCCGGCTAAAGCCAATACAGCGAAGCTTGGCGATCCCGTCAGGGAGGCTTTCGGGCGAAACCGGATTTACCCTGATTACCTGGTGCAGCCGGTAACGCGATTCGACCCCGCTGATCCCACCAGAATGACGGTCGAAATGTTTGTCTGCCTTGGATATGGGCGTTTCTCTTATACCGGCGGAGATTTTCGGGTAGGTGAAACTCCAGCGCTGACCTTGGGCGCCGGATTTTCATATACCAGCTATGGGCCTGGCGATAATGTGGCCGGGGATCGTCGCAGTGAGATATGGTTCAACTCAACGGAAGTTGGGGGAACGTCGAGCGGCAGTGGCCTCGATATGGCTCAGACTGCCCCTGAAGCCAGTGATATCGTTGCTGATACCATGACCGTCAGCGGTGCCTCTGTTTCGTTTTCTGGCCTCGATGTTGATGATGATAACGATGATGACGAGGACGAAAACAAACTACCGCCAGGCTGGACTGTGGGCGCTATTGTCACCCTGAAAGCGCCAGTGAATTATCAGGTATCCATCGAGGGCGGCTTTAACGTGCTGACAGGCGACGTCGTGTCAGAGATTGCGCCATTCAGCGGTATGCCTGTCACGCTAACGTTTAACGGCACTGACTATGATCTGCAGATCGCCACGTATACCCCACACCAGGACGCCGTTCCGGGAACAGGGGGAGCGACTGCGGTATTACGCGCCAGTGCGTCGCCGTCAACGTATGACTTTACGACAACCAGCCAGACCTTTTCTCTGACCTGGCAGGGGATCACCTATACCATATCTCTGGTCGCCAACTACGGCACAATGTCTGGCTTGCTCGCAGCGATTAATGGCGGGTTGAATGGTTCCGGGCTAATTGCTCAGGATGATGGCGGCGTGATACGTATCGCCGAGATCTCCAGCCCCTGGCGTGGCGGTTCCATTACGTCATCTTTCCTGCCTGCGTCAGTATTTGGTGACAGCCCGGTATTTACTGCTGGTGCAGCCTCCAGCGGCGGAAGCCCTGCGGTAACAGCCAGCGTCACACTGGCATACGATTCCGGTACCGCATTTTCTGGCCTGCCGGACGGCACGCAGCGGATTTCCCTGGCGCACCGTGGCAACGAATACCAGATAGCATCGACTGACGGTGCGTCTGCAACCGTACAGAGGGTGGTTAATGGTGTCGTTGATAATACCTGGGCAGGTTTCCTCACTCGTACCGTCGTGGATTTTGCCGCGTCTGGTATTAACGATAATGAAACCTGGCTCGGCCCCTTTCTGGCCTCCCCGCAAAATGAAGTTGTGGACGCCTTCGAGGTCAACTTTGCGTTCCCAAACGGAATTTGCGGATTCCAGAACAACGGGAATAAGCGGGTTCGCCATGTTGAGTATGAAATTCAGTATCGCGTATATGGTTCCGGATCGGGGTGGACGAGTAAGCAGGGGGTATCGCCGCCGAATTCCGGCAGCATATCGGTCCAGGATTCAATGTCGTACACCACGCCGTAGTTACGACCGTAGTCCAGTGAGCCGTAGTCGGCAAACTTCAGACCAGCGAAGGCCAGACGGGTCCAGGAGTTTGCGCCTTCTTTTTCAGTGGTATTTGCCTGAATGTTGTATTCCCACTGACCGTAGCCGGTTAACTCGGAAGCGATCTGCGTTTCGCCTTTTATACCAAAGCGAGCATAGGTCTGATCGCCATCCTCTGAAGTGTCGTCAGAGAAGTAGTGCAGGCCGTCGACTTTTCCGTAAAGGTCCAGTTTGTTGCCGTTGTTGTTATAGATTTCCGCGGCATTAACGGCATTGGCCATTAATAATGCCGGTACCATGAGTGCCAGTACTTTTCTTTTCATTATATATTCCCTTTTA
>OLFS01000772.1_pt1 | contig 28816 bp, 20 predicted proteins | sample 1605491 | NCBI WGS metagenome assembly OLFS01 (sample SAMEA3888921, study PRJEB22519) | human gut metagenome | biome: human gut; feature: human-associated habitat; material: faeces | place: Denmark | collected 2011 | reverse complement strand
TTTGAACTTAATAATATTGAAAGCCAAAATTAAATTTCTAAATAGCATTATTAGAAATTATAAGAGAAATATATGACTCTATGGACACAATCCGGTGGCATTATGGCTCGCAACGCCCAGATAAGCGCCTGCTTGGGTCAGTCCTTGGCTCGCTTCACATCCCCTGATGAGCCACTGCCGGGTGATGTGCTGATCGGCTGGGGCCAGAAGGCTAATACCCACCAGATCAAGGAGCAGGCCAAGACCCTGAGTTTGCCCTATTGGCAGCTTGAAGATGGCTTTATCGGTTATATCGGCCATCCCGCCAGGGGGGGCAAGGCGGTCTCGCTGATCGCCGATCCGGTGGGGATCTATTACGATGCCCGTCAGCCCAGCCAGCTTGAGCAATTGATTGCCACCCCGTGCGAGCCACAGATGTTGGAACGGGCCGAACGACTGATTGGTGAGCTGGTACGCCTCGGGGTCACCAAATACAACTGTTATGCCACTGCCCCCGGTCAGTCGATTGTCAGCGGCAGCGTGACCGCACTCTCTGCTGTCGGTGACTATGGTGGTTTGCCATCAGGGCTTGCCACACGTCTGCAGCAGAGCGCCAAACTCAGGATCCTGCTGGTCGATCAGGTCGCAGGGGATCTCTCCATTCCGGGCGCCCTGGCCAGTGAAGCAGATTTTGTAGCGATGGTGGAGGCGGCCCGCCGTAATCATCCCGATGCGCGCCTGTTGCTGCGCACCCATCCCGATACTCGTCTTGGCAAGAAGCGCGGGGTGTTGGCCCGTCTGAACCTGAATGATGTGGAGATTGTTGCCGATCACTGCCATCCCCATGCGCTGCTCAAGTTGGTGGATGCTGTATATACGGTGTCATCCCAACTTGGTTTTGAGGGCCTGTTGCTTGGCAAGCCGGTCTATTGCTTCGGTATGCCGTTTTATGCCGGTTGGGGGCTGACCCATGACAGCAAGCAGTGTGAACGGCGCAACGTAAAAGTGTCGCTCCCCCAGCTGGTTGCTGCAGCCTTGATCTGCTACCCGCGCTATTTTGACCCCGTGCTCGGCCAACGTTGTGAAGTGGAAGAGGTCGTTGCCATCATTGCTCGCCAGCAAAAGCCTGCTCCACGTTGGCGCAGGCTTTATCTGGTCGGTTTCTCGCTGTGGAAGCGCGCCTTTATGCAGGCGTTTTGCCAGCATTTGGCCGATGAGCTGCGCTTTGTGCGCAAGCCACCCAAGCGGTTGACCGGTGACGAGCAGATATTGGTGTGGGGTAGCCGCCACCCCGCTCTCGCCTCTGCAATCCGGGTCGAGGATGGCTTTATTCGTTCCAGGGGGCTTGGCTCCAATCTCTGTCGGCCCTCCTCGCTATCACTGGATCCGGTCGGGATCTATTTCGACAGCCGTACCCCCAGCGGGCTTGAGCAGTTGCTCAACTACCAGAGGGTGACGGAGGTGGAGGTCAAGCGCGGTGACGCCCTGATTGCGTTGCTACGTGAACACAGGGTCAGCAAATACAATGTGGGCGAGCCGCAGCATTACGCCAAGCCGGATGATGGTCGTGAGCTGGTGCTGGTGGTCGGGCAGGTAGATGGTGATGCCTCCATTCTGACCGGGAGCCCGCATATTCGCAGTAACGAGCAATTGCTGTGGGCGGTGCGGGCGGCTAAACCCGAAGCCCATATTCTCTACAAGCCTCATCCTGATGTGGTGGCGGGCAATCGTGGCGGGGCGATTTCAGCGGCCTGTCTGGCGGAGTGTGTCGATAGTCAGGTGCTCGATATTGGTCTCACCAGCCTTTATCCCCATGTGGATGAGCTGCATACCATGACATCGCTCAGCGGCTTTGAGGCGCTGGTGCAGGGGGTCAAGGTGACGACCTGGGGCCAGCCCTTCTACAGTGGCTGGGGGTTGACCACGGATGCCAATCCGCCTGCTCGCCGTCAACGTAGTCTGCCGCTGGCGGCTCTGGTCTATCTGACGCTGGTTGCCTATCCGCTCTATATCGATTGGCAGACCGGCCTCTGGATTAGCCCGGAGCAGTTGATCCGCCAGCTGGCTAAGCAAGGGCACTCATCGGCCCAAAAGGCCAGCCGTTGGCAACGCTGGCAGGTCAAGCTCGGTTACTTGTTCCAGACGCTCATGCAGCGCCCGGCTCCGTTGAGTTTTCGCTTCCCCCGTTTTTGAGATACATCGTCAATGAAGATTTTGTTACTGCAAGGACCGCTTGGCCCTTTCTTTCAGGCCTTGAGTCGTCAGCTGACCGAAGCGGGACATCAGGTGGTGAAGATCCATTTCAATGGCGGGGATGAGTGCTGGCCCTGTGCTGGGGAAAATCTGCGCTTTTGTGGTAAACCGGAGAGCTGGAATGCATTTTTGCGCCGGGTGCTCAAGCATCACGCTATCGATTCCGTGATCTGCTACGGAGATTGCCGTTACTACCATCTGGTTGCTGGCCGTATCTGCAAGCTGAAGAAGTTGCCATTTTGGGCAATGGAGGAGGGTTATCTCAGACCCGATTACGTCACGCTGGAACAGGGGGGGGTCAATGCCTTCAGCCCCTGGTATGAGCGTCGTGATCAGCTTGCCGAGCTGGACTGGCCTGTGCCTTATGACAGTTCGCTGAAGGTGGGCAAGACCTTTGCTGTGCGCGCCTGGAATGCCAGTCGTTACCATATCAGCAAGGCGCTGATGCAGTGGCGTTATCCCCATTTTGTCAATCATCGCCCCTGGAATCTGGTGCAGGAGGCGATGGGGTGGGTCTGCGGCGCCATGGTGAAATACGGCAACTTGCGCCAGGATCGCGCCTTGCTCAAAGCGTTGCCGCAGTACGCCGGGCGGATCTTCTTTGTGCCACTGCAAGTGACCGAAGATTTTCAGATCAGGGAACACTCTGACTTGAGCGGGGTAGAGGAGATGGTTGCGCAGGTGATCAACTCCTTTGCGCAGCATGCCAAACCCGAAGATGTGTTGCTGTTCAAGCATCACCCCATGGATCGGGGCTATGTCAGTTATCGCGCCCAGATAAACAGACTCATCGCAGTGCTTGGCCTGGAGGGGAGGGTCTTTTACGGTTATGAACTGCCGCTGCCAACCCTGTATCCCTTGCTCAAAGGGGTTATCACCATCAACAGTACGGTCGGTCTCTCTGCGCTGTTGCATGATGTGCCTACCTTCTGCATGGGGCGTGCACTCTATGACATTGACGGCCTTACCACCACAGGCTCACTGGAATCCTTCTGGCACAAGCAGAGCCCCGTATGTGCCGAGACATTCAAACGGGTGCGCCACTCCTTGCTCCATCTGACCCAGCTCAATGCCAGTTTTTACCGTCATCTGAATATGAGTGCACTGGCGGTAATGGAAAAGATGAAGCTCGACACCCGGCATCGCAGTGATGAGGAGGTGTCATGGGGGCATCGGGCCAGTGTGCATAAAATGGTTGGCTTTACCTTACCCTGGTTGGCCACTTATGAGCGTATTGCGGACGGATTGCATTCGGTCGGGTCCTGGTGCTCAACACTGCCCGTATAGGAGGGCAGTTTTTGCGCTGCCGGCCCGGCACGTCGCGCTGAATCATAAAAAAGCCCTTCACCATGGTGAAGGGCTTTTTGCTATCTGACGTTATGCGCTTGGGTTGCTCCGTCCGGGTTTAGTAGCCCTGCTGGTGCACGTCCATCACGGCGCGGCCGGAGGGATCTGCCATCTCCTTGAACTTGGCATCCCACTCCAGCGCGGTGGGGGTGGAGCAGGCGACCGACTTGCCGTAGGGCACGGTACGGGCGGCGGCTTCCAGCGGGAAGTGCTCGTCGAAGATGGCGCGGTAGAAGTAGGCCTCCTTGGTGAGCGGGGTGTTGATGGGGAAGCGGAATGCGGCCGCCTCGAACATCTGATCCGTCACCTCTTGTTCTACCATGGCTTTTAGGCTGTCGATCCACGAATAACCCACGCCGTCGGAGAACTGCTCCTTCTGACGCCATGCCACTTCGTGGGGCAGCAGATCTTCGAACGCTTCGCGCAGGATGTGCTTCTCGATCTTGCCCTTGCCGCACATCTTGTCGGCAGGTTGCAAACGCATCGCCACGTCCATGAACTCCTTGTCGAGGAAGGGCACGCGACCCTCCACCCCCCAGGCGGCCATCGATTTGTTGGCGCGCAGGCAGTCATAGAGGTGCAAAGAGGCGAGCTTGCGCACGTTCTCTTCGTGGAACTCGCGGGCGTTGGGCGCCTTGTGGAAGTAGAGATAGCCACCGAACAGCTCGTCTGAGCCTTCGCCGGAGAGCACCATCTTGATCCCCATCGCCTTGATGTAGCGGGCCATCAGATACATGGGCGTGGAGGCGCGGATGGTGGTGACGTCATAGGTCTCGAGGTGATAGATGACGTCCCGCAGGGCATCCAGACCCTCCTGCACGGTGAAGTGGATCTGGTGGTGGATGGTGCCGAGGTGATCAGCCACCTTGCGGGCGGCGGCGAGATCCGGCGACCCTTCCAGACCGACGGCGAAGGAGTGCAGTTGCGGCCACCAGGCTTCGCTCTTGCCATCGTCCTCGATGCGGCGCGCCGCATAGAGCTTGGTGATGGCGGAGATGACGGAGGAGTCCAGTCCGCCGGAGAGCAGCACGCCATAAGGCACGTCACACATCAGCTGGCGTTTGACCGCGGCTTCCAGCGCGGCTTTCAGCTCGGCCTTGTCGCTGACGTTGTGCTCGACCGCGCTGTATTCCATCCAGTCGCGCTTGTACCACTGTTTGAGCTCGCCATCCTTGCTCCACAGGTAGTGTCCCGGCGGGAAGGTTTCGACGCTCTTGCAGACCGGCACCAGCGCCTTCATCTCGGAGGCGACATAGAAGTTGCCGTGCTCGTCGCGGCCGGTATAGAGGGGGATGATCCCCATGTGGTCGCGACCAATCAGGTAGGCATCCTGTTCGGCGTCATAAAGGATGAAGGCAAAGATGCCGTTGAGATCGTCGAGAAACGCCGGGCCCTTCTCTTTGTAAAGAGCCAGCAGCACTTCACAGTCAGATTTGGTCTGGAACTGGAAGTCGACCTTGAGGGTTTTCTCCAGCTCTTTGTGGTTGTAGATCTCGCCGTTGACCGCCAGCACATGGGTGCGCTCGGGGTTGTAGAGCGGCTGGGCGCCATTGCCCGGGTCGACGATGGCCAGACGCTCGTGCACCAGAATGGCTTTGTCTGAGCTATAGACGCCGGACCAGTCAGGCCCGCGGTGACGCAGTCGCTTGGACATCTCCAGCGCCGATTTGCGCAGGGCTACTGCATCGGACTTGATATCCAGAATGCCGAAAATTGAACACATTGGCGGTAATCCTCTTGATTTTTATATGAGCCCCCCACGTTTGGGCTCGAAATTCCATTTACATTCCTCGTCAGACACAATGCCTAGCGGAAAAACCTTTTGCAAGCGGGAAAACCGCAGAAAATCATGCCGTAAGCGTCAAGCGGATCAACAGGATAAGGGCTGCTGCAACGGGGCAGGGTGACGTGAACGTCAAGCCGAGGCGGGTTCGAAGATCACATAGACCTTGCGACAGGGGGTGAGGGTCTCCCACTCGCCGACAAAGCCGGCGGGAATGACGAATTGATCGCCGGGTTTGAGGGCCAGCTGGCCGCCCTGACTGTCGTGGATCACCACATCCCCCTCCAGCAGCTGGCAATACTCGTGCTCGGTGTAGTGGATGGCCCAGCGGCCCGGCTCGCAAGCCCAGAAGCCCACGTGAAACTGCTGGCTGGGATCGGAGTAGTGGTTCCACACCGTCTGACTCGGATGGCCTGCTTTAATGCGCTCGGGGGCGGGCATCAGCGGGGTAGGGGCCGCCTCGTGGCGATCGAGCAAAATCCAGTCGTTGAGGGTCTTCATGGTGCCTCCTTGGCTTCGGCAGATAGGAAAGCGGGGCCATCCCGGCCCCGCGTTTGTTCGTTTTATTAAACGAGGTTGTGCATAACTTAAACGATGCGCATTCCCTTGCCAAGAGCCGCAGCCCGACGACTCAAAGCGGCTGCAAGCGGCGGATCACATGACGGGCAAAGCCGCTGCCCGCTTCGTTGTAGACGTTGAACACCGCATCCACCCCCTGCTCCTGCAAGGAGGCGATATCATCCTCGAAGCGGACGATAGCGGCTATCTTGCCGGCAAAGCCGTGGCTGCGCAGCTTCTCGATGGCGTAGAGATTCCCCGAGTGGTGGGGCATCGCCAGCAGCACCAGATTGACCTGATTGGAGAGCAGCACCTTGTCCCAGAAGTCGGTATCGGTGGCATCCCCCTCGATGACGTTCATCCCCTGGGCGCGCAGGGTGGGCAGCTTCTCGCTGTCGTTCTCCACTCCGAGGATGACGTTGCCGTATTTGTTCTCCAGCTCGAAGTAGGCCCCCTGACCGATCCGCCCCATGCCGAGGATGATTACCTCGGCATCGCCGAGCTCGATGGGCCTGTCCTCCGGGTGCAGTGTGTTGGCCTGGATCCCGCGCAGCCAGCTGCCGAGTCTGTGGTAGATCCGCTCGCTCTGGCTGTTGAGCGGTGCCGAGAGCATGAAGCTTGCCGCCAGCGCCAGCGAGACCGCCACCAGCCACTCGTGGGAGAGCCAGCCCGCCTTGGCGGCGATGGCCGCGACGATCAGGCCAAACTCCGAGAAGTTGGTGAGCGCCAGGGTCGAGAGCAGGGCGGTACGCACCCGCAGGTGGGCACCGCTGTAGACCAGATAGTAGAGGACACTTTTGAGCGGCAGGGCCAGCACCAGCGCCAGTGCCAGCAGCATGGTGTCGTGGGTCGGCAGGCCGTTGAGGCCGATGGTGAGAAAAAAGCAGACCAGAAAGAGGTCTTTGAGGTTGAAGAGCGCCTTGGCCAGCCCCGCCGCAGCTGGGTGGGAGGCGAGCAGCATGCCGATGATGAGGGCGCCCAGATCCGGCTTGAGGCCGACTACTTCAAAACCGGCGGCCCCGACCACCAGCGCCAGAAAGACTCCGAACAGCACCTGCAGCTCGCCGTGACCGGCCCGCTCCAAGAGCTTGAACAGCAGCGGGCGCAGCAGCGGTAATCCCAGCACCCAGAGCGCCCAGATGCTGGGCCACTTGCCGCTGGAGAAGGCCAGAAACGCCACGGCGAACACATCCTGCATCACCAGCACCCCGATGGCGATGCGGGCGTAGAGGGCATTCATGTCGCTGCGATCTTCCAATACCTTGACTGCGAAGACGGTGCTGGAGAAGGAGAGGGCAAAACCCAGCAGCAGCGCCAGCTTCCAGTCCAGCGAGAGGGCAAGCTCGAGCCCCAGCCCCTTGCAGACCAGCAGTACCACGGTAAAGAGCAGGGTGGAGAGCAGCAGGTGCAGGCTGGTGGTGCCCCACACATCGCGCCGCATCAGGGTCTTGATATTGAGCTTGAGACCGATGGTGAACAGCAGCAGGGTGACGCCGAGATCGGCCACCTCGCTCAGGGCGGGAGTATTTTCATATCCCATGCCGTTGAGGATAAAACCGGCGGCCAGAAAGCCTAGCAGGGGGGGCAGGCCAATCAGATTGACTACCATGCCGCAGCCAAAGGCCACGGCGATCAGAATGGGTTCCATAACAGATCCTGCAAGGGCAGGAGAGACCTGCCCTGTTTAACGCTTGGGTGGTGATTAGACGATATCGATGTCGACCACGGAGTCGAAAATATGGTTCGGGCGAAACGGCATGCGGTCGATATCGGCGACCTTGCTCACCCCGGAGAGCACCAGCACCGTCTCGAGACCGGCCTGAAAGCCCGCCAGAATGTCGGTGCGCAGGTTGTCGCCGATGATGATGGTGTCGTCGGAGTGGGCCTCCATCCGGTTGAGCGCCGCACGGATGATCCAGGCGCTCGGTTTGCCGACATAAAACGGCTTCTTGCCGGTCATCCGCTCGATGGGGGCGCACAGGGCGCCGCAGGCCGGGTGCATCATGGGGCCGTGGGTGTCGGGGTTGGTGGCGATAAAGCGGGCCCCCTGATCGACGAACTTGGCCCCCTGTTGCATCATGGTCCAGTTGTAGTTGCGGGTCTCGCCCACCACCACGAAGTCCGGGTCTATGTCGGTGATGGTAAAGCCGGCCTTGTAGAGCTCGTGGGTCAGCGCCCCTTCACCGATCACATAGGCCTTCTTGCCATCCTGACGCTTGAGGAAGTCGGCGGTGCCCATGGCGGAGGTGTAGAAGCACTCCTCCGGCACTTCGATCCCGGCGGAACGGAAGCGGTTTTGCAGATCTTTCTGGGTCTGGGCCGGGTAGTTGGTGAGGAACAAGAGCTTGCTGCCCTGCTCCAGCAGGCGATGGACGAAACGGTCGGCACCGGGGATGAGATCGTTGTTGTGCAGGATGACACCGTCGATATCGCAGATGACGTTCTTCTTCATGAAAACTCCTTGTCAGGGCGCAGGCGAGCCGCCAATCGTTAAGATGTTCAATCATTTATGATTTTTGTGACGCCATTATAAGTCTGTTTGATGACAAGTCTCCCCTGTCTCGCCACTTGGGTGCACAATAAAGCTGCCGTCGGGTCAGTCTGGTGGAGGGGCTGACGCCGGATCACTTTGCTGATGGAGCCGTCGCTATGGACACCCCGATTCCCAAGCCAGTCACACCCGAACACCTCACCGCCGCGCAATTTATCGCCGGACTGCCGAAACTGGAGCTGCACCTGCATATCGAGGGCAGCCTCGAACCCGAGCTGATGTTTGAGCTGGGTCGCCGCAATAATATCCCGCTGCCCTGGCCCGATGTGGCCAGCGTGCGCGCCGCTTATGACTTTGACTGCCTGCAATCCTTTCTCGACCTCTACTATCGCGGTGCCAGCGTGCTGGTGACCGAGCAGGACTTCTTCGACCTCACCTGGGCCTATCTTGAGCGTTGCGCCGCCGACAAGGTGGTGCATGTAGAGATATTCTTCGACCCGCAGACCCACACCGCCCGCGGTATCCCCTTTGCTACCGTGCTGGGTGGCATCGAGCGGGCGCTGCAGCGCGGGGAGCAGGAGTTTGGCATCAGCTGGCGCCTTATCATGAGCTTTTTGCGCCACCTGAGCGAGGATGACGCGTTCGCTACGTTGGCAGAGGCCATGTCCTTCCTGTCGCGCATTCACGGCATCGGCCTCGACTCGGGTGAAAAGGGCAACCCGCCGACCAAGTTTGCCCGGGTCTTTGCCCGCTGCCGCGAGCTGGGGCTGCCGGTGGTGGCCCATGCGGGTGAAGAGGGGCCTGCCGACTACATCTGGCAGGCGATCAACGAGCTGCAGGTGCGGCGCATCGATCACGGGGTGCGCTCGGCAGACGATCCCGAGCTGCTGCGCTATCTGGCCGATACCCGGCTGCCGCTCACCGTCTGTCCCCTCTCCAACACCCGGCTCAAGGTGTTCGGCAATATTGCCCAGCACAATGTGTTGCGGCTGCTGGAGCAGGGGCTCTGCGTCACCATCAACTCGGACGACCCTGCCTACTTTGGTGGCTATATGAATGCCAACTTTGTGGCGCTGGCCGATGGCCTCGGCGCGACCATGAGTCAGCTCTGCCGCTTGTCGCTCAATGCCGTTGAGGCGAGCTGGCTCTCTCTGGCCGACAAGGCGCGGCTGACCCGGGAGATCCGCAGTTATGCCGCGACTCACGGGGTGATCTTGCACTGAGTCAGGCGCCAATGAAGTCGAGATGAGATGCAGTAGATATAAAGAGAGGCCCGCCCCCACTGGCGGGCCTCTCTTATTTCAAAGGCTGGTGTGGTTTCTGGAGGAGGGCTGTATTACGCCACTCGCACCAGAAACTTCTCGCCCTGTCCTTCGCGCTTGAAGCGCTCGAGCAGGGTGGGTAGTTCCTCAAAGTCGCCGACCACCAGCGGCGGCAGGGTCAGCTCGCCGCTCGCCATTTGATCCATCATGGCGACACCAGCGGCCACCAGTCGGCTCCACTGCTTGTCGGTGCCAAAGGCGTGCTGGGCGCCCAGCGCAATCTCGTGCAACGAGTGGCAATGGCTAAAGGCGGGTAGCGGATTGTGCGGGATGCGCCCGAGCACAGTCACCATGTGACCGTAGTAGCCAAGGGCGGGCAGCAGGCTTTCTGCCTGTTGGCTGGAGACCAGATCGATGATCCCCTCGAACGGCTCGTTGCCGTTGGCAGTCTGCAAGGTGGCCAGCCAGTCGGGATCCCGATAATCGGCTACACCCTGCACACCGATCTGTTTGAGCCACTGATGGTGGCGTGGGCTGGCGCTGGCAAAGACTCGCGCTCCTTGCTTGAGGGCGAGCTGTACCGCAAAACGGCCGACACTGCTGCCGGAACCTGTGATGAGCAGCGCTTCCCCGTGCAGGCGCGGCAGCTTGGCCAGCGCCTGCCAGGCGGTGAGGCCGGGACAGGGCAGGGCGGCGGCCGCCTCGTCACTCAGGGCATCGGGCACCGGCAGCAGGGCGCGGGCGGGTACCCGGGTGTGGCGGGCAAAGCTGCCGTGGTGGCGCAGGTCGGTGTGATAGGCGACCCGGGCACCGGGACGCAGATGGCTGACGTTGGCGCCGAGGGCCACGATAGTGCCCATGCCATCGACGCCGGGCACCTGACCATCCTGCCAGTTGGAGTGGCCATATTCGATCAGCTTCCAGTCTACCGGATTGAAGGCGATGACCCGGTTTGCCACCAGCACCTCGTCAGGGGCGAGCGGTGCCAAGGGCAGATCGGCGAGGGTAAGCTGGGTCGGTTCACCGGGGGCATGCCAGCACCAGGCTTGGGTGTGATTCATGATGACTCCTTGTGAAAGCGAGGGGAGAGAACAACGAGGTCATTGCAACAGCAATACAGAGAAACTGCCACAGCTGCGAATGGGCAACAATACGGCAGGCCCCAACCTGTGGGGCCTGCGTTACGTGGCCGGTTGGCCATCGACAATCAGCGGCTGGCTGCTGCGTCATCGGCCTGATAGGCGGGGTAATCGGTCAACCCCTTCTCGCCACCGCCAAACAGGGTGGCCGGATCGTGGGGGGCCAGCGGATAGCCGTGGCGCAGCCGGTTCGGCAGATCCGGGTTGGCGACGAAGGGGCGGCCAAAGCCAATCATGTCGGCCCAGCCCGCTTCTAGGGCGGCGCGTGCCCGCTTGCCATCATATTTACCGGCGTAGATCAGGGTGTTGGGGAAGGCATCGCGCAGCCCCTGCTTGAAGTTCTCCGGCATCAGGGGGGCATCGTCCCAGTCCGCTTCGGCAATGTGCAGGTAGACCACGTTGAGCTGGCCCAGCAGGCGGGCGGCCGCCAGATAGGTCTCCTGCGGATTGGCATCTACTGTGCCGTTGAGGGTGGTGAGCGGCGCAAGACGCACCCCGACCCGGTCGGCGCCGATTTCGCTACTGACCGCCTCGGTCACCTCTTTGAGAAAGCGCAGCCGGTTTTCCAGCGATCCGCCATAACTGTCGGTGCGGGCGTTGGATTCGGAGTCGAGGAACTGGTTGATCAGATAACCGTTGGCGGCGTGCAGCTCGATACCGTCAAAACCGGCGCTGATGGCGTTGCGAGCCGCCTGACGGAACTGGCCCACCACCGCATGGATATCGGCTTGAGTCATGGCGCGCGGAGTGACGGTCTCGACAAAGCCCGGTGCATCGCTGCCGTTATCGACGAACACCTTGACGCCCACTGCGGGCAGGGCTGAAGCGGAGATGGGCTGGGCGCCGCCGATGTTATCCGGATGGGTGACGCGGCCCACGTGCCAGAGCTGGGCGAAGATGGTGCCCCCCTTGGCGTGCACGGCATCGGTCACCAGTTTCCAGCCAGCGATCTGCTCTGCGCTGTAGATGCCAGGCGTCCAGGCGTAGCCCTTGCCCATGGGGTCGATTTGGGTGCCTTCGCTGATGATCAGGCCCGCCTCGGCGCGCTGGGCGTAGTAGCTGGCCATCATGGCGTTGGCCACATCACCGGGCTGACTGGCACGGGAGCGGGTCATGGGGGGCATGACGATGCGGTTGGCAAGGTGCAGCTGGCCAAGGCGCAGCGGGCAGAACAGGTGATCGTGGCTCATCTTGAGTTCCTCGTGGTGGAAGTGAGGCCACTTTATGCCGCCATCTTGTTGTGAAAAAGAGGGGTAATTGCACAAGAGAATTGTGCTTGATGCAGCAATCAGTGCAAACCGCCGGGAAAGAGGCGTTTAGGCATAAAAAAGAGGGCCGTCTGGCCCTCTTTTGTATTCTGCTGGTGGCAGGCTCAAGCCGCGGCGGGCATCACTTTCACCCGCTCGATGCGCCGCTCGCTCACCTCGATCACCTCGAAGTTGAGCTGCTGCAGTTGCAACTGCTGACCCGGGGTGGGCAGGGTGCCGAAGTGGGAGAGCAGCATGCCCGCCAGGGTCACGTATTCATCGCTCTCGCTCACCAGCCCCTCGTGCTCTAGCACCTGCTCCACATGGTGTATGTTGGTGCTGCCGTTGATCAGCCACCCTTCGCCATCGCGCACGATATCCGGGGTTTCGTCCTCGTCCGGCAGCTCGCCGACGATGGCCTCCAGCAGATCGTGGGTGGTGACCAGCCCCTGGATCACGCCAAACTCGTCGGAGACCAGAATAAGGCTCCCCTTGGCTTTGCGCAGCTCCGCCAGCAGGCGGATCACGTTGATGGTCTGCGGCACGATTATGGGATCGTTCTGCTTGGCCAGTTCGCTCAAAGATTGCCCTTCGTTCAAGGCAAACAGCAAGTCCCGCGCCTTGACCACTCCGATCACCTCGTCCAGATCCCCGTCACAGATAGGGAACAGGCTGTGGGGCTCGCGCTGCAGCAGGGCGCGGATCTCGTCGCTGGAGTCGTTGATATCGATCCAGGCCATCTCCGAGCGCGGGGTCATGATGGTGCGAATGGAGCGCTCGGCCAGCGACAGTACGCCGGTCACCATATAGCGCTCCTCCTCGCCAAAGCTCACCGGCGCTACGGCAGGGGCATCCAGATCGTCATCCGGCTGATCCTGATAGGCCTTGCTCCCCATCAATTTGAAGATGGCGGCGGTGGTGCGCTCACGCAGGGGCTGTTTGGATTCGTGACGCATGGCGCTGCGCTGGGCCAGCTGGTTGAAAAACTCGATCAGCACCGAGAAGCCGATGGCTGCGTAGAGGTAGCCCTTCGGAATATGGAAGCCGAAGCCTTCCGCCACCAGGCTGAAGCCGATCATCAGCAGGAAGCTCAGACAGAGCACCACCACGGTGGGGTGGGCGTTGACGAAGCGGGTCAGCGGCTTGGAGGCGAGCACCATCACCACCATGGCGATGGTCACGGCGGCCATCATGACGCCAAGGTGTTCCACCATGCCGACGGCAGTGATGATGGAGTCGAGCGAGAAGACCGCATCGAGCACCAAAATTTGGGTGATCACCACGCCGAAGCTGGCGTAGGCGCCGACCGGGCCATCATCCTGGGGTTTGGCTTCCAGCCGCTCATGCAGCTCGGAGGTGGCCTTGAACAGCAGAAACAGGCCGCCCCCCATCAGGATCAGGTCTCGACCGGAGAAGGGGTGATCCCACAGGTGCAAAATCGGGGTGGTCAGGGTGACCAGCCATGACATGACGCTCAAGAGCCCAAGTCGCATCAGCAGGGCCAGCGACAGGCCGATGACGCGTGCCTTGTCCCGTTGGGCAGGGGGCAGTTTTTTCACCAGGATGGCAATAAAGACCAGGTTGTCGATCCCCAGCACGATTTCCAGAATGATCAGGGTAAACAGACCAATCCAGATGTGGGGATCCAGCAGCAATTCCATTGTATGACCTCAATAAAAACAGACAGAGCAGAGAGTGATCACGGCGCACGATGGCCGCAGTAACAGCAAGGCAAAGGTGTTATTCAGAGGCGCTGATTAAGCAGAAAAAGATAGGCTTTGACAGAGAGAGACGAAGGGCAACTTCGGGGATTGTCCATGATGGGCAATAAAACCTCGGGTGAAAAATGAGCCCTGATGATAGCGGCTGGCGCCAATTTGGCAAGAGCAGTGTCAGCGCGGCGTGATGGGGTTGTGATGCGACAGGGGGAGGCGGCCGTGCCACGCTCCCCCGTGCGGTCGTTACAACCAGCGCTTTTCGCGGGTGAAACAGACCGAGAGCCAGGCATCCCCCAGGGTGTCGCCAAGGCGAGACCAGAGCTCCTGACGCAGGGCATCCTGACGTTCGACAGGCCACTCCTGACCCGGCGCCACCAGAATGTTCAATTCCAGATCGAAGCGACGACCGCTTTTGGCCAGATGGCTGTAGCACTCGATGCCGTGGCGCTGGCGCAGCGCCTCGATCTCCTGCTCGACTTGCCGTGGCACATCTCCCTTGGGGGCGATCTTCAACACTTCCCGCAGGTTGCGACCGAGCACCTTGATGGGAATGAGGGTGGCGCAGAGGGCCAGCAGCGAGACCAGCACCGGGTCTATGTAGCGATTGTATTGGCCGTAGCCGATGGCATCGAGGCCGATGGCGACCACAAAGCCAATCAGCAGAGTGGCGCTGAGCAGGGTATCCACCAGCCACTCTTTGGAGTCGACCCGCACCAGTTCGGAGTCAACCTGTTCGGCAACCTGGGCTTCGATACGATAGATGATGGCGCAGAAGAAGGTGGAGACGGCGGCATAGATAAGGGCGTGGCCGAGATCGATCTCCCGTCCGCCATCCAGCAGGGTGGTGATGCCGCTATAGAGGGCGCCGAGACAGAGCAGCAGGATAATAGTGCCATTGATGACGTTGGTGATGGGCTCGAAGTGGGCATAGCCGTACTGGAAGCGCGCATCGGAAGGGCGGGTAACGAGATAGGCGGTAACAAGACCGAGGCCCGTCATGCCCATGCTGAACAGGGTGAAGATACCATCGAGCATGATGGCGTTGGAACCGACGAAGAGGCCGTAGCCGATGCCGAAGATGGCAAAGGTGATACAACCGAACAGCGACAGGGTAAGCGCCTGTTTTTCGGTGGTGACCAGCGTACTGATAACATGGCTGTGGTGAGCCATAAAAGTCCTCCTTTCAAATGGTGAATATTGCCAAGCGCAAGCGGTTTTCTAGCTGATATACTGCCCGCTCACATGTGAGCGGACTGGCCTGACTGCCATTGACAGGCGGCTGGCCAGTCGTTGTCGCCGGCGTGCCGGCATCAAGCAAAGGATGGGAACAAGGATTCATGATCCCGAGACTCGATTACCAGGACAGTTTGTCACCCGCAACCCTGCAGTTTCTTGAGTTGCTAGAGCGCAGCGCATTTCGTGGTGATATCGAAAAGTCTTATGCAAGCCGGTTGGCGATGGCGACGGATAACAGCGTCTATCAGGTAGTACCTCAGGCGGTTCTCTATCCGCGCAGTGCGGACGACATAGCAGCAATGCTCAAGCTGGCCGCAGAGCCGGCGTTCGCTGCCTTGAGTTTTTTCCCTCGCGGTGGCGGTACCGGTACCAATGGTCAGTCATTGGGCGGCGGCATTATCGTCGATCTCTCCCGTTATATGAACCAGATCATGGAAATTAATCTGGAGGAGGGGTGGGTGCGTGCCCAGGCCGGGGTGGTGAAAGACCAGCTCAACGCCTATCTCAAGCCCCACGGCTACTTCTTCTCGCCGGATCTCTCCACCTCCAACCGCGCCACCTTAGGGGGCATGATAAACACAGATGCCTCGGGGCAGGGCTCGCTGGTCTACGGCAAAACCTCGGATCACGTGCTGGGTCTCAAGGCGGTGCTGGAGAATGGCGATATCATGGCGACCGAGCCGGTCAATGGCTCCCGTCTTGAAGACAAGCTGGCGCTGGAGAATCGGGAAGGGGAGATCTATCGCACCCTCTATCGTATCGGCAAGGAGCGGCGAGCCGACATCGAGGCGACCTTCCCCAAGCTCAACCGCTTTTTGACCGGTTACGATCTCAAGCACCTCTATCAACCGGAAACCGACACGCTGGATGTCAGTCGGGTGCTGTGCGGATCTGAAGGGTCTCTCGGCTTTATCACCGAAGCCAAACTCAATATCACCCCCATCCCGCGCTACCGCACCTTGGTCAACGTCAAGTACGACAGCTTCCCCTCCGCCCTGCGCAACGCTCCCTTTATGGTGCAGGCGCAGGCTCTCTCGGTAGAGACGGTGGACTCCCGGGTGCTCGGGCTGGCCCGCGCCGACATCATCTGGCATTCGGTGAAAGAACTTATTCAGGACGTGCCCGGCAAGGATCTGCAGGGACTCAACATTGTCGAGTTTGCCGACACCGACGAGGCGGAACACAAGGCCAAGGTGGCGGAGCTCTGCCGCCGTATCGATGCGCTGCTGGCCAAGGGTGAAGCCGGGATCATCGGCTATCAGGTGTGTGACCACCTGCCGAGCATCGAAACCATCTACACCATGCGCAAGAAGTCGGTGGGGCTGCTGGGCAACGCTGAAGGGCGCAAGAAGCCGGTAGCCTTCACCGAAGATACCGCCGTGCCGCCCGAGTCACTGGCCGATTTCATCATGGAGTTTCGCGCCCTGCTGGATGCCCACGGCCTCGACTACGGCATGTTCGGCCACGTCGATGCCGGTGTGCTGCACGTGCGCCCGGCGCTGGATTTGTGCGATCCCGAGCAGGAGGTGCTGCTGCGCCGCATCTCCGATCAGGTGGTAGCGCTCACTGCCAAATATGGCGGCTTGATGTGGGGGGAACATGGCAAGGGCTTTCGCTCCGAATACAGCCCCGCCTTCTTTGGCGAGCTGTGGGAAGAGCTGCAGCGGGTCAAGGGGGTATTCGACCCGGGCAACCGCATCAACCCGGGCAAGATCTGTATCCCCTACGGTAGCGGCGCCGAGCTGGTGTCGGTGGATGGCCCCAAGCGTGGCAAGTATGACCGCCAGATCCCGCTCGCGGTGCGCACCAGCTACACCCGCGCCATGGATTGCAACGGCAACGGCCTCTGTTTCACCTTCGAGACCGACTCACCCATGTGCCCCTCGGTCAAGATCAGCCGTGACCGCCGCCACTCCCCCAAGGGGCGGGCGGGCCTGATGCGTGAATGGTTGCGTCAGCTGGCGGAGCAGGGCTTCGATCCGCTGGCGGAAGAGGTGGCACTGCAATCCGGTGGTGTGCGCTTCAAACAGCTGGTGGACAAGGTGCGCAACAGCTGGGCCAAACAGCGCGGCGAGTATGATTTCTCCCACGAGGTGATGGAGGCGATGGCGGGCTGCCTTGCCTGCAAGGCGTGCACCAGTCAGTGCCCAATCAAGGTGGATGTGCCCGATTTTCGCGCCCGCTTTATGCAGCTTTATCACGGCCGCTACCTGCGTGCGCCGAAGGATTACTTCGTCGGTACCGTTGAAAGCTATGCGCCGTTGCTTGCCAAGGCGCCGAAGCTGGTCAACTTTTTCCTCGAAAAAGAGTGGGCCCAGAAGGCGACCGAGAAGAGCATCGGCATGGTCGATGTGCCGCTGCTCTCGGTGCCGACCCTGGCCGAGAGCCTGCACGATAACCGTGCCCGCTATTTTGATCTGCTGGGACTGGAGCGGATGAGTGCCGAGCAGCGCAAGCAGGTTGTGCTCATCGTGCAGGATCCCTTCACCAGTTATTACGACGCCCCCGTGGTGCGCGACCTGGTGAAACTCGCCAGCAAGCTCGGCTTCCAGCCCTACTTGCTGCCCTTTAAACCCAACGGTAAACCCCAGCATATCAAGGGATTCCTGCGCGCCTTTGCCCGTACCGCGGCCAACAGCGCCCAGTTCCTCAACAAGGTGGCGGCGCTTGGCATTCCCATGGTGGGGGTGGATCCGGCCATGGTGCTCTGCTATCGCGACGAGTATGCCAAGGCGCTGGGGTCGGCCCGCGGTGATTTTCAGGTGTTGTTGCCGCAGGAGTGGCTGCTCTCGCTGCCGGCAGATCAACTGCCTGCTAGCGCCAACAAGGCAAAGAGCGAGGAGGGGAGTGAGCCCTGGTATCTCTTTGCCCACTGCACCGAGAAGACCGCCAAGCCCTCCACTCACGGTGACTGGAGCACCCTGTTTGGCCGCTTCGGGGCCAGTTTGCAGCCGGTCTCTGTGGGGTGTTGCGGTATGGCGGGCACCTATGGTCACGACGTCAAACAGGTGGAGAACTCCAAGGGCATTTATGGGTTGAGCTGGGCTGACCCGCTCGCCCGTCTACCCAAAGCGCGCTGTCTGGCGACCGGCTATTCGTGCCGCAGTCAGGTCAAGCGGATGGAGGGGGAAAAGCTCAAACATCCATTGCAAGCCCTGCTGGAGCTGCTCTGATGCTGACGTTCCCCAAGCGGTTTCGGGTGCCGAAGGCCTATCGGCATCCACGTTTCTTGCTGTTACCCGCCACTCCCGCTCAGGCGGTGGTGGAGTTTGTCGCCATGTTGCGCGAGCGCGAGCAGCTCCATCAGCTGTTTCGCCCGCACGATCTCTGGCCCTCAGCCAACTTCAGCCTGAGCCAGCACGAAGGAGATCTGGAGTGGCAGCAGTCGGAGTTTCTGGCCAAGCGCTCCTTTGCCTATGGCCTCTGGAGCCCGGATCGGGAGCCGCAATTTTGGGGCGGGGTTTATCTCTATCCCTCGGTGCTGCCGGAGGTAGCGGTGGAGCTCTTCTTCTGGAAGGTGGCCGAGGCGCCCATCACGGATGACGAGCTGGAGATTCAGCTGCGCGAGTGGCTCGCCAGGGTGTGGCAGTGGCCAGACCCCCGCTTGCCGGGGCGAGATGTGCCTTGGTCCGAGTGGCCCGGCGTTACCTATCCCTGGTGACATCCCGCTTAAGGGCATGATTGTGTAACACGCAGCTCCGGGTCGGGGCTGCGTTGTTACCACGTTACCTGGTAACCAACAACTCATATAACAGAACCATTTTGCCGATGGAGGGCGTTTCACTCATATCGGTACGCATTCATCGCTAACATAAGGAGTCTGCTCGCAATGAGTCACGATATTGCGCCCATCTGGCGTAAACCCATGAGCCTGGAGGGGCTCAACGCCACCTCTCGCAACACCCTGATGGCCCACCTCGATATCATCTATACCGCTTTTGGCCCAGACTGGTTGGAGGCCACTATGCCAGTGGATCACCGCACCCACCAGCCTCTTGGCATGCTCCATGGCGGCGCGTCAGTGGTGCTGGCGGAGACGCTTGGGTCGCTGGCGGCCAATATGGCGGTCGGGCCAGATAGCTACTGTGTGGGGTTGGAGGTGAATGCCAACCATCTGCGAGCCAAACGGGAAGGGGTGGTAACCGGGCGTTGCACGCCGCTCCATCTGGGAGCAACGACCCAGGTGTGGCAGATTGAAATTCGGGACGAACGTGAGCGTTTATTGTGCACCAGCCGACTGACCATGGCGGTGCTCAAACACAAGCGGGGCAAGGACTCCAGCGAGGAGTGATCTGCAATAACGCACTATGAGTGCAAAATAAGCAAGCCATACTCGTCAGATCCCTCTATAATTGCCAACGTCTTGAGAGGCTTATCACATTTTTCAAGACAGCAGAACAAAGTGGCGCTATAATCGCCGCCTTTTTGCTATTCCGCGGTGTTAGCCGCCTGCCTTAATCTGGAAGAATCTATGTCTGATACCGAACAACTGCCCCTTTTTAGTGAGCTTGGACTGGCCGCGCCTGTATTGAAAGCGCTGCAGGACGTGGGCTATGAGCGCCCGTCACCGATCCAGGCCGCAGCAATTCCCCACCTGATGGCGGGACACGATCTGCTGGGGCAGGCGCAAACCGGTACAGGGAAGACCGCTGCTTTTGCCTTGCCTCTGTTGTCTCGTCTGGAAGCTGGTAACCGCAACACCCAGATCCTGGTGCTGGCGCCTACCCGCGAACTGGCGCTGCAAGTGGCTGAAGCGTGCCAACGCTACGCCCACCACATGCCTGATTTCCATGTACTGCCCATCTACGGCGGTGCCTCCTACGAAACCCAGACCCGCGCCCTGCGTCGTGGTGCACAGGTTGTCGTTGGTACTCCGGGCCGCGTGATGGACCTGATCCGTCGCAAGAACCTGGACCTCTCCGGTCTGAAAGCTCTGGTTCTGGACGAAGCTGATGAAATGCTGCGTATGGGCTTCATCGACGACGTGGACTGGATCATGGAGCAGTGCCCGAGCACTCGTCAGGTTGCCCTGTTCTCTGCCACCATGCCGGAGCAGATCCGTCGCGTGGCCCAGAAGCACCTGAAGCAGCCCAAAGAGATCAAGATCGCCTCCAAGACTGCTACCGCTACCACTATTCGCCAGCGTTACTGGCAGGTAACCGGTCTGCACAAGCTGGACGCCATGACCCGTCTGCTGGAAGTGGAATCCTACGAAGCCCTGCTGGTATTCGTGCGTACCAAGAACGCTGCCGAAGAGCTGGCTGGCAAGCTGGCCGCCCGTGGTCACGCCTGTGAAGCGCTGCACGGCGACATCCCGCAGAAACTGCGTGAGCGTACCGTCGACAAACTGCGTCAAGGCCAGCTGGATATCCTGATCGCCACCGACGTTGTCGCCCGTGGTCTGGACGTTGAGCGCATCACTCACGTAGTGAACTACGACATTCCGTACGACACCGAATCTTACGTTCACCGTATCGGTCGTACCGGTCGTGCTGGTCGCAAGGGCGAAGCCATCCTGTTCGTTGCTCCCCGCGAGCGTCGCATGCTGCGCGCCATCGAGCACGCAACCCGTCAGGCCATCGAGCCGATGAAGATGCCGAGCACTGAGGACATCAACCAGCATCGTCTGGCCAAGTTTAAAGAGCGCATCCGTGAAACCATGATGGGTGAAGAGCTCGAGATCTACCACAACCTGGTAAACGAGCTGATCGAAGAGGATTCTGCCGATCCGCTGGAGCTGGCTGCTGCACTGGCCAAGCTGGTACAGGGTGACCAACCGTTGCTGCTGGATGACTCCATTCCGGATCCGCTGTTCAACAACAGCAACGATCGTGGTGGCTTCGAGCGCCGTGACTTCAATGACCGTGGCGGTCGTGACTTCGGTGACCGTGGCGATCGTCCTGCCCGTCGCATGCCGTCTCTGGAGCCGCGTCCGCTGAAAGACAACCCGGACGTGGAGATGGAGCGCTACCGCGTAGATGTGGGTGCCCATCACGGCGTCAAGCCGGGCCAGATCGTGGGCGCCATCGCCAACGAAGCGAACATCGAGAGCCGCTTCATCGGCAACATCGACATCGCTGATGACTTCTCCACCGTCGATCTGCCGAAAGGCATGACCGCCGATGTACTGGAAGTGATCAAGAAAGCCCGTGTTTGCCAGCGTCCGCTGCAAATCACCCGCTACACCGAAGTGCCGGCCGGTGGCAACACCAGCAGCCGTCCGCCGCGTGGTGATCGTCCGTTCCGTGGCGACCGTCCTTTCAACAAGGATCGCCGTCCCCAGGGTGACCGTCCGTTCAACAAGAGCGGGGAGCGCCGTGAAGGTGGCTTCAACAAAGATCGCAAATTCGGTGGCAAGCGTCGCGAAAGCTGATTGCTGATCCCGTTATGAAGAAGGCCGCTCATTGAGCGGCCTTTTTTCTGCCTGCGGTTTACTCTGTGTTCTTACTGAACGCCAGATCGGCATAAGCCGTTACATGGGTGAGCGCATGATGGCCACTATTTGATAACTGGATGTCGGGGAAAGAGAGAATACCTTTTCTACTCGACAGGCGGTTGTGACGTGGTCGGGTATCATCCGCCGTTCTGCCATAGGTCTGGGCTGGCAGCCGTTTCTTTGTATTGGCAAGCGTTGGGACGTGTGCACTTGGGCGGATGGTTGGATGGGGAGTGACAGCATTGCGCCCGCTGACTCCGGCGGTCGCAAGGGGTGGCGACTAGGTGGCCGCTCAGAGGCTTTGTCTGGCTGGCAGCCATTATTCATATTGAGTGGGGTAATTGGTTGGCATCAATGAAGAAGGCGACCATCTGGTCGCCTTCTTGTTGTGCATTGTGACGTGCAGATTTCGCAGCCAGAGGGGCTATCAGAGCACCATGGCGGCAATCCAGCCGAAGATCACCAGTGGGATGTTGTAGTGAATAAAGGTGGGCACCACGCTGTCCCAGATATGGTCGTGCTGGCCGTCGGCGTTAAGGCCGGAGGTGGGGCCCAGGGTCGAGTCGGAGGCCGGTGAACCCGCATCCCCTAGCGCGCCAGCGGTACCGACCAAGGCGATGATCGCCATCGGTGAGAAGCCGAGCTGTAGACAGAGCGGCACATAGATGGTGGCGATGATGGGCACGGTGGAGAATGAAGAACCGATCCCCATGGTGATGAGCAAACCCACCAGCAGCATCAGGAAGGCGGCGATGCCTTTGTGCTGGCCGATGCCGGAGGCGACCACCTGGACCAGAGAGTCGACCCCGTGAGTTGCCTTCATCACGGCGGCAAAACCGGCTGCGGAGATCATGATGAAGCCGATCAGCGACATCATCCGCACCCCCTGAGTGAAGGCATCCTGGCTTTCGCGAAACTTGATGACGCCGCCGCAGGTGAAGATGACAAAACCGGCCAGTGCACCCAGTACGATGCTGTTGGTCATCAGTTGCAGCCCCAGCGCTACGCCAATGGCCAGCAGAGCCACCCAGATGTGGGTGAGGTTGAGCTCGACCGCTTCGGGCTCGGCATCCAGGATCTTGGCCAGATCGTACTGGCGCGGTTTGCGATAGCTGATGAATACCGCAATCAGCAGGCCCAGTACCATACCGGCGACCGGAATGGCCATCGCCAGCGGGATCTGGCTGGTGGTGATGGGCACGCCGTTATCGATCAGGTTCTTGGCCAGAATGTTATTTAGGAAGATGCCACCAAAGCCGACTGGCAGCACCATATAGGTGGCTGTCAGGCCAAAGGTGATGACACAGGCCACCTGACGACGGTCGATCTGCATCTGCGCCATCACATGCAGCAGCGGCGGGATCAGGATGGGAATAAAGGCGATGTGAACCGGGATCAGGTTTTGGGAGGAGATTGCCACGGCCAGCACGGAAGAGAGCAGCAGGGTTTTGACCCACATGATGCGGGTCGAGCTGGCATCCTTGCCCAACTGGTTGATCACCTTGCGGGCCAGCAGGTCGGTGATCCCGGAGCGGGAGATGGCAACCGCAAAGGCGCCCAGCATGGCGTAGGAGAGAGCAATCTCGGCGCCACCGCCCAGGCCACCGCTGAAGGTGGTGAGGGAATCGGTCAACGACAGCCCACCGACCAGGCCGCCAGCAATGGCCCCCAGCGCCAGCGAGACCACCACATTGATCCGCAGCAGACTGAGCACCAGCATCAGCCCGACTGCGATAACAACTGGATTCATTTGATTTCCTTGTAGTTTGTTATTGCTGTCTGTCATGTGAAGGGGAGTTAGTTTGCGAAAAATGTGACAAATGTCGAGAAAAAAATCAGCCAAACCCCTCATATCGCAGCAGCATGTGGCAAAAGGTTGCTCAACATGAGGGTTTGTGACCTGTTTGTCTCCGTGCATCCCGTGCGCAGCGGTGGATAGTGACGCTGATAGCGATTTCCGGTGCGCCGTGCAATCAATCATTTCCCCAAAAAGCGAAGGCTGCCAGTGGCAGCCTTCATCCGTTTATTCTTGCCCCTCATCATCGGCAGGAGCATCGGTTGTGTCATCATCCGGATGCGCTGGCGGCCACCCCCCCATGCTCTTCCAGCGGTTAACGATATGACAGAACAGCTCTGTGGTGCGTTCGGTGTCATAGAGGGCAGAGTGCGCCTCTTTATTGTCAAACGGGATGCGGGCGCTCTGGCACGCTTTGGCCAGCACGGTCTGCCCCAGCGCCAATCCGGAGAGAGCTGCGGTGTCGAAGGTGGCAAACGGGTGGAACGGATTGCGCTTGAGGCCAGCGCGCTCGGCGGCAGCCATCACGAAGCCGTGATCAAAGGTGGCGTTGTGGGCCACTATGATGGCGCGGCCGCAATCCTGCTCCTTCATCCCCTTGCGGATCCCTTTGAAGATCTCGGTCAGCGCCTCTTTTTCCGAGACAGCGCCACGCAACGGGTTGTAGGGGTCGATGCCGGTGAACTCCAGCGCAGCCTTTTCCAGGTTGGCCCCTTCGAAGGGCTCGACATGAAAGTGGAATACCTGATCGGGAACGAGCCAGCCCTGCTCATCCATTTTCAGGGTGTAAGCCGCGATTTCGAGCAGGGCATCGGTCTTGGCGTTGAACCCGGCTGTTTCAACATCGATGACGACGGGGTAAAAACCACGGAAACGGCCCTTGAGGGTATGAACTGCGTCGGTCATGGGATCTCGGTCGGGATAAAATGAGGCGGCATTATGGCAAAAAAGCACAGGCTTGTCCCCCCATCCCACGCAGGATGCCGCGCCAAGATGGCGCAGGATTCAATATCTGTGCAGCCACCAGCGGGCGGCAATCAGCGCCGTGAGCGACCCCAGCAGGGCGCTGGCCAGCACATCCACCGGCCAGTGCATTCCCATCACCATGCGCGACAGACCAACCCCTAGCGCCCACAACGGCAGCAGCCAGACGCCCGTGGGGGCTCGGGCAAGCCAGATAAGGCCAAAGAACTGGGCCAGGCTGATGGCGGCGATGCTGTGGCCGGAGGGGAAGGCGTAGTTTACCTCGGCCTGCCAGTGGTGGCCGAGCCACTCTGGCAGGGCCAGCAACTGGCTGGCGACGTGAACCTGTTCGATGCGCACATCGACGCTACTGGCGTAAAAGCGCTTGATGCCCGGGATCAGCGCCTGACTCTCAAGCCAGAGCAGATAGGGTCTGGGCTCTTCGGTCAGGTGTTTGATCAGGCTCTTGAGCCCCCAGTCGCTGGCGAGCAGGGCCGCCAGCGCAGACCCCAGCGCAATGAAGGGGGTCAGCTCCAGTTTGAGTTTGTAGCGAGTCAGCATCAGCAAGAGGGCGCCACTGACCCCGATCCCGGGAAGATCGACCATGCGGGTGAGGGCGTATGACCACCATAACCAGCCGGATTGCAGGGAGCCGGTCAGAAAAGGCTGCCAAGGCAGGGTGGCGAGCAGCAGCAGGGGCAGGATCAACAGGGCAGTGAAGCCAAGCACCTGACTGCGGGTGAGTGAAGCGGTTGACATTGGGAGCGACGAAGCGTGTGGCGGCATGGTGGGTATGGGCGATCGCGAAAAAGAGGGGCATTGTGCCACCGTGATATGCCCGGACAAAGCCGAGCAGCACGTTTGTTACCTCTGCTTACACATTTGTGGCGACATCCTCTGTTTGAGCGGGCGGATGGAACGCCTGCCGCACAATGTGGTCCCGTTTCGCGCCGGATTGCATCACAGGCTGAAATCTCGGGCGGCTTTGCGCTAGAATGGCGCCCCCGTGGCGGTTGTGACCAAAGAGAGCCCGATGAAGATAGTCGTTGATGAGAATATGCCCCATGCCGTGGAGCTGTTTGCCGAATTTGGCGAGGTGATCGCCTTGCCCGGACGGCAGATGCAGGCCCGCGATCTGCTGGATGCCGATGTGCTGCTGGTGCGTTCGGTCACCCGCGTCAACGGCGATTTGCTGGCGACCAGCCCCAAACTCGGGTTTGTCGGCACCGCCACCATAGGCACCGATCATGTGGACAAAGTCCTGCTGGCAAGCCGCAATATTCCCTTCTTCAGCGCCCCCGGTTGCAACAAGTATTCGGTGGGGGATTATGTGCTCTCCGCCCTGCTGGTGCTGGCGGAGCGTTACGAACTCGACCTCTCGGCCATGACGTTGGCGGTGATTGGCGCGGGCAATACCGGCGAGTGTGTGGCTGGCAAGGCCCAAGCGCTCGGCATGCGGGTGCTGCGCTGCGATCCGCCCAAGGCGCGGGAAAATCCCGCAGCGGGTTTTGTCGATTATCAGGCTGCCCTTGGCGCCGATATCGTCAGCTTCCACGTGCCGATCACACGCGAAGGAGTGGATGCCACCTACCATCTGCTCGATGCCGAACAGATTGCCGCGCGCCCTGCCGGACAGATCCTGATCAACGCATCCCGTGGCGAGGTGTGGGATAACCGGGCCCTGCTGGCGCGCCAGTTGGGCGATGCGCCATTGCGACTGGTGATGGATGTGTGGGAGAACGAGCCCGAGCCACTGGCTGCGCTGGTGCCCCATACCGAGATTGCCACCCCCCATATCGCTGGTTACAGCCTGGAGGGGAAGGCGCGCGGTACCTGGATGCTCTACCAGGCGCTCTGCCAGCAGCTGGGACGCCAGCCTCGTCAGGATTTGAGTCGGCTGTTGCCCGCCCCCGATGTGCAAGCGGTGGTGCCGGGCCGCGCGCCGGATCAGGCGCTGATCAAGCAGCTGGTGCATCTGGTTTATGATGTGCGCCGCGATGATGCCCGTTTCCGGACCCGACTCGGCCTGCCCGGCAGCTTTGACGAGCAGCGCAAACACTACCCCGAGCGCCGTGAACTATCCTCCCTGCAGGTTGAGGGCGCGTTTGCCGACCAGGCGCTGGGCGAGCTGGGATTTGCGCTGTCACGCCCCTGAATCGGGGACTAGGAGTTGGAAGATAACCGGAAGGGGTGAGCCGTACTGGCTACCTCGACCCCTTTTTTACTGAGCTGGCGCAGATACTGCTGCGCCGGCTCAGCCATATCAGGCAGTGTCATCTCGCCGTGCGGGAGCCTGCCGACCATGGCGCCACCCGGCGCCATTGCAGCATTATCAGAGGAGAACAGAATGAGCCAGCAGTTTAACGTAGCGGTATTGGGTGCCAGCGGCGCCGTGGGTCAGGCGATGATCGAGATCCTGGAAGAGCGCGAATTTCCGGTAGCGACCCTCTATCCGCTGGCTTCCAGCCGCAGCGCCGGTGATACCGTGCGCTTTGGCGGCAAGAACCTCGAGATCCTCGATGTGGAGGCGTTTGACTGGAGCCTGGTGCAGATCGCACTCTTCTCCGCCGGTGCCGAGGTCTCGGCCAAGTGGGCGCCGATTGCTGCCGAACACGGCTGCATCGTCATCGACAACACCTCCTGCTTCCGTTACGACGAAGATATCCCGCTGGTGATCCCGGAAGTGAACCCGGATGCGCTGGCCGATTTTCGCAATCGCAACATCATCGCCAACCCCAATTGTTCCACTATCCAGATGCTGGTGGCCCTGAAGCCGCTGCACGACGAAGTGGGCATTGCCCGCATCAACGTGGCCACCTATCAATCCGTGTCAGGCTCCGGCAAAGAGGGGGTCAGCGAGTTGGCGGGCCAGACCGCTCATCTGCTCAACGGTCGTCCGGTTGAACCGACCCTCTATCCGCAACAGATCGCCTTTAACCTGATCCCGCAGATCGACAGCTTCACTGACAACGGCTACACCCGCGAAGAGATGAAGATGGTATGGGAAACCCAGAAGATCCTCGGCGATGCCAGCATTGCCGTGAACCCCACCTGTGTGCGGGTGCCGGTCTTCTACGGCCACGCCGAGGCGGTACACGTCGAACTGCACCAGCCGCTCGATGCCGAACAGGTCAAGGACCTGCTGCGCAGTGCGCCGGGCGTAACCCTGTTTGATGACGAAGGGGACTATCCGACCCCGGTGCGTGACGCAACCGGCAAGGATGAGGTGCTGGTGGGTCGGGTGCGCCAGGATATTTCTCATCCAAGTGGTATCAATATGTGGATCGTGGCCGATAACGTTCGTAAGGGCGCGGCAACCAACAGTCTACAGATTGCCGAGCTGCTGGTTCGCGACTATCTGTAAGGCTGGTCAGATGCCACAGATGCGCAGCAGGGAGTGCTGCGCATCCGGCCTGTGATCAAACCGGGGTGTGACCCATGCCGCACTCCGTCACTTCAAGATTCTGTTGCGATATCAACTGATTAAGTTTTTTCCTACACTCAGGGTCAAGTTGGGGCTAAATGTGTCGGACTGCTGGCTTGCCAGGCGAGCCTGATTTATATTGAACCGACTGTTTTGGGGTAACTATCCAGATTTTTCAATGTGATAGGGCCGTCATACGAAGGAACGAATATGGGACATTCCCGCATAACATTGGCAACGCTACTCGCATTGGGTCTGCTGGGCACCGTCCAGGCTGAAGACTCGGCGCGGGAGCCTTTTTTTGTCGAGCTAAAAGGCCCTGACGAACCCGCACCTCCCGCTGTCAATTCTCAACCGCTGGCGCAGCCGGTCGCCAGACCCGTCGCACAACCGGTGCGAGCAACCGCCCAGCCGGTGGTGCGTCAGGTCACTGCCAATGCCGGTAGCTATGGCCCTGTTCGTCCGACCGATACCCTCTGGAGCCTGGCGAGCAAATATCGCCCCTCCAATCGGGTCAGCGTCTACCAGACCATGGTGGCGATTTACGAGAAAAACCCCCGCAGTTTTGCCGATGGCAATATCAACCACATTCTGGTGGGATCCCGCATTCTGCTGCCGACTGCGGCCGAGGCGAGCGTCATCACCGATGCTCAGGCCCGTGCCAAGTTCCGTAGCGACAACGCCAGCTGGAAGGGGTTAAGCCCCAAATATCTGGCTGACAAGCAGGCCCATACCGCCAAGCCGGCTGCCGCCAAACCCGCGAAGGTTGAAGCCGCCAAGACCGAGTCGGTGAAGGCTGCGCCTGCGCCGCTGCCAGTGGCGAAAGCCGCCCCCATTCCAGCCCCGGTGGTGGCACCGCAACCGGCGGCTGAAACCAAAGAAGTGGCCAAGGTGAGCGAGCCTGCGCCGAAAGAGGCGGTAGCACCTGCTCCTAGCGCTGCAGAAGGCACCACCCCGGCGCCTCTGCCTTCCGATCTGGATAAACCGGTGGGCAAACCGGCTACCGAGATGGCGCTGGCACTGGAAGATGCCAATGCCCAGCTCGGCCAGGTGACCGAGATGAATCATAGGCTCAAGCTGCGTCTGCAATCCCTGACCGAAGAGGTGGAGACCCTCAAGGCCCAGTTGCAGGATCAGACCGCGCTGCAAAAAGAGATTGCCGAGCTCAAGGCGCAACCGGTCCCG